>Ga0268276_1000293_pt1 | contig 60216 bp, 42 predicted proteins | sample saktaG_4_FD_190145 | JGI IMG/M metagenome (GOLD analysis project Ga0268276, IMG submission 190145) | Saline water microbial communities from Sakinaw Lake, British Columbia, Canada - sak_2010_1_5_45m | ecosystem: Environmental > Aquatic > Non-marine Saline and Alkaline > Saline ... | reverse complement strand
GCAGACGTTTGCAAGTGACACCCGTGGTCGAAATATCGGGGCATTGCTTCTTGGGTTGACCAAACACCCGTATATTGACGATGGTTCGCGACAGGTCGATGAATATCTTCAATCTAGATTCACTATATCGAAGGATAACCAAACGATTGATGTTCAGGGAATTGCCGCAGCGCACCTGCATGATAGCGTTGCGATCGGATTTGCCTCGGAAACGTATTGGCAGAACGTTGTGTTCACTTTAACCGTCACAACTGACGGCAATGAACGGAATTTTGATGTTTTATGCGTTTCTTCGCCGGAACATTTTGAAGCACCCGTAGTCAAGATGTGGGTAGAGGATCGCGCAGAAATTGTCCTCGTCGAGTCAGCGATCAGTTGTGCCCAGAAGACGGTAAGACTGAGAGACGATCATGGGAGAGAGAAACTGCTTTCGGTTGCTGCGCGGTTGATCCGTTGTCCGTATGTCGTTGAGATCGTAAACTCGTTGCCCTTCAATCCGCAAGAGAGGAAAGTTGTTCGTTCAGTAAGTAACGCTGGACTCGTAGAAATGGTTCTGACAAAAACCGATGCGGGGTATGGATTGGTGGTCAGAACCACAGGGCGTAATGAGCGTGAGACTAGACGCATCGCGGAGATTCTGGTGGAGGAGTACTGGGATTAAGTAGTCGAAGTCGCAGGGCGAGGAAAGGTCGGTTTGCCATATTTCGACACTGATCGAAAATAACAAGCACCTGCATTTTCCGAACAATCGTGGGCGCGGAGGGTCGTATCTAAACTTTTCAACTACCCCACCCACACATTCGCCATCGCATCAGAGAGATGGAGTCACCGCTGAAGCACGGACAGCACAGTAGTCGATTCATTAGAGAACAGGAGTTTTCATGCATATTGCTCGACTTCGTATCTCGGGATTTCGCGGTATTCGGCAAGCTGATATTCGGCTGGTGAAGAACTCCATACTGGTTGGCCCAAATGGCTGCGGCAAGAGTACAATTATTGACGCCATCTCGCTTGCGCTCGGTCGAACGAGGATGGTGCGGTCACTCACCGAACATGACTTCACCTGGAGTGATCCAACGGCAATCACGCGAATCAAGATCATCGTGACCATTGCGGGATTCGCCAGCGATGATTCCGATGAACACGACCAATGGTTCCAGTCTGGCCGTGCTGTTCCCAAGTGGCTTGGCATGGACGGGCAGGAATACGTCGAAGCGGGCGTCGAACGCAAGTTGTGCGTCAATGTCGGCTTCTGCGCTCGGTTCGACCGCGACGAGCTTGAGGTCGTCAGTGTGCGGTATTTTCACGACGACGATGACGTGACAGATCCATTCAACGACGACAGTGGCATTGTCCATGTGCTTCCCCGGCTCTTGAACGACCTCGGGTTCTTCGTGTTGCCGGCCAAAAGAGACTGGGACGCCGTGGCATCCTTCAACTCAGATCTCTTCCGCCGCACCGTCTCAAACATGGCTGGCATTCCCGCCGACGAGATCCTCGCGCAACGGGATGCGCTCCGCAACCCGGCAGTCAGAATCGAAGACTCTGCCAAGTTAGCCGCCTTAGTAACCGGACTGAACGAACGCCTCGCGCGACTGGCGCCGAACGCGCCGAAGTTTCAGTTGCGCGTAACGGCAGGTGATTCAGAGGCTGTACTGCAATCGCTGCTGCCACACTATGTCGGCCACGGGGGACCTTCACTGCCCGCCGCTCGCCATGGCGCCGGTTTGGTATCCCTGCAAAGTCTTCTCCTGTTGCTCGAAGTGGGCCGCGCCCGCCTGAAGAAGGATATGTCGTTTATCCTTGCACTGGAAGAACCTGAACTCCATTTGTCACCGGGCATCCACGGACGTTTAGTCGCGGAAGCTGCCACATCCGCCAACCAAGTGATTTGCACGACCCATTCGCCGGACGTGGCCCGAGTGTTTCACCCGACTTCCGTCCTGATCGTAACCAACGAAGGAGGTCACCTAGCGGCGCGCCCATTCTTACCGCATCCGCTTACGCTGACCGCCAGTAACAACGAGAGAAAACTCTACTTGCAGAATCGTGCCCGCGTGGTCAACGCACTTATGCACTCTTTTGTCCTGATTCCCGAGGGGCGGTTCGATGCTGCGTGGCTGACCCGTTTCGCCGATGTCGCCGACCCACACACTACCCATACAAGTCCGTTCAGCGCGGTCTTCGGCGTCGTCCCAACAGAAAATGCCGCCGTAGCATTCACCGCAGAACGGCTGACCCCACTGCGCCCCCGCATCGTGGTCATGGTCGATGGAGACGCGGCAGGCGATACCTACGTCTCGGAACTTAAGTCTAAGACGCAGCCACCTTCCCTCATCATCCAACTGCCCCCAGACTGGACAATAGAGGATGTCGTGTGTTGGATGCTGGAGCCAGGCGGAGCAGTTGCGCTCGCTACGCTTACTGAAGCGCTACCCGGATTCACATTCGCGTCTCTGGATACGCTCCGTGACCTGCTTAAGACCAACAACAACAAGGGAACGAATACAGTCGGCCTTAAGGAGGACGTATTAGCCCATGACGCCATCGTTGGTGTTCTCGATGCTACGCTCTCGTGCCGCGCACGCATTGTGGACTTCTGCGAGGCGCTCGTCAGCGCCGCCATCGGAACCAATCATCCGCAAATTGTTCAGGACGTCCCGCGCTCGACTGCCGCGGTGAATGTGGCCAGGTTCACGCCATGAACACCAAGGGGTTTACAGGTGGGGCTGGCACTGGCAAGACCACGAGTCTGCTGCGCGAACTGGATACATATCTTGTTGCCCATCCACTTGCACCGGGGCAGCGCGTCCTCGCGCTCACCTTCATGCACGGGTCGCGGCATCGACTTGCCGAGCGCCTCGCTAAATCCTCTGCACGGGGGCATTTTGAGTGCATGACCCTGGATCGGTTCGCTTGGGACATCTGTCGGCGATGGCGCTCAAGACTCCGCGCTGGCGGCGGACTGGTGCCTCTCGATCTTGACGAACCGGACTATGATGCGACATGCGAGGTCGCCGGAAGGTTGCTTGCGACCTCTGAAGTTAATAAATGGGTCGCTGCACGTCATCCGGTTATTGTCCTCGACGAGTTCCAGGACTGTACGCCTGTCCGACTCGCCCTTGCGCAGCATCTGCACGGGCGCGTACAGATGTTTGTGGCAGCCGACGATTTCCAGAATCTTAACCTAACGGGCGAGAGTCCGGGAGTCGCCTGGTTGCGCGGGTTGGGAGTCAGCGAGGAACTAACCATCAACCGACGCACTAGCGACACCGACCTGATCGCCGCTGCTCAAGCTCTTCGTGTCGGCAACTCGTTGCCTGCCTTTCTTAACACGAGTTTTAAATTGCTCGACGCGCCGTCGGCTGCGGTAGCCGCTTCTTTTATATCCCAGACGATGGCTCCAGCCACAGGGAAGGACAGCGTGATCCTGTCCGCATCTCGACCGGGCACCTCTCCGTGGGTCGACAAGGTTATCGAACTCGTAACGACAACACAGTATGGAAAACAGAAGGCCGGCCCCGTTCTCATCAAGTGGGAGACGAACGCCGAGAATCTCGCTGAGAAGACGATAGTCGCCCTCGGCATTGCAACTGGAAACGAAAAGATCGATGCCTCGGCAATTCTTGCCCTGCCGCACGGTCCTGTGGCTACACAATTGAACCGGTGGGTTGAACACCAACGCCGCGTATTGGGACGGACCGATTTCGGAGTCGCCGAAGTTCGTTCTCAAGTTGAACGTGCCAAGCAACATATCCGGTCCTTCGGTTTAACGCCTCAAGGAGGTCGCCGGGCCATGACAATTCATCAGGCGAAGAACCGCGAATTCCCAGTAGTGATTGTACTCTGGCCGTTTCGAGTAGTTAGCGATGCGGTTCGTGCGCGGCGTTTGCTATACAATGCGATAACGCGCGCCAAACGACGTGCTATTGTTATCGTAGAAGACCCCAAGAAAAAGCGTCTCAACGCTCCGCCATTTGCTTACCAGTCTACCGCCGTTGGCTAGGAACCGATCTCGGGGAATCTGTGTCTAAACTATTGCAGCGCAAGTAAGATGTTCCCGTCACATGCCGCCCTGGGCGAGCATCAGAGTCAGCGTTCCGATAGTCGCCAGCAGATGTTCGGTAAGCACCCGCAAAGATTCCTGATCTCCTCCGAGGTCAAATGCGCCTACTTTCATGGCATCGAGGTCGCCCAGCCGTTTCCATCCTGTTCAATCTCATGTTTACACGTCACATCCTGTCGCGCTACACTGCATCTCGCACGTGTTCCTGAGAAATGAGGCAAGATTTTCTGGACAGGGGAGGGGAGTGAGCAGCTCATCGCCACTATCACCCCGCCGAACACTATCGGCACCCTCAAATCCGCCGGTCAGAACCTCAATGGCCCCTCCGGCCGGGCGCTCGACGAACATATTCTCGAAATTAAATCGCCCGCCTGGGCGCCCATTCGGCACACTGGGCCTCCCTTCATGCGTCATGGCAGGCCGCCTCGCATCCGCATCTTCCAAGCCTGCAGACCCATTAGCAGGTCCCCCAGCCCCAACCCGTTCTTCCGGGCGTGATTGAGCGCCCTTCAGAACGGGTATGCACTCTCTTGCGCACCCCCGTTAGCCTGTTCATGCTAGCGCAGGGCGCCTATCCACCCCGGCTATGCCGCGCGGGTCACAAACGCCGTCAGCGCCGCTTCGGGCACGCGGTAGCGGTCCAGCCGCGTCTCGACGGTCGGAAGGCGCCCCTCCTTCACCATGCGCCAGATCGTCTGTCGCGAGACGTGCATCCATCGCGCCGCCTCGGTGAAGGTCAACAGCCGCGTGTCCGTCACCTCTGCGGCCTTCTCGCCGTTGAGCGCACGTTCCATCGTCTTGAGTTGTTCCGGCGTTGCCGCCAGGATGCGTCCGATCAGTTCCTCTTTGTTCATGGTGTATCCTTTCTGTGCACGCATGTAAGCACACCACGTGCTTCTTGATGCGCTGCGCAAATAAGTATACCGTTCAAGGACGCGGCGGCAAGTGTCCTTGCCATCCGTCATTGCAGCCAGCCCCGGCCCGTTCTTCCGGGCGTGATTGAGTGCCCTTCAGAACGGGCCGCTCATCCGCGCCAATCACCCCTTCATTGTCTTGCCGGCGGTCTGCGGTTTCTCTTTCCCAGGGCTCAATTCCCGCACCTTCTCAGCGACGATCTGCCGTCTTTTCGCATCCAACCGTGTCAGAAATCCCAGCACGGCGTCCACATCGAGTGGATTTTTTCTGATTCTGTGCTCCAGCTCGCCCGAACCCCGATCACGCGCAAGGGGGGTGATGTAAAAGTGATGTAACTTTTGACCAAAACCGAGGTTAAAATAGGGGAATCGCCGGACAGAAGAAAAACATGTTACAGCCCTACGAAAGGGCTAAAAATGCAAAAAGCCCCAATAAAAGGGGCTTTTTAGCTTGGTGCCAGAGGAGGGAGTCGAACCCTCACGGTGTCGCCACCGGTGGATTTTGAGTCCACTGCGTCTGCCATTTCGCCACCCTGGCTGAGGAGAAGACCGTGTTTATAGCATGATACGATCGAACCGATCAATGAAAATCGGACCCACCCACCCACCCACCCACGCGCCCTCGGGCGTTCACCGCTCGGGCTGCAGAAACAGATCGGGCCGGTAGGCGGTCGGGAAGTTCGGATTGTATTTGTAGGCCGCGTAGCAGGGCTGGGGTCCCTCGGCCATGCCTTCGAGATTCATCCAGCGCTGGTCATTGAGCATCGCGTGCCAGGTGGTCAGGAAGTCCTTACACTTCCAGGTGCGGCAGTTGAGGTCGTTGCGGTGCCAGCCCGTGAATTCGCCGGTCTCGATGCGCGCCTCGACCGCCAAGGCGGCCTCGACGTGGCGCAGCGCCTGATAGGCTTCCAGATAGGCGTCGTAGCCGCGCCGGTCCAGATAGTGTGTCACCGAGCGGCAGAAGGCCCGCGCCATGCGTGTCTGGTGCAGGGATTTGTCGAGCTGGGCCATGGCTTCGTTCTCGAAGAACGCGCGGCGGTTGCCGTGAAGATGCCGGACGGCGTCATGCGCGCGCTCCGCGGCGATCGCCCATTTCGGTTCGGCGGCGTCCATCCGCTCGCCGAACCAGCTCAACGCCTCGCGCAGGGTTGCAAACCGCTTCAGGCCCCAAATGTCCGGCGGCTTGTCCTCGCGGTTGTAGACGCGCTGGAGAGTAAAGCGGACGAGTATCGGATAGAGGTTGTCCCCCACGGTGTTGTCCGGACGGCTGTCGTCGGCCGCGAAGGGGATATCGGTCAGCGCGCGGTAGGCGTCGGCCACCTCGGGATGATCCGTGTCCAGCACCTGCCGGGTGTACCAGCCGAAATAGCCGTCCCCGTCTGGGCCGCAGATGGCGGCCATGGCGGCGTAGTCGCTGGCGTAGCCCATGACCTGCCGCAGATTGAAAATCTTTTCGCGCACGTTGCCGACGTTGAGGATCAGGATGCGGTTCATGCTCAGATCGACCGCGCGTTTGAGTTCGCGCGCATAGACGCGCGGCGCATAGCTCGTGACGCGCATGGATTGGGCGCCGTTGAACATGGAGATGTGTTGATAGACGCCCGTCGCGTGCGTCGAGCGGCCTACCAATTCCTCCAGATTCTGCCGCATGCAGGCGTCGCCATCGTCCGTATGGATGATCGTCGTCCCTTCGGGAAACCGCAGCAGGCCCGCGTTGTAAAGGGAGTAGAGTTCTCCCCAGAGGTAGCCGAAGGTCTCGGGCTGGTCCTCACCGCGGACGTCGCGGATGAGCTGGTACTGGGCCGCCAGGACTTCGTTGATGATTTGTGCCTTGATCTCCAGCGGCGCGTCGGGCTTCATGTTGGGGTCGTCCACCCAGAACGGACGGTCGATCAGCCCGCGGAAGTTGAGCGTCCACAGCACCTTCTTTCCGGTTTGGCGCGCGATGGCCTTGCGCCAGTAGGCGAGGATGTCGTCACGGTTTGTGGACCACGAGAAGGGGATGCCGCGCGGCCAGTAGAACGGCGCCGAGCCGAGGGGTTCGGCGTGATGCTGGGCGATGTAGAGTCCCATGTCGGACGCGAGCGTGATCTGCGGTTCGTCGGGAAGGATGTTCGTGCCGGGGATCACGCAGGTGCAGTGCATCCGCAGGGCGAGTTCGAACAGGTCGTGCCAGACCTCCATCGAGAACCCGTGTTCGGGTTTTTCCATGTGGAATCCGACCAGCAGATCTTCGTCGTTGAAGAAGAACCCGCGATGACGGAAGGTGTAGGGGCGGGAAGCCGTGGCGCCGCAGGGGATTTCGATCCGGTCGGCGCGCGCGGGGACGATGCCGGTGAAATAGCGGCAGGGGTCGGCCTCGAGCCAGCGCGCGCTGAAGGCGTAGATGCCGTGGATGAGGCCCAGTTCGTCGCTGCCGCTGATGGTGACGCCGTCCGGTTGCACGCAGATGACATGGGAGTCGAAGGCGCCGATGTCGGGATCGAGGCGCAACGCGATGCGCCCCGTGGTGGGGGAGTCATCGGCGCCGCGCTCGAGACCGAGCTTGCGCCGCAGGTCCTGACGCAGCGCGGTGGCCGCGTGGGCCACCGCATCGCTTCGGCTGTGATCCTGAAGGGTCGTTTCAGCGGTGAGGATGGATGTTTTCATGGGGTTTCAGGCTTCATGGAGACGGGTGATGGATCCCCGGGTTTGTGCGGCCGCCCCGGTTCGGTCACGGCGGATTCGGCGTGTTGTTCGCTGACAAAGAAGATACGGGAGTAACCGGCGGAGCGGAGGGCCGAGGCGACGCCGACGAACAGCTTCCGGTTCCGGGGGTCGGGGATATTGATCCGAATCGGTTGGTTTGACGGCACGCGGACCGCCTTCAAGGCGGCACCCAGTCGATCAGCGGGGTAGGCGCGTCCATTGAACCACAATTGGCCCTCGGCATCGGCGTACACCACGAGGTCCGCCGTGTCGGCTGCGGTCGGACGCGATGTGGCGCATCCGGATAGCGCGGCGAGCATGACCAACAGCCCGACGCGCGCGCCTGTCGTAAGCTTTAGGGTCATTTCACCTCGGGGACGGGGATGCTGCAGGTGTCCGCGGCGGGAGCCGCGAGGTTTCGGGCGCCGTGCAGGTCGAGCGCCATGGCGATTTCGGGGCAGGTGAACGGATTGGAGAATTTGGTGCAATTGATGCACCCCATGTAGATCTTGTGCATCAGGGACGTTTTGGGAACTTCGCGGAAACCCAGGGATCGGAAGAACTCGGGGACGAAGGTGAGGACGATCGCCTGGGTTGGCGCGAAGCCCTCGACCCGTGCCAGCATCGCCCGGATCAGGCGGGAGCCGACGTTGTGGCGGCGGTAGGACTTGCTGACGGCGACCGACTGGATTTCCACCGAGGCTTTGGAGGGGTCACCGACTTCCGGGAGAATTTTCCAGGCAGCGCACGCGATCACGCGCCCTGCGTCTTCGCACACATGGAAGCGGTCGATGTTCATGATCACGTCGCTCATCGGGCGTACGATCAGATCATCCTGATGGTCTTGGATCAGCGTGTAGATCGGAACGGCGTCGGCCAGCGTGGCTGGGCGTTCGGTGATGGTGTTACACAGATGCATGGCTACCTCTTCAGACGGATCCAAGCCGAGAGTTTAGTGCGGTTCGGCTCACGCGTTGCGGGGCTGACCGGTTCCTCGCGTGTGTCGGCGGATGCTTCCTCGGCACGCGTATCCGACGTGTGTTCGAGTTGTTCGATCCGGCGGAGCAGCGCCTGCTGGGCGGTGGCCAGGTGTTCGCGTTCGACCTCCCGCTGTTTCCGCTCCTGACTCAGTTCCAAGTCGCGCCGCCGGATGGTTTCGGCCAATTCCTGATTGTGACGCGCCAGTTTGTCCGCTTCGATAACCCGCGCGCGCAGCCGGGCATCTTCGGCCTCCAGGACGTGAATCTTGCGGGTGAGTTCGGCTTCCCGTTCGTCGAACAAGCGGGTTTCCTGTGCCTGGGTCGCGCGCAGCGTGGCCACTTCGGCCTGGAGCCGCATGGCGTCGCCCGTGTGGCGTCGGCCGCCGGAATCGGGAACGGGGCGGCGCGAGGCCGCGACATCGGTTTCGCCGTTGAGAATGCGGGTGAGATCGTGAATGCGGGTCTGGATCGCTTCCTGCCGGCGCGTGGACCAGTCACGCAGGCCCGCCATGGCTTCACGCTCTTGCGCCAGATCATTATCGAGGCTTTCCATCTCTTGTTCGAGGATATGTGCGAGGGCGCTTCCCGGGTCTGCGGCGCAGACCTCGGCGGCGCGTTCGACCGGTGAGAGGGGCTTCTCCAATGCTTCAATGCGCGCGAGAAATTCGGCTTCGCGGGTGTTCGAGAGCGTCAGAAGCTCTGAGTAAGCGGATTGGGCTTCGGCGAGGGCCAGCTTCAGGTCGTCCCGTTCGTGCGCGATGGCTGAGTGAGCGGATTGGGCTTCGGCGAGGGCCAGCTTCAGGTCGTCCCGTTCGTGCGTGATGGCTGAGTTAGAGGATTGGGCTTCGGCGAGGGCGAGACGCAGGTCGTCCCGTTCGTGCTCGATGGCGGTGCATTGCCGGGCGGCTTGTTTGGCGGCGGCGAGCGTCTCTTTCAGGCGGGTGATGTCGGTCTCCAGGAGGGTGACGCGTTGACGGAGCGCCTCGCCATCCTTGGACGGTTTCTCGGCCTGCGCGCCATTGGCCCGGGGTTCCGCGCCGGGGCGGATGACGCGCGAGAGGTCGGCTTTGTCGGTATGGACGAGCCGCGCGTCCGGCGGGGCTTTGCCGCTAATGAGGATGGTTTCGGCGGCGGCTCGGTTGAGGGGGCCGCGGAGGTTTCCCGCGCCGTCGTCAATGTACCAGACGATCCCCAGCTCGGGGACCTGATCGGCGGGCACCCAGGTTATCTGGTCGGTTGAGACCTCATGACCGGGGAGAATGCGGCCTTGTTCGGCCCACACGACGATGCCGGGTGTGGATACGGGACCGAAGAGGGGCTTACCTGTGATTCGCAGGAACCACTGGCGGGTATCTGTTTTGTCGGCGTTCATGATCGGGGTATGTGGAGGAATCAGGCCTTTTTCTGGCGTTTGAAGATGCCGCTGCTGCCCTCGCCGATCTTGCGCAGCTCGGACTGGGCCTGCGCCTCGATGGTGGCCAGCGAAAGGGACGCGGCGGTCTTTTTCCCGGTTGGGGATGCGACCGGCGGCGGGGCTGCGGCGGGCTCGGCGACGATGACGGCGTCTTCGGTGGATGCGGCGTCTCGGGCGGCGAGGGTGGCCGCAAGCTGCTGGGAGAGGCGGCGCACGCTCTCGATCCGAGCCGCCTGTGCCTGGATGTGGTTGTTGGCTGCGGCGTGTTCGTGTCGTGCGTGATCGGCCTGCGCGCGCGCATCGGCCCGCTCCTGTTCGGCGTGGTGGAGCGACTGGCGGAGCAGCGCGGCCTGGCGTTTTGCCTCGTCGGCATCCTGGCGGGCTTGCGCCAGAGAGGTCTCCAGTTCCTCGGCGCGTGTCAACAGCGCTTTCGTCTCGGTCGCGGTGCCGCGCAGATGTGCGATTTCCGATTCCAACGCGGCAATCCGGCTTTCTTTCTTGATGCTGTCGGCTTGAAGGCGGTTTTGCGCGGCTTTGAAATCTTGGCGCTCGGCGTCGAATTCGTGATCGCGCGCCTTGAGATCGGACTGGGCTTGATGCAACCCGCGCTGGAGGGTTGCGGCGTGTTGTTCCGCCGCTTCGGCGCGCGCGTGCGCGTCACGTCGAGCGGTGATGGCAGCCTGAAGTTCGGCAGACTGACGCGTCGGTTCCGGGGCGCCAGGCTGCTCCCGTCTGAAGACGCCGATGGCCGCCTTGAGTGATCCTTCGCGGATCAGTTCGTCCAAGGCGTTTCTGTGGATCGGCCCATAAAACGTGGCGGGGGAGATCTCGGCGATCCAGTCCATGTCGAGACCGAGGGTGGTGACTGGCACCCAGTCCGCTCCGTTCTGCGAGGCTTCGCTGGTTGGGGCGACCCGGCCGTCATGTGCCCAGTTTCGCAGGGTTTCGGTTGAAGCCGGACCGAATGTTGCCCCTTTTTCAGTGCGAATCGTCCACTGGATTGCGTCAGCCGTTGGGGATGATTGTGCGGACACGGTAGTCACATCTCCGGGGTTGCGGGTTGTTGTGTGAAAACGACAGGGTGCAGTGTAGCGGATTCTCGCCACAGGCGCAAACCGTTAATCCTTTTTAGACAAAAGGCCATGACCGTGCCGGCGCGCGCAGGGCTACTCTTTTGGGACGTCGTCGCGAAGGCTGCCGCGTTTGTGGATGTCCTTGAGCGGGATGACGGTCATGATGCCGGGAGCCGTCTCCATGCGCACTCCCAGGTCGGTGATGGCGTCGAAGACGCCGCGGAAGATGGTTCCCGAGACGGTGATCACCTCGTAATCGGGGATGAAGAGACGGTCGAGCGCGATGTGGCGGGTGAGGGTTTCGCCGCGTGTGACGGTGACGTCGAGAGTTTTCTCGGCCCAGCCTTTACGCACGAGTTTGAGCGTATGGGTGCCGACGCTCAATCCCCTGATGAGGAGGGGGTTGGAGAGGTTGGTGGTTTCGTCCTTTTTCGCGGCGGTCTTGCCCGCAGTCTTGCCGGCCACGAAGACCTCGACGTCGGCGGGGGTGGTGGTCAGTTGGACGGAGCCGGTGTTGGGAGAGAGGCGAAACTCCTCGATTGTATTGCCGCCCCGACTGAGTTCGAGTGTGCGGGCGAGAGGGTCGTGCCCGTCCTGTTCGACGCGAACACGGTAGGTGCCGGGCTGGAGTTCGTCGAGGGTGAGGGGGGTTTCGCCGCGGCGGTCGTTATTGACGTAGACGCGGGCGCCGGCCGGTATGGAGGTCACCACGAGCCGGGCGGGGATGGGCGCGAGGGTGATGTCCACTGTCTGGGTTTCGCCTGCGGCGAGTTTGACGCGCTGGCTCACATCGAGAAAGCCCGTGGCGCGGACTTCGACAACGGCCTCGCCCTCGGGGATCCGTTCGATGGTGCACGGTGCCGTGCCACGCGGGATACCGTTGATTGTGACGGTCGCATTCGGCGGATCCGTCACGAGGGTGAGCGTGGCGGAATCGGAGAGGAGATTGACGGCGAGTTTCACCGGTGTGCGGTCCGTCAGGGTCACCTCCCGTTCGCTCGGCTGAAAGCCCGGCAGGTTAAAGCGGAGGCGGTGCATACCGGAGGGCAGAGAGGTGATCAGGATCGGGGTCACACCCAGGTCGACTCCGCCGGCGGAAACGGTTGCGCCGCGCGGGGTGCTGTGGGCGAGGAGCAGCGTGGCAAGCGGTTCGAGGGTGACATCGAGCATGCGGCGGGTGTTGGCGCCCAGGACGACCGTTTCATAGTGATCGCGATAGCCGCGCCGGTTCAGGGTCACGAGGTGTTCACCCGGAGGCAGGTCGGAGACGGTCAGCGGGGTTGTGCCGCGTTCCACGCGGTTGATCAGAACACGGGCGTCTGCGGGGACGGAGACGATCTGGAGTTCGGTGGTGGGCGCGGCCGGAGGTTCGGCACGGGTGTCGGCGGCGGCGAGCCGGTCGGTCATGCCGCAGAGGACGGCCAGCATGAGAGACGGTAGGGCAGTCCGGCCGGCAAACGTGGGACGCGGGTGACGGGTCATCCGCAATTCTCCGGTCATTCCTGTTTTAGCAACATACGATTTACAGCTCACACGCATAGCCCTACACCCTTTTTCCATTCGTTATCAGCTACCGGTGTTTACGCGTCGCCTTGAGGCGCGTCTCGACGTCGAGCAGTTTGCTGGCAGCCTCGCGATGGCGGTCGTCCGTACGGTCTGGAATCAGGTCGCAGATGATGCGGAGCTCTTCGCGGGCGTTTTCCCAGTTCTGCATATTGATGGCGCGGTCGGCGAGAAATCGGTGTTCCTTGTGGCGGCTGTCGAGTTCGGGGACGGCCTCTTCGATGCCGCGGAGGACTTCCGAGAAGAACGGGGGTTTGGGGTCGACCGTCTCCAGGCAGACCTCGGCGTCGCGGAAGCTGCTGATGGCGGCGGCGATGTTGCCGTAGCGCAGGTCCCGCTCATCCATCCGTTTCTGGGCGATCAGCAGCGCGTCGCGGGCCAGTTCCGTGAGTTTCTCGGCGGAATACTGGATGGCCCAGATGCCCAGTTCGCTCTGGCCGAAGGTTTCGAGTTTCTCGCGCAGGGCGGCGAACGCATCGGGTTCCTTGCGGTTGGCAACCCGCACGCGGTGGACGCGGCGGCCAATGATGACGGTCAAATCCCACGAGGTGAGCTCTCCCCGGGTGATGCTGGAGGCAAAATAGGTGGGGTCGAGTGCCAGAAAACCGCCCGACTCGATGGCGCGCACACAGTCATGGATCAAGGTGGGGGCGATGGCTTTCTCTTTGCTGATTGAGCGGTTTTGCGAAAGGTCATCGATCCGCACGGCGATCACGTGATCGGGGGAGAGGGTGAGCTCGTAACGGAAAATCGACTCGGGGGTCGCCTCGATCTTCTCGTAAATAATCTGAAGGGTTTCGTCCCGGGGCGGGGCGGGCGGGAGGTTGGCCTGCGTTTTGCCGGCGTCGCCAGGGGTGGTCATGATGAATGTCGCGCAGAGGAGGAGCACGACGATGGCGGCGACGGTGTAGAGAATCGGCCGGAGGTTGTGGCGAGGCGCGGAGCCGAAGGCATCGGTCTGCAGCCCGAGATCAATGATCGGCGAGGTCGTCGGCGAGGTCGTCGGCGCGGCGGCGGGAGCGGCGGCGGCGGGCGAACCCGGGGCGGTGACGCGCACGCGGGTATCGCCGACGGTGATGATGTCGCCCGGCAGGAGCTGTGTGCGCCGGATCGGCATGTCGTTCACCAGCGTTTCGTTGGCGCTCTCGAGGTCGGTCACCCACACCGCGCCATCGATCACGTCGAAGCGGCAGTGGTTGCGGGAGAGCAGGGGGTCGGGAATGGCGATGGCGTTGTCGGAGGCGCGGCCGAGTGTTTGCGGATCTCCGGGGGTGAGGGTGAATGTTTCCCCGACGTTGCAGGGCCCGGTTTCGATGGTCAGTGCGTATGGGTGTGTGTGTGTCATGGACTCGGGTCTGTTACGGGGTGTCAGAAAAGCTGTCCGCTGACCTGGGTGAGGGTGGGACCGAGCAGGATGATGAACACAGCGGGAAAGATGAAGATCATCAGCGGGCCGAGCATTTTAACGGGGGCCTCGTTGGCCAGGCGTTCGGCCCGTTCGAAGCGCCGCTGGCGCATCTGGTCCGATTGGATGCGGAGAATGGCGCCGATGCTGACGCCCAATTCGTCGGCCTGAATCAGGGCGTAGGTCACCGAGCGGAGGTCGGAGAGCCCGACGCGGGTGGAGAGGTTGCGCAGGGCGATGCGGCGCGGCGTACCGAGCTGGATCTCGCGGATGACGTGGATCAGCTCCTCGTTCAAGGGATCGAGGGCGCGACGCTCGCAGTTGCGCTGCAGAGCGGTCATAAAGTCGAGCCCGGCCTCGACCGCCAGGGTCAGGAGATCCAGGACGAACGGAAGCGCTCGCTGAATCGAGCGGTGGCGTGCCGACAGGACACTTTTCAGCCAGAGCATGGGATACAGGTAGAAGAGGAGGATGCCGCCGAGGGTCAGGAGCGGGGACTCGGAACCCACCTCGGGAAAGACGCGGATCATGAGGCGGAGCAGGGCGAACCAGATCGAACCGAAGACAACGGGAACGAGCAGTTTGATGGCGAGGAACTCGGTCGGCGTGATGACCCCGTCATAACCGGCGGCCGTGAGTTTGGCCCCCAATGTGGCGCGTGTCGAAGCAAAAGCCGGTTTGGCGAAGAACGGCTCGACATTGGGCGCGAAGGGGAGAAGGAGGCGGAACACCAGAGGGATGACGCGACGCTGGCGCCGACCATCGGCCAGCGTGGCGTACGTAATCTGGCGGGCGGCGTGCAGCGTATACCAAACCAACCCGGCTGCGCACCCGGACCAGCAGAGGATAGCGGCGAACTGGAGGAGCGGTGTCATAGGTTAAGAGTTAAAGATTCCCGCGTGACGTTTAAAAATGATCTAAAGACGGCGCTATTGTAACAGAACCCTTCGACGGGTCAAACCCCAAAAGGAGAATTTGGGCTGGTTCTTACTGTTGCGGGTGCGGGCGATCTCGGCTATTATAGCGCCATGTACGAAATGACACCTGTGCCGCCCATGTGGCGGTGGTTCGATGAGTCCCGCTTTGGCCTGTTCATTCAATGGGGGCCCGCCTCTGTTTACGGGCGTGGTGAGCATGTGCTGTTGCGCGAGCACATGGATCAGCAGGCGTATGCCAAGGCGGCGTGCCGATGGAATCCGCGGAAATACGACCCCGAGGGGTGGGCGGTCGCGGCGCGTGAGGCGGGGTTGCGTTTCAGCGTGCTCACGGCCCGTAATCCGGACGGCTACTGCCTGTGGCAGACGGCGACCACCGACTACGCGGCGAGCGCGCAGGCCCCCAAACGCGATCTTTTCGGCGCCTATGTGAAGGCTTTCCGTGATGCGGGGCTGCGGGTGGGCGTGGCGTACAGCCTGGCCGACTGGCGGATGCCGGCCTATTGGCTTGGCCCCTCCGGCGACCCGGCAGGCTGGCAGGCCTACCGCGCGTATGTGCGGAAGCAGCTCTGCGAATTGCTGACGCGCTATGGGCCCATCGATCTGCTGTGGTTTGACGATGCCGGCCCGTATACGCAGGAAGACTGGGGCGTCTCCGAGCTGGTCAGACTGGCCCGCGAGCTGCAACCCGCGATAGTCATCAGCAACCGGTGCGGCGCGGGTTCGTTCGCGGGGGATTTCAACGTGATCGAGCCTGATCAGCGCCCCCCAACTTCCGGCCTGTGGGCCTCCGTGCGGACGCCGACCTGGTGCCACCGGGGCTATGCGAGGGGTGAACCTTGGTGTACGCCGGAGATTCTCTTGGACCACCTGGTGGCCTCCACGAGCCAGGGGGGAAGCCTGCTGCTTGCGATAGGGCCCAAGAGCAACGGCGTGTTGCCCCTCCATTTCGCCCTGCGCATGTCGACGGTGGGCAAATGGCTCAGAACCCACGGCGAAGCGATCTATGGCGCCGGAGCGCTGGCGCTGGGCGATTTTCTCTCTTACGGCCGTCTGACAAAACGGGGGCGCAATGTGTATGTGGTGATTCGCTTCTGGGATCGGAAACAGCGCCTGATTCTGAACGGGTTCAAGACCCCCGTCCTGCGGGCCGTGCTGGTGACGACCGGGCAGGCGATTGATGTCCGGCAGGAGGACGATGTGGTCGAGCTGACGGGGTTGCCGCGCGTGTTCCGCTCTCTGCTGTTTCCCGTGATTCGCATCGAGTGCGACGAGGAACCCGCGGTGTGCGATTGGACGCAGGATGCCGGTTGGTTGGCCCAGTCAGGCCGGCTGGCCCAGTGGGCGGCGGCCCGCGGGGCCGGCTTCGCCGCAGTTGGCGAAGGCGTATGATCCAGGATGGATGGGGCAGGGGTGGCAAGCGATGCCGATCTACGAGTTCTACTGCGGTTCGTGCAACACGGTGTTCAGCTTTTTGTCACGGCGTCTGGGTGTGTCCCGCGTTCCGGGATGCCCGGTGTGCGGTTGCATAGTGAACCGCGAGGTGTCACCCTTCGCCTGTTTGCGCCGCGGCAAGGAGGGCGCGGACGGGGACGGCGCCGACGACCCGCTGGCATCGGTTGACGACGCGCGGATGGAGCGGGCGATGGAGGCGTTGTCGGGCGAACTGGGGAACCTGGATGACGCCGACGCCGACCCGCGCGATTCGGCGCGGCTGTTCGCGAAATTTGCAGATCTGACGGGAATGACCTTTAATCCCGCCGTGCGCGAGGCGCTGGCGCGCATCGAAGCGGGCGCCGATCCGGATCACGTGGAGGCGGAGTTTGGCGAGGTGTTGAACGCCGCCAATCCGTTCGTGACCGAGTCGGGTGGATCGCTCCGCGACATCCTTCGCCGCCTGCGAAGGGAGCCGCGGCGGGATCCGAAACTGTATGATCTGCCGTGACGAAACGGCTTGGGAATGAAATGAAACACGGATGCAAACGGGGGGGCGGGTCGGTCTGCCGCAGCGGATTGGTGGCATCCGCTGTCGTGGCGGCTGTGCTGCTCGTGCTGCTCGTGCTGCCGGGTTGTCTCACCGCGCCGATCCGTCCGCCGCGCGACCGCAAGCCGGAAGTGATGACGTTTGAGGTCACGGGCTACTGCAACTGCGGGAGTTGCTGCGGATGGAAACGGAGTTGGTTCGGGTTGGGGGCGCCCGTGATCGCGTACGGCCCGAACAAAGGGGCTCCGAAGGAGGTCGGCATCACGGCGAACGGCAGCCGGACCCGGCGTGGCACGGTGGCGGCCGATACGACGGTGCTTCCATTCGGCACGATCATTTATGTTGCCGGCTACGGATACGGCAAGGTTGAAGACCGGGGCGGCGCGATCAAGGGCAACAGGCTCGACATGTGGTTTTCGTCTCATGCGGCGGCCAAAAAATGGGGCCGGCGCACGATACGGGTGAAGGTGTGGCGTTGACGGGGAAAGCAGATCATGATGACAGACGCAGACAAAGCGGGGAGCGGGTCGGACACCGGCCGCCATTTTCTCAGGCAGTGGATCCTGGAGGAGGTCGCGGCCAGTCTTCCCGGTGGCCAGGTGGTGACGCGATTTCCGCCCGAACCCAACGGCTGGCTGCATATCGGCCATGCCAAGGCCGTGTGCATTGATTTCGGTATGGCCCGGGAGTTTGGCGGAGTCTGCAACCTGCGGATGGACGACACCAACCCCACGACGGAATCCGACGACTATGTGCAGGCGATTCTGAACGACATCCGCTGGCTCGGTTTTGAGTGGGGCCAGTTCGTCTACGCCAGTGATTACTTCGAACAGATGTACGCCATCGCCGAGGATCTGATCCTGCGGGGGCATGCCTATGTGTGCGAACTGACGCAGGAACAGTGGAAGGCGTACCGGGGGATTCCGACGCAGCCCGGCAAACCGAGCCCCTTCCGTGAGCGCAAGCCCGAAGAGAGCCTGGCGCTGTTCCGCCAGATGCGTGGGGGCGCGTTTGAGGACGCCACCCTCTGCCTGCGCGCCAAGATCGACATGGCGTCGCCCAACATCCACTTCCGCGACCCGGTGCTCTATCGGATCATGCGGGCGTCGCACTATCGCACGGGCGACACGTGGTGCGTCTACCCGATGTACGATTTCGCGCATCCGATCGAGGACACGCTCGAGGGCGTGACCCACTCGATGTGCACGTTGGAGTTCGAGGTGCATCGTCCGCTTTACGACTGGGTGGTTGACCGTCTGAACGAAATGGGGATGCTGCCCGTGCGCAACGGCGCCACGGTGCGGCCGCGTCAGCGCGAATTCGCCCGGCTCAACCTGACCTACACGGTGATGAGCAAGCGGAAGTTGTTGCAGCTCGTGCAGGAGAAACACGTCGACGGGTGGGATGATCCGCGGTTGCCGACCTTGGCCGGCATGCGTCGCCGGGGGTACACGCCGGAGGCCGTCCGCGATTTCTGCGAACGGATCGGCGTCTCCAAATACGAAAGCGAAACCGATCTGGCGCTGCTGGAGTACTGCGTGCGCGACGATCTGAACCGCCGGGCTCAACGCCGGTTGGTGATCCTGGATCCGGTCAAAGTGGTTGTCGAAAACCTTGCCGATGATGCCGAGGCGTGGTTTGACGCGAATAACAATCCCGAGGATCCCGAATCGGCCAGCCGCAAAATCCCGTTCAGCCGCGAGTTGTGGATCGAGCGTGACGATTTCATGGAAAATCCGCCACACAAGTTTTTCCGCCTCTCGCCGGGCCGGGAGGTGCGGCTCCGCTACGCCTGCCTTTTCACCTGCACATCGGTTGTGAAGGACGACGCCGGACGGGTGGTCGAGATTCGCGGCACGTATGATCCGGAGTCCGGGGGCGGCAATGCGCCGGATGGCCGAAAGGTGAAGGGGACGATCCACTGGGTTTCGGCCCGTCATGCCCGGCAGGTCGAGGTGCGGCTTTACGACCGGCTCTTCACGGTGGCCGATCCGCTCGCCGATGAAACGCGGGATTTTCGCGCGTTCCTCACCCCCGACTCGATCCGTACGGTGACGGCCCAGGCCGAACCGTCGCTGCTGGCGGCCGCTCCCGGTGAGCGATTCCAGTTCGAGCGCCTCGGTTATTTCTGCGCCGACACACGGGCGTCCAAGCCCGGCGCGCCGGTGTTCAACCGCACCGTGACGCTTAAGGACTCGTGGGGGAAGGCGACGAAGGGCTGACGGAGAATGGGGCGAATGACGGGGCTCGAACCCGCGACAGCCAGAACCACAATCTGGAGCTCTACCAACTGAGCTACATTCGCCATGGCGACGGAAACGCGAAACGGGGCGAAGATTAACAGACCGTGAGGCGGGACACAAGCCCGAAATCGGTCCCGAAATCGCTCCCGGTGTCCCTCAGGGCGCATGGCAGTTCTGATGAGGTCGTTGATTCGTAATCATAATCGTAATCGTAATCTTGCTTTGACCCTGCATGTGATCGTACACTGTCACCAATGAATACATCCCCTGATCGTGTGCATGAGCAGCAGGGCAAACGCATCTTATTTTCAGACATTTTTTCAGTTTTGGCTCCGTTTTCTTACTCCTGAGAGCGGTGTCGCGCGGAATACCGCTTGCCACCGCACTCCAAAATGGCTGGCGCGGCGTCCCGAAGCCCTCCGTCCCGGCGGCAGCGTTTTTCCCTCTCCGAACCTCCTGAGAGCGGTGTCGCGCGGAATACCGCTTGCCACCGCACTCCAAAATGGCTGGCGCGGCGTCCCGAAGCCCTCCGTCCCGGCGGCAGCGTCTTGGAGTGCGGTGGCAAGCGGTATTCCGCGCGACACCGTTTTTCCCGGCTTCGCCACGAATGCAGACCCCTCGCAACGGCGTCGAGAGCCAGAATAGGCAAAAGTGCCTGCATATTAGATGCGTTTGCCCCGGCCTGAGCAGGGAGCCGTCTACGAGTCGGATCGGCGAGGGTTGGGGGATTACGATTACGATTAAGGAGTAACCATCATCAGAACTGCCATGCGCCCTGTCCCTCAGTTGCGAGACTTGGTTTCAGGTGTCAGGGTTCAGGGTTCAGGTTTCAGGTTTCGGGTTTCTCAGATCAGCGATCGTCACCAGGTCGCGGAGGATGGGCGGTCACCGGCTTGAGCACCCAACGCTTGTTGTACCAGAACCATTGTTCAGGATGCATGCGGATGGCGGTCTCGACATGCGCCATGACGGCCCGAGTCATCCGCAGGAGGTCGGCGTCCCGGTCGGTCGTCGGATCTGGAAAGACGGGGTCGTGGGAGACGACGCTGTGGTGGAACCAGCCGACGCGGCTGAGGATCACCGGAAAAATGGGAACGTTCGCGGTGCGCGCAAACTGAGCCATGCCGCGCCCCAGATTGGCCTCCGAGCCGAGAAACGGGACCTGCAGATCGGGCATCGGCATCCGCACGTCGGGGAGGATGGCAAACGCCCCGTGGGCGTGCAGCCGCCGCAGGATGACGCGCAACGCCGACGATCCCCGTTCCAGCACATCCATGCTGTGACTGCGGATGCGGTTGATCCACCCGTTGACATGGGGGTTCTTCTGCTTTCCGGCGATCGAGAAGACGTCAATGCCGGCCTGCTTGCCGGCGACCCCGGCCAAGTCCCAATTGCCCATGTGGGGGACGGCGATGATGATGCCGCCGTGCGTCTCGATCAGCACGCGCATGCGGCCAAGGACATCGTCCAACCCGAACACATGGCCGCGCAGCCACGCCGGCTCAATCCGGCTCACCCGCATCATTTCTGCCGCGTTGAAACAGAGGTTGCGCAAGGAGATCCACGCGATCCGCTCGGCTTGCCGGGGGGGAATCGCGTCGCCAAACACGCTGCGAATGCGCCGCACCGCCTCCGTCCGGCGGAACCGGACGACATGGAAGACGATTCCGGCCGCGCCCCATGCCAGCGTCAACGCGACACGGTGGGGAAGTACCTGACACACACAGGCGGTCAGACGCAGGAATGCATATTCAATGAGGTGCCGGATGCGTCGCAGGCGGAGGTTGACCCGGTCGGGATGTGGCAAAAACATCCGCACCTACTTATCGGAATCGCAGACGAAGACGATCTCGTTGGGCCGGATGCGGCGGTTCTGCCGGGCCACCTGCTCCGCGAACGCGGGGTCTGTTTGCAGACGCTGCTGGCGCACACGGATATCCTTGATCTCTTGCTGCCTGGCATCGATGCGGCGTTGCATCTCAGCGCAGCGTGTCTCACGACTCTTCAGCTCCTGATATTTTGGCAGGAAAAATAAAAACGCGCCCACCAAAGCCAAAGCCACGGCGGTAACGCAGGTTGTTTTACAGAAAATTCGCAGGAATTCGGCCATTTTCGTGTCCCACAAGGTAAAGCGGGAAAAAGATTTACCAGATGTTGGTCCGATTAAATCATCATTCACCCGTGCGGTCAACAGAAAAATTGAATTTTTTTTTGCGGGTCGATTGATAAAAAAATGCGCCCCCTTTTTCAGGGGTGTTGCGTCACGTTCACGACGCCGGTCGGTCATCGCCTGATCGGAGGGCCGGGGGGAGATGGAAGTGGGTCGTTTCGGAGACGGTTTCGAGATGTTCGGTGCGGTCGAAACCGCCCGCGACGAGGTGTTTGAGGACGAGGGTGATGAAGGGTTCGGGGGTCGAGGCGCCGGCGGTGATGCCGATGTCTCCCTGGCTGTCGAGTACGGCTGCGGGAATATCCTCGAGGCGGCTGACCAGAATCGCCTCCACGCCGGCGGCGCTGGCGACTTCGGCCAGACGCCGGGTGTTGGAGCTGTTTTGCGAACCCAGAACCAGGATCAGGCGGACCCGCTCCGCGAGCGCCTTGACCGCCTGCTGCCGGTTGGTCGTCGCATAGCAGATATCGTCCGACGCCGGCGTGCGCAAACCGGGGAAGCGACGCCGCAGCACCGCACGGATCCGATCGGCCTCTTCCGAGCTCAGCGTGGTCTGGGTCACCACGGCCACACGCGCGGGGTCCGCCGGAAGGAACGCCTCTGCATCGGCGACGCTTTCGATGATCGTCACCCGGTCGGGCGCCTCGCCCGCCACGCCGATCACCTCGTCGTGATTACGATGCCCGACCAGGGCGATGGAACAGCCCTGGCGGGCGAAGCGAATGACCTCGGCATGAACCTTGAGAACGAACGGACAGGTGGCGTCGATGACCTCCACGCGACGGGCAACGGCGGCGGCGCGCACCGACGGCGCGACGCCGTGGGCGCTGAAGAGCACGACGCTCCCCGCAGGGACCGCGTCAAGGGTGCTGACGAAGCGGACGCCCCGGCGCTCGAACGATTCGACAACCTGGCGGTTGTGGACGATCTCGTGAAGCGCGTAAAGGGGGTGTGGCCGCAGACGCAAGGCCGCATCGGCGACTTCGACCGCGTGCCGAACGCCCGCGCAAAAGCCGCGGGGACTCGCGAGGATGACGGTTTTATGTGGCATGGACATCGTGAAGAGGTCGTGAGTTTATCGCAGTTCCCCGCCACCGGTCAAGGCGCCTGTCAGGAGCAGCAATTCTCATTTTGGAGATGGGGCCATCGGCGTCGGGGTCGGGATCGGGATCGGTATCGATAAAACCAACGGAAATTCGACCCCGATTCCGATACCGACCCCGACCCCGATGACCCAATAGCCTTATATTGAGAATTGCTGTGTCAGGAGATGCGTCACCGGGCGCAGAGGGTGAGAATCGCGGCGAGCGGAAACAACGCGAGCAAGGTGCTCACCACCACGGCATCCCGGGCCATGACGCTGTCGCATCCCATCTTATCGGCCATGACGTAGCTGGTGATCGCCGTCGGGCACGCCAGGAAAATCAGAATGACGAGGGTTTCGAGCGGCGACAGGCCGAATCCGCGACAGAGGAACAGGCCGAGCAGCGGCGCGGCGCCCACCTTGAGGATCGCGGCAGCCAGCACCCCCGGCAGGGGACGCCGTTCCCCGGATCGTGTGAAGGTGGCCCCCATTGAAAGCAGCGCCAGCGGCAGCGCCATTTGACCCAGCGGACGCAGGGTGCGATCGAGCAGCGTGGGCAATCCGATGCCCGTCAACGCGAGCATCAGCCCGAGCAGGCAGGCGATCAGCAAGGGGTTGGACACCACCTTGCACGTCACGGAGCCGACGGACGGTCTCGTGCCCGCTGCGCCGGACCCGTGCTCCAGAATCACGATGCTGGCGATGTTATAGAGCGGAACGGCGTTCGCGAGCACCAGCATGGCGGCGGCACGCACCCCGGGGGCATCCGGTGTCACGGGCATCCCGTCCATCGCATAGAAAACCAACGGCAGACCGATATAGGCGATATTGCCGCGCATCGCCGCCTGCACGAAGGAGGCGGCGCTCGGCGGCTCGAGTTTGAACAGCCGGGCGAGCGGATAGGCGAGCAGTGTCACGCCCGCGGTGGCCGCCACAAGCACGTAGAACATCCGCAATACCGGGCCGGCCGCAAGGGGGGCTGTGGCGATGCCGACCAGCAACAGTGCCGGAAGACCGATGTAAAAGGTCAGCGTGTTGAGGCCGGAAAAGAATCCTTCCGGCAGAATGCGGCGGGTGTGCAGCCACCAGCCAAGGGCGATGATCAGGAATATCGGCGCCAGCGTGGGAAGGGTGATCTCAAACATGACGTGTGATCCGGTTTGGGCTGATGCTCAGGAGCGGACGGGGACAATTATCAACGTGACAACGGGGCGATTGTGGCATATCAGGAGTGTCGTGTGCTTAAGAGGGTTTCAATCACCGCCGCGGCACTCCCCAGGGCGTCGCCGGGACCCAGGGTGCGGTTGACTGCGTCGTAGGCGGCGCAGGCGCGGGCGTGGGCGGCCGGATCGGTGAGGTAGGGGCGCACGGCCGCCACAACCCGATCAGGGGTGAAGTCGCGCTGCAGGAGTTCCGGCATCACCGGCTCGTGCGACAGGCCGCACCGCGTGGCCAGAATGTTGGCGAGCCCGGCGCAACGCTCGCCTCTGACCAACAGCCGAAAAATGGATGCGGTGAGGGGGTGCATGCAGTAGACGAGGACGGTCGGACACCGCATGAGGCACGCTTCGAGGGTGGCGGTTCCGGAGGCGACGATGGCGGCATGCGCCTGCAGCAGGACCTGGCGGGCGAGGCCGTCGACAAAGGTCAGGTCAGGAGGACGCTCCGGTGCGGCGGCAGCGACCTGTTCGGCGTAGGCACGGAGCGCGGGGGAGGGGCATGGAACCACGCACGCGCATCCGCCGGGAAGTCCGGCATGGAGCCGCGCCGCCGCAGCGAGCATCCCCGGAAAGATTCGCGCGATTTCGTTCCGGCGGCTTCCGGGCAGAAGGGCGAGGCGGTGCGTCCCGCCATCCCACGGGAGCGGGGCTTCGGGTTCGGCAAAGGTTTCTGCGGCGCGATCAACCAGGGGATGGCCGACGAAGGTGACGGGGAGGGACGTCCCGGCGAAGCAGTCGGGTTCGAAGGGGAGGAAGACCAGCAGGTGGTCGAAAATGCGCGCGAGCCTGGGAATGCGCGACTGGTGCCAGGCCCAGACCTGCGGGCAGATCAGGTGGACGGTGGGATAGCCCTTGCCGTGCGCGGCGGCGGCGAAACGGGTGTTGAAGCCGGGGTAGTCCACGGTCAGGACCAGATCGGGCCGCCAGGCCTCCAGCTCGGCCAGCAAGCGCCGCATCATGCCGCGGAAAAACCGGATCTGCTTGAGAACCTCGACAAAGCCCATCACGGCGGTCTGGTCGGTGTGGTAGAGCAATTCGGCGCCGGCCGCGCGCATGGCGTCACCGCCGCAGCCCCGGAAGGTGACGGGGACGGCGAGCCGCTTCCGCAGCGCCGCCATCAGGGAGGCGGCGTACATGTCGCCCGATGGCTCGCCGGCGAGGATCAGGATTCGCAGGGGACTGTTCATAAGGCGGACCTGGATGAGGCAGACGCCTCCGGCAATCCCGACGGGACGGAGACGATGGCCATGTTGAGGCGGTCGGCCGCGCGGATGACGGCGTCGCGGTCGAGGAGGAGGGTGCGTCCGGCTTGGATGGCGAGGGCGGAGACGCGGGCCTTGCGCAGGACGGAGAGGGTTTCGGCGCCGATGACGGGAATGTCGAAACGCATGTCGTGGCCATTCTTGGCGACCTTGACGACGACGGCGCCCGCGCCGCCCAGCCTGCCGGCGCGGCGGATGGCGCGGTTGGTGCCTTCAAAGGACTCGACGGCGAGAATCATGCCATCCTTGATCACCACCGTCTGGCCGATATCGAGGTCGCACACACGCATGCCGACGTCGATACCGAAGCGGATGTCATGCCATTCGCGCGGGTCGGGTTCACGCCGGGTAAGCGTGCCCGGGGGCGGCAGATGGGCGTCCATGAAACTCGATGCGGGTAGGACGGTGATGTTGCGGGAGGTGAGTTGTTCGGCGAGCGCGCCGAAAATCGTGTGCGCATTTTTGACCCTGAGCGACCGAAGGATGGCCCGGGAAAAGGGGTCGAAGCGGGTGCAGAAGAGGGCGGCTGGGGTGATCTGACCCGCCATCAGGGCGTAGCGGATGCCCGTCTGTTCGGCCCACGCGAGCATCCGGCCGGCCTCGCCGACGCCGAACACGACGCAGGCATCGGCGAACGAACGGAGTTCCCTGGAGGTCATGCCGCGCACAGCGGCGACCGTGATGCGGGCGACACCGGCTTCCCGTGCGCCGCGGGCGAGCAACAGGGGGTAGGTTCCCCGGCCCGCGATGATCAGGAGATGGTCGGGTAGGGTGGTGGACATAACGGGTTCCACAGGTTGGCGGAGGGAGAGGGATTCGAACCCCCGGTACCTTGCGGCACGTCGGTTTTCAAGACCGATGCTTTAAACCACTCAGCCATCCCTCCGGAACGGTCGATGCGGGGTTGGAGCGGGTGAAGGGAGACGAATCCTCGTCTTTACCGTCCAATTAGAAAACAAAACAAACTGTTAAACAACTGAATAAGAGAAACTTATGGCTTTTACTTTTTCGCCGTTACGTGCCCTCCAATGGGTTAAAGGCACCCAAAGGGGGTAAGCAAGTGCCACAAATCTTGGCGAAAAACCGGCGATAAGGCAAGCTCCAATTAATCGGAGGTGACATCCGACCGTCCGTCTGCTGTTCTCCAATTTCGGCCACGAGGTTATTACCCCGCGTTTGAAATGCGATGGTTCTGTATTCCCTTCGACAGGATTACAGAATTCGCATGATTGGGAGACCGGCCGATATCCGCGGTGCGGGCTACTCATCCAAAACAAATCGCGGATATGACGCGAGATCGCGTCTTCCCGCCAGACCCTTGGCCAACTGCATCCAATAGCGCTGTCCGTTGCCGTCGTCATCGTCCAGAAAAACGATGTTGAACCCGAACGGTTCACCGGGTTTCAAGCCGATGTCGGCCAGCGGCAAACGGAGCTCGTAGCGGGTGGTTTTGGCGGCGTCGTCGCGAACCACGGCGTATTGTGCGGACTGCGTCAGGGAGTCGCCGTTGCCGACAAACGGGTGGAAGACGAGGCCATTCGCGGTCAGGGCTAGACCGACATTCCACTCGACGCCATTCGTCATGGCCACCCCCACCTGCAGGGCGTCGCCATTCCAGATCATGCCGCCGGTCTGCCGGTTGAAGTGCTTGTCGTCCGTCACCTCCGCCGCCAGGCAGAGGGCATCGCCGTCCGATCCCCACCACGCCCTGACCCCCAGGTCTTCAGGTCCCTCCCACAACAGTTGGCGTCCCGGCGGCCGACGGCGGTCCTCCGGGTAGACCTGGAAGAGACTCCGGCGGACCAGCGACGGCCTGCCCGGTAGTGTATCGAATGCCTCCTGCGGAGCCTTGGGTGCCTTACCCCATTCGTCCAAGTCGCCGTCGATACGCACGGCCTGGGTCAGGCGCGGCATTCGGCGGGGGGTCTCGACGGCAACGGGAGGCTCAGCCGCGCTTCCCGCGACGGCGTCGGGAGCCGTGCGCGCGCCGCGCCAGCCGTTCGCTTCCGAGCGGGATTCCCGGCTGAAGGATGCCTCCCGATGTTTGAAGACCGCGCGGCTGCGGTCCGATGTGCGCAGGGGAGAGTTGAGGTCGCCGAAGAATCCGCCGCGATAGCCGGTGCCGCTGGCGAGGTCGCTGCCGGAGATGGGCGGCCAATCGGCCGGCACATTCACCGTTCCCGCGCCGTGGGAGCCTTCAAACCGGCGGCCCCGTGCATTTCCGACCGTCACCACCTGTTCGCGCACGTTACCGCTCAGATCGAGTATCCCCCAGTACGAGGCCCCTGCGGCGACGCGTCCGCTTTCCGATGTTGCAAAGACCCCCGCGCGCATCGGGCTGCCTGGAATCGCGCTCACGCCGCCGCGCGTCGGGCCACCGAAGTAGGCAGGCATGGTCAGCTCGTAGTGGGCGTTGCCGATCCCCGGATCGTCATTACCTGCCATCCGCTCGGCGGACGTTCCTTCTCCGGTCGCGGTGTATTCCGTCCGCGCGATGGCGGTCGTACCCCAGGCGAACGCATTGGGTGCCGGTTGGCGCGGCCCGCGGCTGGCCTTCTCGTACTCCAGTTCTGTCATCGGCCGCAATCCCGACCACGCCGCGAACTGGGCGCTGTCCCACCACGAGAGGAGGTTGCAGGCCTGGTAGGGCTTGGCCGCCGTGAAATTCGGCCAGACACCGGAGAGGGCGTACCGCCCGACAGCGGTATAGGTGGCGCCGGCATGCGAGCTGTCACCGCTCGAGGTGGCTGCGAATGCCGCGCTCGACAGCGTGTTCAGAAACGCGGTGAACTGTCCGCGCGTCACCTCGTAGCGCATGCAGTAGAAGGGCTCATAGCCGGTGGGATAGCCGTTGACGAGGGCGCCCTCCGGGCCGATGGTGTCGGGTCCGAATTCGCTCACACCCCAGAGCCGGCCAGGCGCGCCGCCGATGCGCCGGGCAGTGGAGCCTTCCGCCACCGGGCCGCTCCAGTCGGCGTCCACGCGGAAAGGAATCGTGTCGCCGTCGGTCCAGGAGCCGTCGGTAAAGCTGCCGCTCTCCGCTCCGCCAGACCCCACCGTGAACGCGCCTCGCGGTACGTAGACCATCTCGATGGCAAAGACCTTCAGGTCGGCTTCGGCGGGGTTGGTCACGCCGTCGGCGCCGGAAAGCCAGCTCAGGCTGACGTCCGTGAGGTCGAGCGGGCCTTGCCCGGAGCCGACTCGGTAGATGAACGCGCCCATCCCCTTACCGCCGGTGAGCCCGACATCCAGCGCCGCCTCTTCGGGCGCGGTGTGGGCGGCGCGATCCGACGCGAGTGTCGCAGGGAAGTACCCGTCCTTTTCCCGGCCGGGGAGACGGTACTTGGCGAACACCCACGCCGCGCTCCAGCTCTCGACCGGCATCTCCTGGCCGGTCACGCCGGTCGCCGCCGGTTCCTTCCAGTCCGCCCGCCAGGTGTCGCCCCAGGCCAGATCGAATCGCACCGTGCTCTGCTCCTCGGCGGTGCCTTTCTCCACGCGGACGCGGTCGATCCGGATCTGGTTGTTTTCGGCCGGTCCGCCCCGGAAGCGCGCGGCGGCGGCCTCTTCGACGGATGTTGTGGCGGCGGCGGCATCCGGTTGCGGCGTCGTGTCGTCAAGGGAATCGGCGTATGCGACGAAGGCGTCGAACGACCACGTCCAGTAGAGAAACGCCCGTCTGGCGGCGGTATTGTCGGATCGCTCGATGTCTTCCAGCGCCTGATCGCGCAGCTCCTTCATCCGGGCCACGACATCTGCCGGCCAGATCTCCCGGAACAACTTCGGGGGGACGCGCTGCTCGGCGAGCCGCAACGGGCGCGACAGGGCGGTCTTCTGCCAGCGGTCGCACTCGAGGCGCAGGAGCTCGCGAGCGCTGGCGGCGCCCGCGCCGAAGAGCCGCTTACACATTTCATCCAGCGTCGCATCCACATCCAGGTCCGGGTTCCACAGCGCGCGGTTCCAAACGTAGTAGGTGGGGGCAGCGGTGACAAAGCAGGCGGCGCCATACGAGAGCACCATGCCGCCATCGAGCCGGTTGCGGTTCGTCTGATAGAACTCCTTGACCAGATGGGGGAACTGGACCGGGCCGTACGTCCAGTCGCCGGGGCCGGCGAAGTCGATCCACATGGTGACCGGCCTTCCCGATTTCTCAGCCCAGGCGCGCAGGAGGCCTTCCTGCTCCTGGCGGATGACCGGCTGGTGCAGCAACCCCATCGTGCCCAGATCAAGGGATGCCACCACGAGGTTGTCCGGAAAGTTCAATTCTTCCGGGCACTTCAAGATACCCCAGGGCACGTAGATCACTTTCTTGTCGGGCCAGCGCTGCTTGACCTCCTCGCACAATCGCCTCACGAAATCGCCCATGATCAGCGCATCGCCGCCCTTGGCGGACATCTTCCGGCAGGTTTCGCAACAGCAGGCGGAGACCAGCGAGTTATTGCCCAGATCCATGCAGGGCCAGAGGGTGACGCTGGAGCGTGTGATGCCGCCGATATACGTGCCTTTGCCGCCCTTGTCCCCCCACGCCCGTTCCAGATTATCGACATAGCAGGCGATCAACTCCGGCGCGCTGTAGCAGAACGTCTCGAAATTCCGGCTTTCGTCTTCACGGATCGCAAACAGGGCCTCGTGGGTTCGCAGCGTGGTGTTCATGAATTCGTAGATGCGCGCGCCTTGTTGCACGGCCTCATACGGCCAACTGTTGCCCTGGCGGAGCAGCCGGAAGTGATCGCCCAGCCAGAGCGTCTCCGAGCCCTCGGCGCCGGCGCCGGGAGGCATCTGGAGAATTTGTTCGTCGCACGAGCGCGCCTGCAGCCAGTACCAGTCCTGGTACATTCGCCGATAGGAAAACACAGGCTGATCGTGGTAGTGAAGCGGAGGAATGGCGAGCGAGGTGTAGGGCAGGATGGAGCGTCCGCCGTAGGGCGTTGGCCAGTACCAGCGGACCCCTGCAAACCGCTCCAGGAAATCCGCCACAGCCCAGGCCAGCCCGTCGCCGCCCCGCGTGCTTCCCACGAGATAAATGCGGTTGGGGGCGGTCTTGATGACAAACCCCTCGACCGGGATCTGGGTGGCGTCGATGCCGGCCTGACGCGCCTCCTCGCAATCCCCGATCACAATGGCCGGCTGGTCCGCTGCGGGAAGGTTCGTCACGATGGACAGGTCTGCCCCGGTGGCGATTTTGATCGTGTCGACCAGTTGGTCGACCAGTTGCTTGAGCACGGGCGGGTGATCCCCGGATCTTCTGGGTGTCCAGTTCCAGAGCGCCGTTGCCTGGGGGTTGGCCATGCAGACCACGGTCTTCGCAACCCCATCGCGCACAATCTCGACGGGCGGATGCTTCGGCGCCTTCAGCCACGTCACGGGAGTCAGGTCGCGCGGTTTGAGATCCACTTCAGCCACAGTCTGGAGCGCCATCGCAGCCGTCAATGATGTAACCACAACGAGTCTTTTCATGATTGGCCTCCGGAGGGTAATAACACTTACTTAAGGGACTTTTGCCTGAGAATTGCTGAAGCCGATTACGCTGTTCCCGACGGCACCTCAACCAGTTCACAGTCGTCGAACCAGGCATCGCCTGTTCCGTCGACGCAGAGCTTGACCAGCAGGAACGGATTATCCGGGGCGGGCTGGAATTCGATCGTCAGTTTCGTCCAGCCGGTCGTGCCGCTGATGCCCGCGCTGCGCCGCGTGGCCCGCACGTCGTTCCAATTCAACAGACAATCGTCCACGGCAACCGAGGCTTCGCCATCGGTCAGCTCTGTTTTGACCCAGGCGCTGAGACGGTAGCGTTTGGCCGTCTCGCCGTAGGTTGCGGTGCCGGACCGATTGGGCGTTCCCGCGACGGGCTGGCCGCGCCCCATACCCGAGACTTTTAACGAAACGGTCCCCGAATGCCCTTGCGTGCGATCCACGATCACGTTCCTCCAGGTGGACCCATTGTAGACTTCGTCACCATTGATTCCATGCTCGAAATCGTTCACGACGCCAAGCCGGAACCCGGGCTGGTTGCTGGGGCCGGCATTCTGCGATGCTGCCCGGCCCTCCAGCGCCTCCGCCACAGCGGCGGGAATCGAGAGAAAACGGTAGCGGGCGCGGAGGTGGTGGTGACCGTCGGCTTCCGGCGTCGCGGGCACCTTGGCTTGAATGCCCAGGTCATACCACAAGTCACAGGTTGCCATCCGCACGGCGCCGTTTACCTCTTCCAGCGCCACAAACGGGTTCATATCCGGCTCGCGCACGAATCCGGTGAATCCGTTGGAGGCCAGAGGCACACGCGGGTAGTTCAATGGATTGTGATAAAACCACGTGATCGTGTCGCCCCCTGCGCCGTTCAGCACCTTCTGCCAGCGCTTGCGGCTGTCGTGGGAGACCGACACCCCGCCCGCCAGCAGGTTGCAGAACTCAACCCAATTCGGTTTCGTCATGACGCAATGCATCGCGCAGTGCCACACATAACCGAGTGTGGCGTCCCATACCAGGCGAAACGAGCCCTCGCCCGTCGCGCCGCAGGCGAGTTCCGTGGTGGTGTTGAAGGCGAGCACGGGCCCTTCTCGCGTCACGAAATCAAGCCGGGAAACCGCATTCGGTGATTGCCAGAGCGGCGCGTTGATGGAAATCTTGGCGCCCACGAGCGTCGCCCAGTGGTGGAAAGGCGGGATCGTGTAATCACCCGTCGGCTCACCCTCCGCGGGCGGCGCGAAGCGGAACATTTCGATCTCCTTGTTCCAACTCTGGATCAAACCGATCTTATGAGCTCCGTCGAAAATCCAGTACCATTCGGTCCCCTCGGCATGCGGTGCGGGAGGAAATGACACGAGATGGAAATGGGGTTGGTACGCCCGTTCCGGAAGCTGCCGCCACGCGGGCACCGTTTCGAGGACCTGCTGAAGCTGTCCGCCGGGTGTCCCCGGGCCGGTGTCGTGAGGGGAAGATGAGATCATTCCGTTTGGCTCCTGAAAAAATGCGTGCGCGACCCTGCGCCCCGCAAAAAATTTAACACCAGCATCCCATAGGCTCACCCGGAAACGTTCCAGTTCCCGCAGTTGGTATCTATTATACGGGTGGGGTGACAAAGATCAACCCCAAAAACCAGCAATTCTAACACTGGCAGCCGCTATCGGGATCCAAATCGGGATCGGGACCGAAATCGACGAGAAAACAAGGAATTCGACCCCGAACCCGATAGCGATTTCGATTTCGACTGGTCGGATGTGATACTATTCCCCTGTCCCCGCTGCTGTTCTAACCGTGATGCTACCAGGTGCAGAGGCCGGTGGCCTCTTGGAGGCGATAGCGGAACACGCGCCAGCGGGAGTCATCCCGGAATGCTTCATAGTCGGTCGTGAGAGCGCAGCCGTCGGCGTTCGTCCACAGCCGGTCGACATAGGCGGCTGCTTCGGTCAGCGCTGGCGTGGCCCCAGGGCCCGAGACCCGCACGTCGGTCTCCAGATTGTAGTTCCGCACGTTCCGGCGCGTGAAGTTGGCCGAACCGGTCAGCAGGTCGGCGGTGCCGTCGCGCTTCTTGACCAGCAGCATCTTGGCGTGCATCTGCTCGCCGCGGGTCACCGCCCAGCGGACGGAAACGCCCGCAGCGGTCAGTTCGCGTGCCGCCTGCCGGTTCGGCATGCCGTTCTTCTCCCGGCCGAAGGCGTCCTTATTCGGGTCGAGCACCACGCGCATCGCCACGTCGCGACGCGCCGCCGCTTTCAGGGCACGGAGGATCGGTCGGTCGGCGAGATAGAACATCACCAGGTCCAGGGAGTCCCCCTTTCCCGCCGTTCTGATCATGGCTTCGGCCGCGTCGGCGATCGCTTCCTCCGTGATCACCTGCACCCGCACGGCGTTTGTCGGCACCGGGTCCGGTCCTGCGCCGGCCGGGTTGGTCGGCACCGCGCTCAACAACGAAACCCGGCTGCCGCTCATGTTCAGGACCGCCTGCTCCGACTCCAGGACCGACCGCGCGGCCGGACCGTTGAAGACGACCCCAACGTTCGAGTGGACGCTGCTGCCGTCGTGCGGGTTGGCCGACGTGACCAAGGCGTACAACGCGTCGCCCGCGTCGGCGACCACCACCTTGCGGTGGTTAGCCTTGAAGTTGAGCAGCGCCAGCCAACTGCGCACGGTTACCTCGCCCTCGCCGAACGGGTTGGCCACCCAGCCGCCCGTGCTGCTGTTGCCCCACGGTTTGAAGAACAGCCGCCACACGCTCGACCACGCCGTGTTGCTGTCGCGCAGCCGGCCCAAGCGGGTGATGACGACCTCGACGCCGGCCTCTTGCAGACGTAGCAGGTGGCCGGCCTCGAGCCCGCCGTAGACCGTGTTCACCGGATCCGTGATCAGCACGGCCAGAAATTCAGGCGCCGCGCGCTTGCGGGCGATCAGGGCGGAGGTCAGCTCTTCGCACAAATGCCGATTCGGCGGCGGGCCTTCGCCGATAAACGCGTTGAAGAGGAACATGTCGACCACCGCCAGATGGTCGGCCTTGCCGATCATAGCGAAGGCCTCGTCGAAAATATGCTGGTCGATCTGACGCGTGCCCGCGTCGTCAAGACAAGTCTGGTCGTACAGGAAGCGGACATCCGAAGCGGGCAGGAGGTCGCTGCTGTAGGAGAGTCCCTTGGGCAGGGGCTTCACCGCGTGGTAACAGCAGCCCGGCACAGCCGCCAGCCAGGCCAACGCCACACCGATGTTTAACAAGAGCCGCACGCGGATGTCGGACATGAAACAATTCTCATGAGTTAGAGATTCTAATAATTGATGATACCCTTTTTCTGTCCCTCAGTTTTTGCAGGCAGTTTATCAGAGATCGCGGCTGGCGTCAGCAATTCTAATTATGGGGCGATTGAGTCATCGGGGTCGGTATCGGAATCGGGGTCGAATTTCCGTTTGTTTTATTGATACCGATACCGACGCCGATGGTCCCCTCTCCAAAATGAGCCAGACAAGGGGAGGGCCTTCTGTCAAACCTGCTTCACACGAAGTCACGAAGGCAGAATGCCGATGGAAGGGGATGGGCGATTTGGGGTTGGAAGAGAAGATTTCTCGCCAAGACGCAGAGCGCGCAAAGAATCAGTTTTGTATCCCGTGAAATGGGCGATCTTGGCGAGAAAGAATGTCCCCGATCAGGACTGACGGAAGGTCCGTCCCGAATGGCGCTAAATTAAGGGGCTATTGCCATCTTAATCGTAATCCTAATCTTGATCTTAATCTTCTGGTGGAGAACGGATTACGATTACGATTACGATTATGATCGGAAGCATCGCTTAACTTAGGGCCATTCGGGCCCGTCCCTTGTCTACCCAGTTGAGCGTCTCTATCGTTGTCGCAATCTTTGTCGCAATGATCGAGACAACGATTATGACAACGATGGGAGAACGACAACGATTGGGACAACGATTATGACAACGATGGAAGACCGGTGGACGATTACGGGCGACGATTACGGGCGATGCGTTGTCCCGATCATTGTCGCGATCATTGTAGAGGCTGAGGGAATGCCCGTCCCTTGCGGGGTTTTGCGGGGTTCCTTTGTGCCCCCTGTGCCTCTGTGAGAGCTCTTTCTGGAGGCCCTGGCGATAGGCGCACGGCGATACGCCTACGACGCGTTTGAAGGTCGCGGCCAGATGGGCGGCGTCGTAGAAGCCCGGTGGCTTCTGCAATGACGGCGAGTTTCTGTCCGCCCAGGAGCAGCATCTTGGCCCGGTCCATCCGCAGCCGCATCCGGCGGGTCATGGGCGTCTCGCCGGTCTCCGCGTGGTAGCGGTGGGAGAGGGTCGAGATCGCGACGTTCACGTGCTTGGCCAGGTCCGCGCGCCCGACCGGACCGGCCAGGTGTTCTGACAGGTACGCGTCCGTCTCCCGAACCAGGTCGGACGGTGAAGCGGCCGGGGCGGGATGACCGATGAGCCGGGTCTCGGCCTCTTCGGTCGGCGTACTCTTGCGCAACAGGTCAATCAATCGGCAAAACGCCGCCTGAGCCTGCCAGAAGCCGTCATCCCCGCTTTGTTGCCCGATGCGCGCGATTTCTTCGATCAACGGCCCGGCGAGCCCCTCCGGATCCAGAAACCGGGCATAGCCGGCGCGCGGAGCGATCAGCCGGTCCAGCCCGGCTGCCTCGCCGCCCTGGAAGAATACAAAGGAGAAGTCGCACAGCGCCTGGCCGCCCGTGGAGTAATCCTCCCAATAGACGGTGCCCGGCGGATAGAGGTGCAGCGTCTGGGACAAACGCGGCCGCCAGGGGCGGGAAGGCGACGCCACGCGGACGCGGCCTGCCGTGTTGGCAGCATAATCCACCACCCAGTGGGAATGGCGGAAACGACTCAGCCCGGTCAACTGCAGGATCATGCGCATGGCCGTGATCAGCGCGGGGGGGGCATCCTTCCCCAACACGACCCAATGGTGTCCGTACATGATGGACTTCATGACGGACAGTTTACCAGAGATCGCGGCCGGCGTCAGCAATGCAAATTTTCTGAACCATTCACCTTCGGCGCGGCGGGACGCCGCTGCCCTACCCGATTGCTTCGCGCTGATGGAACAGGGAATGCGCGCAGCGGGTAGGGCAGCGGCGTCCCGCCGCGCCGCAGGCCAATGGAGAGGAGAAGGGTTTAGGGTTCAGGGTTCAGATCGTTGTCGTAATCGTTGTCGAATGGATCGTTGTCGCAATCGTTGTCGACAATGATTATGACAACGATGGGAGGCTGAGGCATGGCCCGTCCCTTGCGGGGTATATTCGTACTCGTCTTCGTCCTCGTCCTCGATTTCACGATTCGAGGACGAGGACGACGACGAGGACGACGACGACGAGGACGAGATGGACGCCGCTGCCCTACCCGATTGCTTCGCGCCTAATCGTAGACCGTACTCGCGTGCCACGGCGTAGCGCGTAGCGCGAAGACGGGTCGCCCGTAATCGTCAACCGAAACGGAGCAAAAGGAGAGGCAGATGAGGCGGATTCGGGACGGGTCTGAATGGCGCTAAGTTAAGCGATGCTTCCGATCATAATCATAATCGTAATCGTAATCCGTTCTCCACCAGGAGATTAAGATTAAGATTATGATTACGATTATGATTAAGATTAGGATTAGGATTAGGATTAAGATTACGATTAGGATTAGGATTAAGATGGCAGTAGCCCCTTAACTTAGCGCCATTCCAGACGGGCCTTGGCCCTTTGCACTATTTTGCAATAAGTCTGCACTCCTATCAAACGACAGCCCGGCGGGAATGTGCCATACTATGCCCATGTTGATGGGATTGGTACGCGAAGGCCATCGATTTTCACATTCGACAAAGGCCGGGCAACCGGCCGGATGGACAGCGAGGACAAAAGCTGAAATGCTGAAAACTGAAAGCTGAAAAGCTGAAGGCTGAAGGAGAAAAGCTGAAAACTGAAAGCTGAAAAGCTGAAGGTTAAAGGCTGAAAGCTGAAGGCTGGATGCGGGAGTTGAAATCACCACGAAGGACACGAAGTGCACGAAGAAAGAAATGAGGAGTGAAAGGTAATGAGGAACTGACGCCATCGGGTGAACCCGTTCCTGGCAAGGCCCATGTAGCCATCCCTTCCAAAAATATTCCTTCGTGTTCTTCGTGGTGAAAACTGCCGTTGCAGACTAAAGAGACCACACAAACAAAACCCAAACAGGAGACGAAAGTCATGAGAAAGCAAACAGGAAGCAGGAATCGAGGATGGTTGCCGGCGATCGTAAATCGGTTGTCGGTGGCGGCTGGCGTTGCGCTGGCCGCGGGGATGATGGCCGCATTCGCGCCGCGGGCGGAGGCCGCGTGGACCAAGGCCACAAGTACAGGTTCGACCGTGACGAACTATTCGACAGGAACGACGAACTGGACCGCCCACATTTTCAAGACGACGGTGGGGACCAAAACGTTTACGGTCACAAGCGCCGGCAACGTGGAATACTTGATTGTCGCCGGCGGCGGCAGCGCGGGCGGAGATTGTGGCGGTGGCGGCGGTGCCGGCGGGGTGTTGACCGGCTCGGACTACTTCTTAGCGGCCGACGTCTACACGATCACCGTCGGCGCTGGCGGCAACAATTCCACGGCCTTCGGCCAGACCGCTCTTGCCGGTGGCAACGGTGGTACATGGGGGGGGCCAGCAATCGGGACGTCAGGCGGTTCCGGCGGCGGTGCCGGTGGCTGGAGCACTGCCCCCGGCGTTTTCGGCGCAGGGACGCCAGGCCCGCCACGGCAGGGGTATGACGGAGCTAACGGTGTTGGAAACACAGGCGGCGGTGGTGGCGGGGCCGGAGGGAATGGATACTCGGGTTAACGGCGGACCCGGTATCTACTCGGCCATCTCCGGCACCAACACTGCTTACGGCGGCGGCGGCGCTGGCAATGGCACCGGTGGCGGCGGAACTGGCGGGGTGGGCGGTGGCGGAGGACCCCTTTCTGGGCAGACGAATGCCGGCGGCGGTTCTGGGCAGCCGAATACCGGCGGCGGTGGCGGCGCCAACTGGGGCTCAGGCGGCTCCGGCATCGTGATCGTGCGGTACGAGATCCCCCCGGTGCCGTCCGTGACGCTCACCGCGCCGACGAACAACCAGGTACTCGCCTGGAACTACGCCTCGATTGCGGCCACGGCCACGGTCACTAACGCCACGGTAACATCGGTGGACTTCTATACCAACACGGCCTCGGCCGCCTATGGGTTGGCGGGCTCCGACAGCGACCCGACTGGCGGTTACACGCTTTCGCTCGCCGGCGGGTCCTTGCCCGCGGGCACGAACCACATCTACGCCGTGATGACCGCCACCGCAGGCGTGTTCACTTCCGCAGGCGTGTTCACTTCCGCAGTGAACGCCATCATCGTCGAAACGCTGCCGATCGTGACGGTGTCCTTCCCGACGGACGGGCAGTCGTTCGCCAATCTCTCCTCGATCACGGCCACGGCCACGGTCAGCCACGGCATCTCGCCCTATACGGTGACCTTCTACACCAACAACGAAACGTCGGTCGGCACCGATAGCTCGGCGCCCTACGCGTCGTCTTCGCTCGGCCCTCTGACGGCGGCGGGCTCGTACCAGATCTATGCGAAGGTGACCGACAGCAACCCCAACGGGGCCGCCACGGTCTACTCCACGACGAACACCTTCACGATTCTGCCGCCGGCGCTGGCCGTGAGTGTCGCCGGACCGACCGAGTATCCGTATAACGGCATGATCGCTTCCACGGCCACGGTCGTCTTTGCCACAGGCTCTTATACGGTGAAGGTGTGGACCAGCAGCGTTCCGGCCACGGTATGGGGGCAGGCGGGCGCGGACGGCATCAGTACTTCCCCGTACGGGGTCTCATTCGGTCCTCTGGCGCCGGGCCCATACAGCATTCGCGCCACGGTTGCCGACTCGTCCCTCGCCTCGGCGACTTCCTCGACTTACACTGTCACCGTCCTGCAGGCGCCGACCGTGACCCTCAACACGCCGACGCCCAGTCAGCAGTTCGCCTTGAACTCGTCGGTTACGGGCACGGCCACGTGCGCCTCCGGCAAGACGCCGTACACGGTGACGTTCTATACCAACAAGAACGGAAGCGCCTATGGGCCGGCAGGCGCCGTCGCGGGCGCAGCGTCGCAGACCTCGTTCACCAACGTGCTGAGTTCCCAGGGCGCCGGTACGTATGGCGTCTATACCATGGTCGGCGGCGGTTATGGTGTCGGTGGAGATACTCCATCCAGCTCCGGTGGGTCCGGCGGGGGCGGCGGGCGGGCTTCGGTTGGCGGCGCGGGCACGGCCAGTCAAGGCTGGGCGGGCGGCACAGGATCAAGAGACGACGTAGGCAGCGGCGGCGGCGGTGCCGGGAATGTCGAGGGAGCTAATAGCGGCTTGACCGCCGGTAATGGAGGCCCTGGCCTCCAGAGTTCCATCACCGGCAGCAGTATGTGGTATGCGGGTGGCGGCGGCGGCAAAAACGAAAACAGTGGCGGCGGCAGCGGCACCGGAGGTAGTGACGTCGGCGGGAACGGCGGTTCCCCAGGGGCCTCTAGCAGGGGCGGCGGCGGCGGCGGGAGGGCCGCCGGCGGCTCGGGCATCGTGATTGTGCGGTACGACATCACGACGCCGCCGAAGGGCACCGTGTTCCTGATGCGGTAGGCGCCTTCGCCCCGACTCCCGCTTGGGAGTCGGGGCTACGGCGCGCCAGGGGCCGCTTCGCGCAGGAGGCTACGGCGCGCCAAGGGCGCGGGGTGCCAGGAGTCAGGGGACAGGAGTCAGGAATCAGTGTGTCGTTGTCTTGAGTCTTAATCTCCGGTCCTAATCTCCAGTCTTAATCTTTCCGCGGAAAGACAAAGACCCGAGACGAAGACCGGAGTTTAAGACCGGAGAAGGAAGCGACGCAGGGCGGGTCTGGCGATAACGGGCCCGCCTTGTGTGTTTGTCCGCAGATGACGCAGATTAAGAGGTAGGGGAAGCAGGGTTCGGGGTTCAGGGTTCAGATCGTTGTCGCAATCGTTGTCGACAACGGTCGGAACGATGATCGGGCCAATGATGTGGGGCGACAACGATAGAGACAACGATGGGAGATCGGTTGACGATTACGGGGAGATGCCGCACAATCGTCCACCGTTGTCGTCGCCGTAGTCGTCCACCGGGATTCAGAAAGGAACATGAAATGAAACGATTCGACATTGCGCCCTTTGCCCTGCCCAACGCGTTGGCGGGGGAGTTGAAGTTCGAGGAACTGAGGGACATCGAGACCGTCGCGGTGGATTTCGACGGCCCGGCGCCCAAGACGGTCAGCTTGCAGTACCTGCGCAAGCACTGGCCCGGCGTGCGTATCGAGCGCACGATGGAGATGGACCAGCAGCGGCCCATGTCCGTCGGTTGGTTCCGGATGGATGATCCCTTCACGCCGGAATGGGTGCCGGCCGCGACCCGCGTTGTCCGGCGCGGAAAGAAGACGTTGGTCTTCTCGTTCCATCCGCTAACTGCGGAACTCCCGGACGTGACGGACTACGCGGTGGGCTTCCGGCGCACCCTCGGCGTACGCGTGGCGGAGAGCGCGGTGGGCGTCAAGGCGATACGGGTCTATACCCGGTCGCAGCCGGCGCGCAGCAAACTGCGCGTCGAACTGCACGCCGGCCGGAGGACCGCCGCGAAGACCATCGGGGTGAGCGGCTACAACGCGGTTGTGCGCGCGGTGCAGGCCGGTGGCGGCACGCGCGTGACGGCCACAGACATCCATGTCGGCGCGGGCCGGCAGGCGGCCTTTGAGATTGAACTCGATCACATGGAGCCTGTGCACCGTTACGCCAACGACGGCGCACACGTCCGCTTCGATCTGGGCCGGGACGCCTTCACGATCGCGTTGGCCGCGCTGGACGCGCAAGGTCCGATCTGGTTTGCCGACGCCGGCATCTTCATTGTCCGCGCCGCGAATCCGGAGACCTTTGCCGCCTACCGGGAGCGCATCCAAGGGTGCCGCACGGTGGCGACCGAGATTGCGGCGCTGCCGGAACAGTCCCTCGCCGGCGCCATGAACGGTCAACCGCGGCCGCACCCCATTGCCTATGTCTGCGGCTGCCGGCACGCCCGCCAGAAATTCTGGATCGAGCCCTGTGGCGATATCGAGCTGACAGGATGTCTGGTGAAGCGCAACTCGAACTCGTGGTTGGGGACACCCGAGGGGCGCGATACGCCCAAGTGGAAGAACGCAGGAATGGCACGCATCTTCTTCGGTCTCGACCTGTGGGCGGCGGAAGCCCGGCATAACGCCCCCTGGCCGGTCATGGCCTACAACCAGCAATTCCGGCGCGATGCCGTGCGTGTCCGGCAAAAGTGCTTCGCTGTGCCGCTGACGCAATCCATTCTGGCCGGCGAACCGGCGCCGGATGCGACAATGGTGGCACTGGTGCGCTTTTCATTCGAGAATACGGGTGACGCTCCCGCCGTGGCAGAGTTGCCGGTGTCCTACAGCCATCTCTCACATCGTGTCCATAACCGCCGGGTCCTGCGCGACCAGAACTGGACGCACGTAACCGACTCGTTGGTTCCGAAATGCGAGCGGGAGAAACTGGTTGTGGACGGCGACCTCATCCGCGGTTCCTATCAGAATGAACTGGTCCCGCGCCTCATGTTCCAGACGGACATGACGGCCGAGACGACCGCTGCGGGTGTGCACTTCCGCAAGAAGCTTCAACCCGGCGAAACCTGCGAGTTTCTGGCGCGCATTCCGTTTGTCGCTGTCGAGTCGGAGGATGAACTCGCGGCGCTGCGCGGGTTGGATTTCGGCCGGTGCTATGACGAGATGGCGCGCTACTGGCGCGAGGAAAGCCGGAAGAGCGCCCAGATCCAGACGCCGGATCCCCATCTGAACGCGGTTTACACCGGGCATCTGCCGATGGTGGTGATGAGCGACTTCGGCCACACGGACCATCCGTATATCGTCAGCACGTCGGTGGGCGCCTGTACTTACGGCAACTTCACCAACGAGTCGGTGATGATCGTCGAGGAACTCCAGCAGCGCGGCATGACGGACGACGTTCGGCGGCGCCTGGCTGCCTGGGTGAAGTATCAGGGAACGGTCGGCTTGAACGGCCGGTTCACGGACCACGACGGGGTGTTCTACGGTAGCGGCGGTTGGGAGTCGGGGCAGAGCTACAACCAGCATCACGGCTGGGCTTTGTGGGCGCTGGCGCGGCATTTCCTGCACACGGGCGATCGCGCGTGGTTCGCCAGCGTGGCAGACAGTGTCATCAAAGGCGCCGAATGGATCGCGCGCCAACGTCGCGAGACGCTCAAGACCTTGCCGCACTCGCGCGGCTGGGAGCGCGGTTTTCTGCCGGCCGGCGCGCTCGAGGACGTGGAGGACTTCTTTTACTGGTTGAGCACCAACTGCCTGACCTGGCGCGGGCTGGACAGTGCGGCCGCCGCGCTGGAAAAATTCGGCCATGCCGAGGCCGCGCGCTACCGCAAGGAGGCAAACGCCTATGGCCGCGATCTGCGCCGCGGTTACGAGGAGGCGCGCCGGCATAGTCCGCTCGTCCGCCTGCGCGATGGACGCTGGGTTCCGCACTATCCGTCCCGCCTCTATTGCCGCGGTCGAGACTACGGCTGGATTCGCGAAACGCTGGAAGGCTCGGTCTATCTGCTGATCTCAGGACTCTATTCGCCCGAGAGCAAACAGGGCGGCTGGATTCTGGACGACTACCAGGATACCCGGTACATGAGCCCGCCCTACAGTTATCCGATCCACGATCCTCAGACCGAATGGTTCGACTGCGGCGGCATCTGCCCGCAGCCGGCGCTGCTGGCCGGCCTGCTGCCGCACCTCGACCGCGACGAGATCGAAGTGTACCTGTGGATGTTCTTCAATGTCTGGGCCGCGTGCTATCGCCCCGAAGTGCAGGCCTTTGTGGAGCATCCCCAGCCGGTGCTGGGCTTTGGCAACTGCGCGCCATTCAAGACCAGCGACCAGTCCAACGCCATGAAGTGGCTGGCCTATCTGTTCGTTTACGAGCGGGATGGACTGCTGCACCTTGGCCGGGCGATACCGCGCGCCTGGTTTGCGCAGGAACAGGCTTTTAGTGCCACGCGGCTGAGCACACCGGCCGGCATCGTTTCGGTCGAGTACCGTCCGCAGTTGGCGGCCGAGAAGATTGAGACCGAGGTCGAACTGGAACTCCGCGCGAAGCCCGAGCGGTTGCTGCTGCGCTTCCGGCATCCGGAGAAGAAGCCGATCCGGTCGGTTACGATCAACGGGCGCGCGTCGCAGGCTTTTGATGCCACGAACGGCGATGTGGAATTACCGACTGTTAGTGGCAAGGTGTGCGTGACGGTCAGCTATTGATGTGTGGTGACGCAATGCGGAGGGGATGGCGTATGCGAATGGGTGCGTGCATCGAGGCGGGACGGGGCTGTCAGAATGTCGCGTGCTTCCCAAAGCGGGCGCGACTCCCGCGCTCCCAGGAAAGCACCGAAACGAGGATGCGCCCGGATTGACTTTGATCCCCACTTCTGCCATGCTTTTCCCCACGAGGTCGTTGCGTCAGACCGATTCCGGCCTGTTTTCGGCCCGTACGGGCCGAGGCCGATCAGGGTGTGCCGAAAAGCGATTTCGAGTCAATGGTTGGGCATCTCCTGACGCCACCGGAACTGATCGAGCGCCGTGAGAGTTGGATCGGCGCAGCCGCACGCACGACCAGATGGTGCAGGCCGCACAGAGCGACGCGCAGAACCTGCAGGAAGGCGGGTTCACGGAACGACTCTATCGCATTCGAAGCGAGCGGCAAAAACAGGGATGCGACAATGGTGGCACTGGTTTGCGCCGCTGGCGCATCGCTTGGTTCGGCTCAGATTTTCAGAAGTTCGGAATGCGACCCGGTGCGCTCGAAAATCACGGTATTGCCTTCGAGTTTGTAGATCAGCAACCAGTCCCCATCCAAGTGGCAAACGCGACGGCCCTGATAGTTTCCAACCAGCTTGTGATCGCGAAGTTCTGCAGGCAATTCCTGCTCACAGGCAATCCATGTCATGACCCGTTTCAACCGAGTCAAATCCCGTCCCGACTTGAGCGCCTTCTTGTAGTCTTTTTCAAACCGGGTGGTTGTCTTCAGCTTCCTCATTTGTCGAGTGCCTTGAACATCTCATCCAGGTTTTTGTAGGCATAAAGTTCTTCACCACGGTCGGTGGTCTCGAAAGTCCGGCGAGTGATATTGTTTGGCATATCGATGGGAAAAGGAATGCCCTTACGCAGTCGAATCTGGCTAAAGAACATAGTGATGGCGTCGGTTGTCGTGACGCCTAGTTGCTTTAATAGTGCCTCCACCTCGGACTTCAACCCCGACGCCATTCGCGCCCTCACGGTTACTGTGCGACTCATACTGTTTGCCCCCTTTGACAGCATCAATGTAGCGCAATTGGGCTACGAAGTCAAGACGGCTGAAATGAATATTTGAGGCGCTGGCAAAACCCTTGGAAGCGCCGGGAATCAGGTTTCAGGATGCCATGTTCAGGCCGGAAACGCCTCCGGAACCCCGAACCCTGAACCCTCCGCTTGCACAAACCGGAGGTTTTGCAAGCGCCTCATTTAGTGAACTCGATTCTTACGAACTCCTTGGACTCATCACTTTTCATTCCAAATATTGCCTTCGGGCTCTTCGTGTTCTTCGTGGTGTGAACTGCCGGTTTTAGGATAATTTGAATTGCTGAACGCAGCAATTCTAACACGGGCAGCCGCTATCGGGATCCAAATCGGAATCGGGACCGAAATCGACGAGAAAGCGAGGATTTCGACACCGATAGCGATAGCGATTTCGACTGGTCGGATGTGCTCAAAATTAGAATTGCTGGGGGGGGGGTTGACTTTATCCACCCCTCCTGCATAATGAAGACGCTCGTGCGCATGGGTTCATGCACGTTACACGCTCCGCGAGTGCGGCGCGAGCGCGGAACTCCGACGCCGGGAGAGACCGAGATATCGGCACGCTCACGTGACGCTGAGAACGCTATTATGACTGTCGAACTCTGCCTTTCGCCGGGCGGTCGTTTCTATCTCGCTGAGTTGGAAGCGAGCGACGCCGCACAGCATGAAGCCGCTGTCGCCCGCTGGCGTCACGCGTTTGAATCGTCCGCAGCCGAAGGCTGCCTGTTGCTGGCCGCCTGCAATGATCCGCTGCCGTCCTCACTCGCCTTTGGCCGCGCCTTCGCCCGCCTCTATTTGACCGCCCTTTGCCATGCCCCGCGCGAGGAGGGCGCCACGTTCCCCGAAATCGCCTCGCTCGCAGACCATGACTGGAAGGCGTGGCTTGAAATCGCGCCTCCTTTCCGCGGCATGGAGTTTTTTGACTCGGATCGCGCCACCGCCCTCTGGCGGGAAATCCATGAGACGGCTCGGACGCGTGCCGGTACTGAGGCAGGCGGCGCGGATGCGTTCCTGCACGCGCTCAATCCCGCATGGCGGGCCGTTGGACGCGTCACGTTCCATCTTGCCGAAAACAAACGGAATTCCGACCGGCCTTTCGCGTTCATGGTCACCTATGCCAGCCGGCTCTCGGATATCGGCCGGGTCCAGCACCTGCCGCTGAAACGAGCGTTGAGCGATTACGCGGGCGCAAAAAACCGTGACGCCCTGCTCCGTCTGCTCGCGCCCATTCAGCAGGCGGTCGCGAAAAGCGGGTTCGTCAAAGAGTTGTTTGAATCAGGCAGGATCTACCAGCCGTCCGCGTGGACTGCGCATGAGGCTTACCGCCTGCTGCGCGATATCCCGGCGCTCGAAACCGCCGGGGTCATCGTCCGCGTCCCCGACTGGTGGAACCCCCGCAAGCCGCCGCGGCCGACGGTCAGCGTGCACCTGGGCGACCGCCAGCCGTCGCGCCTGGGCACGGACGCGCTGCTGGACTTCAACCTGTCGGTGACGCTCGGCGACGAAACGCTCTCGCACGACGACATCCACGCGTTGCTGAGCGCTGAAACCGGCCTGGTCTCGTTACGCGGAAAATGGGTGGAAGTCAACCCCGGGCAGCTCCAGGAGGTGCTTGATCACTGGACGTCATTCGAACAGGCCGCAGCCCGGGATGGCGTGTCATTCGCCGCGGCGATGCGGCTCATTTCCGGGGTGGCGCTCGGTGGCGACGCGGCCTCCCCCGAGGCCGAGCGGATCAGCGCGTGGTCCGGGGTGCAGGCTGGCCGCTGGTTCTGCGAAACCCTGGCGCGCCTGCGCCAGCCGGAGTCGGCTGATGGCCCGCTCCCGTGTGCCGCAGAGCTGCAGGCGACGCTGCGGCCCTATCAGGAGACCGGCGTTCGCTGGCTCCATTTTATGATGAGCCTCGGCTTGGGCGGCTGTTTGGCCGACGACATGGGCCTCGGCAAAACGATCCAGACGCTCGCGCTCCTGCTGTGGCTCAAACGCGAAGCTCCCGCACACGCGCCGGCGCTGCTCGTGGCGCCCGCCTCGCTGCTGGCGAACTGGAAGGACGAGGCGCGGCGTTTCGCCCCATCCCTGCGCATCCTGATCGCCCACCCCTCGGGCGCCGATCCGCTGCTGCTGAAACGGTGTGAGGCCGCTCCGGCGGCGGCGCTCGCCTCGGTCGACCTCGTGGTCACGACCTACGGCATGGTCGCCCGCACCGACTGGCTCTCCCGCGTTTCCTGGCGGCTGGTTGTTCTGGACGAGGCGCAGGCCATCAAGAACGCCGGTACGCGGCAGGCGCGGGCCGTCAAAAACGTGAAGTCCTCCGGACGCCTTGCGCTCACCGGAACGCCGGTCGAAAACCGGATCGGCGACCTCTGGTCGCTCTTCGACTTCATCAACCCGGGCCTGCTCGGCAGCGCAAAACGCTTTGAGTCGTTTCTCCGCGGCCGCGAAGACCTTCCCGACGCCTATGCGCCGATCCGGCGCCTGACGCGCCCCTACATCCTGCGCCGCCTCAAGACCGACCGTCGCGTCATTGCCGACCTTCCTGAAAAAACCGTGATGCCCGCGTACTGCGGCCTCACGCCGGCGCAGGCCGCACTCTATGCCGACCACGTGCGCCAGCTCAAACAGGCGCTGGAAGACGAGGCGGCGGCGGACCCCCTGAAGCGCCGCGCCCTGATCCTCACCGCGCTCATGCGCTTCAAGCAGATTTGCAACCATCCCGCGCAAGTGACCGGCGACGGCGATTTCGCCGAAGCGCGCAGCGGCAAGTTCGCCCGCCTGCGGGCGCTGTGCGAGGAGCTTGCCGAACGCCAGGACAAGGCGCTCGTCTTTACCCAGTACCGGGAGATGACCGAACCGCTCGCCGCATTTCTGGCCGGCCTCTTCCGGCGGCAGGGACTGATCCTCCACGGGGGAACGCCGGTCGGCCGCCGCCGCGCGCTGGTCGATTCGTTCCAGCGGGACGACGGCCCTCCCTTCTTCGTCCTCTCACTCAAGGCCGGCGGCACGGGCCTGAACCTCACGCAGGCCTCGCATGTGATCCATTTTGACCGGTGGTGGAATCCGGCCGTGGAGAACCAGGCCACGGACCGCGCCTTCCGCATCGGCCAAAAGAAAAACGTGATGGTCCACACCTTCATCTGCCGCGGCACGGTGGAGGATAAGATCCACGCGCTGCTCGAAGACAAGCGCGCGCTGGCCGATGAGATTCTGCAGGGCGGCGGCGAGAAGCTGCTGACCGAGATGAAAAACGAGGAACTGCTGAACTTTGTGGCGCTGGACCTCCACGCCGCAAGCGAATGAACCTAAAGGGAGCAGTTGATTCACCCAAAAAGAGCGCAAAAACAAACAACGCAACAAGGACGCAGCCATGAGCCGTTACAGCCGAAGCCACCGCTATGATCGCTACAGCCATTTCTTCCCGGTCAAGAGCAAAGGCGAGCGCATCGCCGACGCCGCCAGGAAGCAACAGGCGCTGGAGAAAAAGGGGGCGCTACTTTCACCGGTCGTCCTGAAAGGCTTTGCCATCGCCTCAACCTTTTGGGGCAAGGCGTGGGGCAAAAACATCGAGTCGTACCACGATTATGCGAATCGCCTGCCGCGGGGCCGTTCGTATGTGCGCAGCAACAGCGTCATTGATCTGCAGATTGCGCCCGGCGTGGTGCGGGCCCAGGTGATGGGATCATCGCTCTACCGCATCGAGATCGGAATCAAGCGGGTCACCCCGGCCCACTGGAGGGCGATCTGCGCGGCCTGCGCAGGCAAGATCGGCTCGCTGGTCGAGCTGCTGCAGGGGCGTATCTCGGGAGAGGTCATGGAAGTCATGACGCGTCCAGGCGAGGGGCTCTTTCCGAAACCCGCCGAGATCACGTTCAAATGCTCCTGCCCGGATATCGCCGGCATGTGCAAACACATCGCGGCGGTGATGTATGGCATCGGCAACCGCCTCGACACCCAGCCGGAACTCCTCTTCCTGTTGCGCGGTGCGGACACCGCCGACTTGATCGCCTCCGCCGCCGACGCGCCGGCAACAGCCGCAGCCGCCGGCGAGTCTCTGGCCGCGGATGAGCTGGCCGATGTCTTCGGTGTTGAAATTGAAACATCCGCCACGCCCGCGCCGGCCACAATAGTGCAAAAAAATGCCGCCGTTTTTGCCGACGTCTCCGCCATTGCAAAACCGCGCGGCCGACCGCGGAAAGCCCCTGCGCCCGAAGCGGCGCCCGCCGCCCCAGCCCCGATACACGAACTCAAGAAACCGCGCGGGCGACCGAAGAAACAGGCGCCGCTCCCGCCGCCCGTCAAACGCCCTCGCGGCCGCCCGCGCAAAACAGGCGTATGATCCCGGATATTGCCCCGCAATTCTCATTATGAGGCTATTGGGTCATCGGGGTCGGGGTCGGGGTCGGTATCGGAATCGGGGTCGAATTTCCGTTGGTTTTATCGATACCGATACCGATACCGACCCCGATGCCGATGGGCCCATCTCCAAAATGAGAATTGCCGGGTATTGCCCCGCTGCCCCGCTGATGGTATCATCTATCCTTCGAGTCGGCGGATGGTCCGCCTAGCGGAACCTTTTATGAGTCCCACATGATGAAACTTGTCATAGCAGCAGACCATGGCGGCCTTTCCCTGAAATCCGCTCTTCTCGCCCGTTTGTCGGCCCGCTCGATGAATGCCGAAGATCTCGGTTCGTGCTGTGCGGGTCCTGTCGATTATCCCGATATGGCCGTCCGGCTTGCCGAGCGGATTGTCGAGGGCCAGGCCGACCGCGGTGTGCTGATCTGCACCACCGGCATCGGCATGTCGATCGCGGCGAACCGCTTCAGCGGCGTCCGCGCCGCCCTGTGTGCCACAGCGGAGCAGGCGTGCTGCGCGCGCAGCCACAACGACGCGAATGTGCTGGTGCTCAACGGGCAGATGGACGCAGACACGTGTGCCGCCGTTCTGGACGCCTGGCTCGACACCCCGTTCTCCGGGGAGGTTCGTCATGTCCGCCGCATCGCCAAGCTCGAACGGTCCGGTCGGCTTGCCGAGGTTTCACATTTGGCCCAGGCCGATCCCGAAATCCACGCAGCGGTGGTCGCACAGATCGAGCAGGAAGATTCGACCATCAACCTGATCGCCTCCGAAAACACCGTCAGCCGCGCCGTGCGCGAAGCGACGGGGAGCGTGCTCACCAACAAATACGCCGAAGGGTACCCCGCCAAGCGCTGGTACGGCGGATGCGGCCCCGTCGATCAAGCCGAGACGCTGGCCATCGAGCGGGCCAAGGCCCTGTTCGGCGCCGATCACGCCAATGTCCAGCCCCACTGCGGGAGTTCCGCCAACATGGCGGTCTATTTCTCCGTGTTGAACCCCGGCGACACGATCCTCGCCATGTCGCTCGACCAGGGCGGACACCTCACGCACGGCAGTCCCGTAAATTTCTCGGGCAGACTCTTCAACATCGCCGCCTACACCGTCTCGCCCGAAACCGAGGTGCTGGACTACGATATCATCGCCGAACAGGCGCGCGTCTGCCGTCCGAAACTGATCGTCGCGGGCGCCAGCGCCTATCCGCGCATCCTCGATTTCGCCCGGTTCCGCGCCATTGCGGACGCCTGTGGCGCCCTGCTGATGGTGGATATGGCGCATATCGCCGGTCTGGTCGCGGGCGGCGCCCATCCGTCGCCCGTGCCGTTTTCCGATTTTGTCACCACCACCACCCACAAGACCCTCCGCGGTCCACGCAGCGGCATGGTCCTCTGCAAGGCCGCCTATGCCCACGTGATCGACAAGACCGTTTTTCCCGGTCTTCAGGGCGGGCCGCTGCAGAGCATCACGGCCGCCAAGGCGGTCTGCTTCGCCGAGGCGATGCGCCCCGAATTCAAAGCCTACGCCGGACAGGTGATCGCCAACGCGCGCGCCCTCGCCGCCACCCTCGCCGCGCGCGGCTTCCGCCTCGTCTCGGGCGGCACCGACAACCACCTGATGCTGGTCAACGTCGCGGCCCGCGGCCTCACCGGAAAAGCGGCGTCCGCCGCGCTCGATGCCGCCGGGATCATCTGCAATAAGAATGCGATCCCGTTCGACACCCAGAGCCCCTTCGTCACCTCGGGCGTCCGCATCGGCACCGCCGCCGTCACCACACGCGGCATGGGCGAGGCCGAGATGACGCGCATCGGCGGCTGGATCGCCGATATTCTCTCGGACATCGACAATACCGACGTGCAGGCGCGCGTCCGGGGCGAAGTCGCCGACTGCGCCAGCCGGTTTTCCGTACCGTGAACTCCATGAAAGGACGCCTATGAGACATCTGACCCCCGTTGCTGTTATGCTGGCCGCCGGTTTTTTGGCGGGATGCTTCGACCACCGCGAGGCGCCCCGCCGCCTCGTCACCTGCGACACGCTTGAGGCCGCGATCGCCCAGCGCGACACGGTCGGCGAGCTGCTGCTGCAGGGGCAGACGTTCGACGCGTTTCCCGCCGCAATTGCCACCTTCGGCAAGCTGGAGCGCTTGATTCTTCGCAACGCCCGCATCGAAGGGGGATTTGAGGCGCTTGCCGGCGCGAGCAGCCTCCGCATGCTCGATCTTTCGGGAATGCAACTCGCGGAGATTCCGCCCGCCGTGTTCGACCTCTCCGGCCTTGAACACCTCTATTTCGCCAACAACGCCGCGACCAACCTCGTCGTCGATTTTGCCCGTCTGCCGGCGCTCACGTACCTCAACCTGGATCGAACCCCGCTCGAAGCGCTGCCTGATTCCGTGGGCGCCCTCTCCTCGCTCCGCTGGCTCCGCCTGAACAACACCCGCCTGACGGGCCTCCCCGACAGCATCGGCCGTCTCGAGTCCCTCCAACGGCTCTACCTGCGCGCCGCCCAGTTGCAGGAGATACCGGCCTCCCTCGTCAAACTCACCCGCCTGGAAGACCTCAGCCTCAGCGGCAACCCGATCACGGTTTTTCCCGACTGGCTGACCGCCCTGCCGTGTTTGAGCAATCTCGATCTTAACGACACCCGCATCGCCGCGCTGCCCGCTGACCTCGCGGCGATGAAAGCCCTGCGAACCCTCTCCCTTTCGCGCTGTCCCATACCCGACGCCGAGCGGGCTCGAATCCGCGCGGCGCTCCCCGCATGTCATGTCGTCTTCTGACCTCAAACACCGCTGACCCCCACGTTATTCAGGATGTCCGTTCATGAAAAAGTCGACCCGTCCGCACACGCTGCATGTGATCAATGCCACCCACTGGGACCGCGAATGGTTGCTCTCCTTCGTCGGGTACCGACGCCATCTGTTGCACCACAATGACCGCCTGATCGCGCTCATGGAGCAGAATCCGGCGTTCAAACATTACCAGATGGACGGCCAGTCCATCTGCATGGAGGATTACCTCCGCCTGCGGCCCGAGATGACCGCGCGGCTGCGCAGCCTGATCCGCGCCGGGCGGATCTTGGTCGGCCCGTGGTATACGTTGCCGGATATGCCGCTGCTGCATGGCGAAGCCGTGGCGCGCAACCTGCTGGTGGGCATCGGCGTTTCCGAGGCCTTGGGCGGAGCCATGCGCGAGGGGTATACCGCCTGTTCAAACGGCCAGATTGCGCAATTGCCCCAGATCTACAACGGCTTCGATATCCGTTCGGCGGTGATCTACAAGGGCATCGGCGACACGCGCGCCCCGCGCGAATTCCGCTGGCAGAGTCCCGATGGGTCGGAAGTGTTGACGCTTCACCTCGGCGCACGCTACGGTCGCACCAATTTCTACAGCCTGCTCTACCACGAAGTCATTGTCAATGTGATCCACGACACACCGGACCAGAATTGGGAATACGCGTTTACGGACAATTGGTATCCCTATCGTGTGGACGGTCTGCTACATCATGATCCCTACTCGTATCCCTGCCTCAACAGTCAGGAAGGGTGGCACCCCCGGCACCTCAAGCCCTATCTGGCCAAGCTTCGGGATACCACGGCGCGCGACGCGGCCACGTCGCACCTGGTCGGCTTCAATTGCATGGACCACACCCTGCCGTTTCCGGCGACTCCGAAGTTGATCGCGGCCGCAGACAAGGTCTTTGCCGATCTGCGTGTGCGGGACAGTTCCTTGCCCGAGGCCATGGCCGCCATCCGCCGCGAAGCCGGCACGAACCTGCCGGTCCACAGGGGTGAATTGCGCGATAGCAGGGTCTCGGAGCGGGATCGCGATGTCTGGTGGGCGACTCTGTCGGCGCGCATGGGTTTGAAAATTGCCAACCGCCTGACCGAGCACATGCTCATTGATGTTGCCGAGCCGATCAGTACCTGGGCCTGGTTGAAAGGCGCGGAGTATCCCGCGGCGTCCCTCACCGAAGCCTGGAAGCTCCTGCTTGCCAGTCATGCCCACGACTCCATTGACGGCTGCAGCCTGACCAAAGTGGCCGATGACATCCTAGGGCGGCTCATCGACGTGCAATCCATGAGCGAAGGAATGCTCGAAGATGCCTGCCGCAGCCTCGTCCATTCCGCCCTGCTGCCGACGCGCGCCAGGAATAACCCGCCGGAGCCGCATCTGGTCATTTTCAATCTGGACGCCCGCCCGCGCGGCGGTCTCTGCCAGATGGAGGTCGATCTCCCCGGCGCGACACCGGTCAAAACCTTGCGCCTGATCTCCGAAACCGGACTGGAAATCGAGCCCCACAGTCAGTTTCTGCACCCGTCGGGGTCGTCGGTCTTAGGTCTGGTGGGGCGCCCGATGACCACACGACGCTACCGGATCCAGTTCGAAGCGCCTGTCATTCCGCCGTTCAGTTGGGTGACCCTGAAGGTCGTGCCGGCGCCGGCGGCCGCGAAGCCCACGTCCCTGGTGCGCGGACACGTGCTGGAAAACGACGCGCTCAAGGCGGTTGTCCGCGCCGATGGCCGGATAGACTTGACGCACAAGGAGACGGGGGAGACCTACACCGGGCTGCACGCCTTCGAGGCCGTGGGCGACGTGGGCGACCCCTGGCTCTTCAAACCCGTCGGTCCGTCCGTCACGCCCTCCGGCGCGGCCGCTATTCGCGTGGTGGAGAACACGGCGTGGCGCGCCACGATCGAGGTCAAGACGCGTCTGGTTTTGCCGCTGGCACGTCCTGCCTCGGCGCGCGCGGGGACGCCGGAAACGGGCGAGGTGCTGCTGACCTCGCGCGTGTCGCTGACCCGCTCGGGCCGCCGGCTCGACATCGAAACTACGATCGACAACGCGTGCCGCGACCACCGCGTGAGGGTCTGCTTCCCCACCGGAATTGCGACCGACACCACCTACGCCGGCGGTCAGTTCAGCGTTGACGAGCGGCCCACGAAACAGCCGGACATGTCCACCTGGATCGAACCGGTGGACGGCTACCCGAATTTCGGCTTTGCCGGCCTGTCCGACGGCCGGCGGGGACTGGCGATCCTCAACCTCGGCCTTCCGGAATACTTTGTCACGGGCGAAAAATGCGATACCCTGACCCTGACGTTATTGCGCGCCATGCAGCTCCGGCGCTGGCCGGAGGGAACAGGCGAGGCGCAATGGGCCGGGGCCCAAAACCTGGGCCGGATAACGGCGCGCTACGCGCTTTATCCGCATGCGGGGGGCTGGCAGGACGGAAAACTGTGGCAGGCGTATCGCGACTTCTCCCGGCCGCTGATCTGCTCGGAGATGGTCGGCGCGGTACGTTCCGGCAAGGGGAGCCTGCTGGCGATCGACGCGGCGGACATCGAGGTGGCCTGTGTGAAGAAGGCCGAGCGCGAAGACGGGCTGGTCGTGCGGATCTGGAACCCGACGGCCGCCGCGCAGGACTGCAAGCTGGCCTTGGGGATTCCCTTCACATCGGTGGTCACCACCAACCTGAACGAAGATCCGCGGCCCGATGCGTCGGGCGCCCTGCGGATCCGTGGAAAGCGCGCCGTGCGAGTAACCGTGAGCGCGAGAAAGATTATGACATTGTTGTTTCGGTTTCGAGATGGGAATAAGTGATTCACACGTCTAGGAGGAAGAATGGCACGCACGTATGATGTAATGGCCGCAGGGCATTTGTGTTTCGATGTGATTCCGAATTTCCCGGATACGGGGGCGCGTCTGATCAGCGAGGTGCTGCGTCCGGGCAAACTGGTGCATGTGGACGATGCGGCGCTGAGCACCGGCGGGCCGGTTTCCAATACCGGCATCGGGCTCAAGATCCTCGGCAGTCGGGTGGTCTTTACCGCGCGTGTCGGCGCCGACGATTTTGGCCGCATGACCATGGAGCGCCTGCGCCAGAGCGGCAATGCGGACGGCATCCGCATCATCAAGGGCGCTTCCAGTTCCTACACGGTGGCCCTGGCGCCCCCCGGAATCGATCGCATCTTCCTGCACAACCCGGGTACGAATGACGTGTTCTGCGCCGATGATCTGAAGCCGAAGCTGATTGCGCAGTGCCGGCATTTCCATTTCGGCTATCCCCCCCTCATGCGGCGGATGTATTCGGACGAAGGCCGCGAGTTGGCGAAGATTTTCAAGATCGCCAAGGAGGCCGGTGCGACGACGTCGTGTGACATGGCCCTGCCCGATCCGGCCTCACCGGCCGGCAAGGCGCCCTGGAAAAAGATTCTGGCGCGGATTCTGCCCTACGTCGACATCTTCATGCCGTCGGTCGAGGAAGTGCTCTTCATGCTGGAGCGCGACACGTTCCTGAAGCTGAAGGAAGCCAACGGGGGGTCGGATCTGCTGGATGTGCTCAAGGCCGGGGACTACACACGGTTGTCGGGCAAGTTGTTGAAACTGGGATCGAAAATGACGTCGCTCAAGGCCGGCCGGCGCGGCTTTTACTTCCGGACGCAGTCGAAGGACGCCTTCAGCGGGTTGGGCGCCTCCAAGCCCGGGAATCCCGATAACTGGTCCAACCGCGAGTTGTGGTGCCCGGCCTTCTTCTGCAAGAAGGTGGCCAGTGCAACCGGTTCGGGGGATTCCTCCATTGCCGGTTTCCTCCACGCCTATCTCACGGGCCTCGATCTCGAGGTCAGCCTCAAGGCCGCCAATGCGCTGGGCTGGCAGAATATCCAGGTGCTCGATGCCGTCAGCGGCATCAAGAATTGGAAAGAGACGCAGGCCTTCTTGCGCCGCTCCCCCAAGCTGGAGGATCTGGCGCTGGACCAGGCGCCGGGCTGGACATGGGATCGGACCTTCAAATTGTGGCACGGGCCGAATGACGCCTGCGCGACAAAAAAACCGTGACGGAGGTGGGGCCATCGGCTGGCGAATACCGGGACGTCGGCTCCGGTGCCGGCTCCGCGTGGCGCTTGACGGGAACAACTTCATTGCGCGACCTCCTCATACATCGCGACAATGTTGGCCGATGGCGAGTCGGGCTGCATGACGTGCGAGGGAGCCAGGATGTAGCCGCCGGGGCCGAGGGTGTCGATGCGATCTCTGACCTCGGCGCGCACCTCGTCCGGGGTGCCCGTCACAAGCGTCTGCTGGATGTCGATGGCCCCGTGGAAACAGAGTTGGCGTCCGAATTCGCGCTTGAGGCGCGCCGGATCCATGCCGGCCGCAGAGGTCTGAATGGGGTTGAGCACCTGCACGCCGGCCTCGATCAGCGCCGGAATGATGCCGAAAATTGCGCCGCATGAATGGTGATAGCCCATCGCCCCGTGCGCCCGCGCCAGGTCGTAATGCCGGCTTCAGGCTCGGCATGAACAGGTGGCGTATCGGTTCCGGTCCCAGCAGAAGGCCGTTCTGGGTTCCGTAGTCATCGCCGCAGCCAACCGCATCGACCGCGCCAGGATAGCGGCGAAAGATCTCGCGCAGGCAGCCGAGGGTGAACGCCTCGACCTTCGCCACCGCCGCCTCCATCAGTTCCGGTGCGAGCACGATGTTCGTCAACGCCCGCTCGAGGCCGAACATCTGCCATGTGATGCCGAAGGGGCCGATGCAGGACATGTCGAGGATGACCACGTCCTGCTGCCGCTTCCACGCGGCCCAGTCGCGATCCACCGGCGTCTCGGGCCAGACCATCTCCTCCACGCGCGGCCAGTCATACGCTTCGACATCGGCCACGGTCTCCGCCTCGGTGAGCGGGGCCTGCGTGATCTCAAAGTAGTGGGCGTCTCCGGCGGTGACCCGCTCGCGGCGCACGCCCCAGTAGTCGATCTGGACTGTAGGATCGGACCGGGCATTGTGGGCCTTCCGCTCGGGCATGGACGGCCCGCGCCCGACCGCCGCCCACAACGATTCGAAGCGGCTTGCGCCGAAGCGCTGCCACAGCTTCTCTTCCGGCCGCGCGCCGAGATAGGCACGCAGCTTCGCTTCCGTCTCCGGCAGGGCCTCGTACGTGTACGGGATGCGGTCGGGCACTTCGCCGCGCATCGCGGCCAGCATTTCATCGCGGCGGGGCATGCGGAATCTCCTTGCGATCATGCTATTGGCCGGCGGGCGTCCATTCGCCATCCGCGGGTTGATTGGTTTCGCTCCCCTTCGCTTCGGCGAGAAACCCGTCAAACGTCCACGTCCAATAGAGGAAGCGCTGCCGCCCGACCGGATCATCGGCCAGTTCGACCCGCGCCTTGTCCCGCAACGCCATCATCTGGACCACCACATCGGGAGGCCAGATCTTCTGGTACATGGCCGGCGGGATGCGCCCTTGATCCGCCAAGCCGCCCTTCACGGTGTCCCAGCGGGCGCACTGCAGCCGGATCAGTTCCCGCACGGTGCCGCCGGCCTGGCCGTAGAGCCGACGGCACATCGCGTCGAGCACGGCGTCCACGTCCAGTTCCGGATTCCAGAGCGCCTTCATCCAGACATAGAGCGTCGGCGCGGAAGTCGTCCAGTCGGCCATGATGCCGCCGTTGATGAACGTCCCGGCGAGCACCGTGCGGTTCGTCCGGTAGAATTCGCACACGAGGTGTGGGTACTGCACGGGGCCATACGTCCAGCCGCTGCCGCGGTCCCAGGCGTCCTCACACCCCTGGAGGAGATAGGCCAGCGTGTTCGTGGAGCTGTAACAGAGCATGCTCAGATGCGGTGTTCCGTCAGCCTTCTGCTGAAACATGTCGTGCAGCTCGGGATGCTTGGACCACTTGCTCTCCCACTGCTTCCAGAGTTTCTGCGGCTCGTGAACCTTCACCTGGTAGGGCCAACTGTTGCCCTCGCGCACCAGCGGCAAATAGTCAGCCATGTCCACCTTCGCCACGTCATCGGGAATGGCGCCCGGCGCGAAGGGGAGAGGCTCCTTGTCGAACCAGCGTGCGTTCTGCGGCAGCGGCCATCCGGCTTTCGGATGGAACAGGCGCTGGCGGAAAACGGGCTGATCCTGATAGGCAACCGGGGGGATGACGAGCGAGGCGTGGGTGACGAGGGTTCTCCCGCCGAGGTCCGTCGGCCAGTACCAGCGCACGCCGACAAAGCGCTCCAGGAAGTCCGCCACGGCCCAGGCCGTGCCTTCGCTGGCCCAGTAAGCCCAGCGATTGCTCCCTGTCGGCAGCGCCTGCGTGCTCCCCACGAGATAGACGCGGTTGGGGGCGGTCTTAACAACAAACCCCTCGAACGGCAATGTCGCCGCGTCGATGCCGGCCTGGCGCGTCTCCTCGCAATCGCCAATCACGATGGCGGGCTGGTCCACCGCCGGCGGCTCGAACACGCGTTCGAACGTGGCGCCGGTGCTCAGGCGAACGACCTCCAGCAGCTCGTCCACCAAACGCGTGAGCGTCGCGCTGGGTTTGGGGTCGGCAACGAAGATCACGGCCCGTGCCGTGCCGTTGCGCGCCAGCTCGACCGGCGCATGCACTGGCGCCGTGAGCCACGTCACGGGCGTCAGGTCGCGCGGTTTGAGTTCGTCGCCGGCCAGCGTCGGCAGCACCAGCGCGGCCGAAAAGGCCACGAGTTGCACCATCTGCAGTCTGTATAGTCTTGTTTTTCTCATGGCCTTCCTCTGTTTGCGCCGGGACCATCATACCCGCCGCCGCCGCCGCCGCCGCCATAATAGTTGCCCGAACTTGTGGGCCATTCTACACCGTCGCCGCCGTAACCACCATTGCTGCCGTCATCGAGAGAGGCGTGACCATCCTCGCCCGGCGCGCTCGCACCGCCACCGCCAGCGCCGGAGTCATGGGTACTGTCAGTGTAATTGCAGCCGCCACCGGCATACCCCTGACCTGGCGTTCCTGCCCCACCATCATCAGTGAGATACCGACAACCGGCGCCACCCCCGGAGCCGCCGTCTTTGGCCGGGTTAACGAGATTTTGGGCTGCGGTTGTTGCGCTCGAGCCGCCACCGCCGCCGATTGCCGGACCAACCAGCCCGACGATCGCGCTGTTCTCTCCATTCTCACCCGCAAGAAGCCCGGATAGCACTCCGCTGCCGCCGTTGCCTACTGTGACGGTGTAAGACTGCTTCGCGACCTGCACCGCTCCCGTCAGGACGCCACCCGCGCCACCACCGCCGCCGATGTTGTAGCCGCCGCCACCACCGCCGGCCACGATGAGGTGTTCGATTTTGCCCGGTGACGTGACATCGAGCGTGCCGCCCGGGTACGTGAAGGTGTGATACACCATGCCATTGGTGATCGTCGTGGTGCCGCCCGTGGCATGCACCGCTTCTGCCTGCGGCGCCAGCACGCCAAGCGTCACCGCAGCCAGCGCCAGGCCGACTGCCCCGCGCGCGAACCCGCGCGCTGTCTTGATTGTGCATAGGCTTATTATTCTCATGACCCTCCTCTTTTCTGTTGGTGACCGACCGACCGACCCGCCGAGGCCGATCACTGTTCACTGATTACTGTTCACTGATCTACACCCCGCCACGCTCACCTTTATTGCGCGTCGTTTTCGTCATCTCTTCTGGCTCAGAAACTAGGCAGGCCGAACCGTATCGCCCTCCACCAGCGGCGCGGTCAGCATCAGGCGCCGCACCGGTGATGTGGGATAATCCAATCGCCAGTACAGCATCCGCATCGCCTCGACGCCGATGTTTTCCAGCGGCATGGCGGCGGTCATCAACTGGAAGTCTCGGCCGATGGCCGTTGTCGTGCCGTCAAATCCGGTCACACTGATGTCATCCGGAACCCGGAACCCGCGGGACCGCAGGTGCGCAATGCCCGTGAGCGCCATGTCGTCGTTGTAGAATGCAATCACGGTAAAGCGCCGGCGCAGATTCGCCGGCGTGGTGCCGGGCGGGATCAACGTATCCAGTTGGGACACCACCGAATCCCGGGAGGCGTGTTTCGCCATGTGAATGTTGGCAGGCTCCAGCCGGCCGCCCCCTTGCTGCAGGCCGAACGTGAGTCCCATCAACCGCTCTTGCGCCAGGGAACTCGTCGGCCCCACAAAGGCCACGCGCCGATGCCCCATGCGGACGAGGTACTCGCCGATCGCTCTCGAGGCGTCGGCGTCGTTGACGGTGATCCAGTCGCTGACCTCGTCGATGGGGCAGAACACCGACACATGCGGTATCGGGCAGGTGCGCGGCGGACGACTGGCCGGATCGCCTCCGAACACGTGCACCACTCCGTCCACCTGCCGCCGGTTCACGAGCAGCGGCCACTGTCCGCGCCACTTTTCGGGAAAATTCATCACCTCGCAGCCAAGCTCGCGACCCCCGTTCAGAATGCCTTGCAGCAAACGGGTCTGAAAATCCGACCGATCCGCCGGATGCGTAACGGAGACCATCGCACACACGACCTGCGTGCGTGCGTTTTTTCCCCGTTGCCGGAATTCCGGCACGAGGAAACCGGCCTCCTGCGCCAGCGCCACAATTTGCGTTCGTAAGCGCGGGCTCACGCCGTCCTCACCTCGCAGAACGCGCGAGACGGTCATCTGCGAAATCCCGAGCTTCGCCGCCAAATCTTTCTGTGACCCAATCATGAGCACTCCGCCCGTCGAAACACCCGCCCAATCGTACACATCGGAGTAACTATATCATACTTGTAGAATACGCGCAAGTGGGGAAATAAAAATGCAAGAAACACCTGCATTTTAACCATTTAATTGGCAAAATGCCTTATGTTTAGGTAACGTTACCCATGAACCTAAATAAGGCAATAGGCTGAAAGACAGTAAGGCACTAAGGTTGAGCATGAACAGGTTACAGATTTGTTCGCACGCACCCAATGGTGACCAGACCTCATTTGCATAACCGACCGCCTCTCAATCGTTACAGCCTCACAGTCTCACAGTCTTCTGCCCTTTTGAGTGTGCATGAGCAGCAGGGCAAACGCATCTTATTTTCAGGCACTTTTTCAGTTTTGGCTCCGTTTTTTTACTCCTCAAAGCGGTGTCGCGCGGAATACCGCTTGCCACCGCACTCCAAAATGGCTGGCGCGGCGTCCCGAAGCCCTCCGTCCCGGCGGCAGCTCTTTTCCCTCTCCGAACCTCCTCAAAGCGGTGTC
>Ga0268276_1000291_pt1 | contig 60409 bp, 50 predicted proteins | sample saktaG_4_FD_190145 | JGI IMG/M metagenome (GOLD analysis project Ga0268276, IMG submission 190145) | Saline water microbial communities from Sakinaw Lake, British Columbia, Canada - sak_2010_1_5_45m | ecosystem: Environmental > Aquatic > Non-marine Saline and Alkaline > Saline ... | reverse complement strand
TGCACAGTGGGATAAAAACAAAATGACCCCGGTAGAATACCGAGATCATTTGTTGGCACTCGCCGGCTCGTAGGGTGTTTTTTATCTGTGTCCACTAAACGGGGTACACATCATCGAGCGGTTTTTTAGTTTTATTTCTTTTTGCCGTGTATTGTTCCAAAAAAATCTATACACTCCTTTTGTTTATTAAATAAACTCCCAAAGTTTTTCCAACCTTTTTTCTTGCATTGGTCCGGGGAAGAAGGAGTAACATCTCCGGGCAAAACGATTGTAGGCAAAATTGTTTCTGGCTGGCTATCCGATGTCGGCTTCACTAAAAGCGTTGTTGAATTATCACCAGGGTTTATATTAATTTGGCCCGTCAACTCTGTGGTAGCTGGAAGGTTATCAAAAATTTCTGTTCTTACAATTAGGCTATCACTTATATCTTGCGCTCTTATTGTATAGGTTCCGTCACCCGTCCCTTGCATATTTATTGTATAGGCTTGACCACTGTCTCGGGGCAGATAAAGAAGTTTATGATCGCCCCAGATTTCAAAATCAGCATTTGGAATTTCGTTTGTGGTATTACCATCAATCAGCTTAATTTCTTTCCCACTTTGGTCTGTTACAGAAACATCAACCGGGCTGTAAACAATAATTGCTTTCCCGTTGAGTTGGCATTGATTTACCTCTTGCGTTACCAATTTCGAATCAACCGGCAAACTGCTTCCTGAAATTAAATTTACGATTTCTTGTCTGCTTCCATCCTGGCTTAGCAACTTACTATGTTCACCGGTTAAAGCATAGTATTTTTTATCCTGGTCAATAGGCAAGTTTGTAGAACTTTCAACAGGGACCGTTCCATCGCCTGTATTTAATTTAGAGGGGGCATATGAAGTTAATATCTGCCCAAAAAGATTTTTGTATTTTGCCTGTTCAAATTTTACCATCGTTCCTGTTTTGCATCCATTTATAGAATATAAATCGACTCCGGCGTTTCTCATGTCAAAATTATCGAAAATTTCTGTGTGCAACCCTTCCGCACCTGTTAATGCCTGTGAATTTAAACTATTATCTGTAACTAAAAAAGATTTGGTTTGATCATAATCAAAATTACTGACTACCGTCTGGTCAGAAACAGAAAAGACGCCGTAAGAACTGTTTGCTGTATTGTCTAAAAGCCGCACAAAACTACCCGTTGTGTTGTAGTATTTTTGCGTTGGTAAAAGATCGTATACAGTCGGCATGTTCTGAGCTATCTTTTTCATTTCCGCATCGTTTAAACCTACCGGTCCTAGACCGATTCCAAAATTATCTCCCTGGATCAACGCCTTGACCGCATCTGGCGCGCCAGTATTTGGCACGCCAACAAAAATCGCTTTTCCGATATGGCTATCTGTTTGATGCTCTATTACATATTCTTTCACAATCAAACCTCCTAAACTATGGGCTACAACATCCACTTTTTCGGCTCCAGTTTGTTGCAAAATTTCGTCAATTTTTTGTTTCAACAAATCAGAATTTGTCGCCCCATCCGCATATTTCCCCGACACCCCATACCGCCAATCATATGGAAACATAAACAGCGTCTGCCCCTCTATATATCCCTGACTTGTGAATTCGTTAATAAGCCCATCTGTGTAATCCAAAGAAGGTTTCTTTTTTATTACATCTGATATAGATACTGTAGAATCGCTTGGTGTGATATTCTGGTTAAATGCTAGAGGATCCATAAAACTGTCACTAGGACTTAAAATCATTTTCGGCACATTCGCCCACAATAAATTACTCTCTTTTTCCATCTCTGTCCCAGCAATCCCTGGCACAATCAAAACCGGCGTTATGATTTTTTGATTATAGAAATCACAATAGATATTTTGGCTACAGCTCAATGAAGTATCGCCCAAAGGATTAATATATACAGCTGTGCCAGTATATGAAAATATCCCTGTTGAGTGGTATCCGTTATCGCAATAGCATTTAATAGTGCTTAATTTATACTCTTGGGAAACAGTTTCTTCAATCCTATAATACACGGGCGGGTATTCGGGAGGATTTTCTGAAACATCGTAATCTGGTGCTACACCAGATAAATTATTCGTCGTTACATAGACCGGGCCGGACCCGAACCAATTTCCCAGAACATATGTTGCAAAATTAAATAGAAACGTTCCGTCAACATCCGCATACACAGTTGTGTGCAAGGTTTTAGCCGCATACGCAGACGTGGGCAAAAAAACAATACTGAGAAAAATATTACAGAAATTGCTACAATTTTATTTTTCATAACTAAAAAATCCTTAAATTAATGGCCATGGCTAAATATAACGCGGTGGCGACCAAAAAAGTGACTACTAATGATACAAAAAGTATAGAAAAATACTTTACTTTCTTTATACTTTTCTTGTTTCTAATTAATTGGATTAAAAATAATACCAAACCAATCAGCTGTAATAAAATAATAAACTTTAAATAATTCCAATTATCGGCTTTCTGTAGAAAATTGTTTCTAAGCGTATTAACGTTGCCACTTCTACCACTTTGCCAAAACCCGTAATAGAAATTCAAAACTGGGCTCCATAAAATTTCGGGGATGGCGAACATGGCTATAAAAATCCACATCCATATTTTTTGTATTTTTGACATCATAAAACTTTTAATTTTTACTAATATTTTTTAATTATACCGTTATTGTTTTAATTTACGCAAACTTACAGACCTCTGGGCTCGGTTAAACTTATTCTAAAAATAAGTCTGCAAATTGGCCAATGTCTTTTTTGTGATCTATCCAGTTTTTAACAGAATCCCTGCATCCTTGCTCACCTCCCATCACTTCCATTAAAAAATCCCTTTGAGTAACAGAAGGGAAATTATTTATATTAATACAGTCTTGAAAACTAGACCATTTGTATTCCTCCAAAAAATTTACAACTTCTACCACGGTGTGATTTCTAATTCCGCTGTCCTTCCAGCCGGGCTCTATCAAAGCAGTTGGGTTTGTAAAAATATACGGCACAACAATCATAAATTGATTATTATCTTCTATGTGAACCGACTTAAACGCATCTTGAAACATGTGTCCCCTCCTTTTATATCTGTCGTTAAAATATCTACCGTAACCTCCTCCGACTTTTTGCATAAATTTAGATATTCCGCCCGATTTAATCTGCCTCAACAAAAGGTGGATGTGATTTGGCATAAAACAAAACGCCAAAATATCAACAAGCCTGTCCCTATCGTCAACAAAGTCGCTAACGCTAGACTGCGAGCCCCGAGCTCGCAACAAAACTTCTTGCGAGCTCGGGGCTCGCAACGCTTCTAATATTTTTTCTCTTTTACGTTGCTGTCTACGAAGCCAAATACTAACTGGGTTGGCGGTGTTAAATTCGTAGATAGAAAAAATACCGCGATAATAGTCGTTTATATCTTTAAATACCAAGTTGTCGTCTAATGCTCGCAAAATAACGTGGTAAATTTCGCCATTGGCAAGCTGTTCTTTTCTTCTCGGCATATTTTGTTTATTTTATTACATATAGAAAAATAATTCAAAATTACGGATACAATCCGTAGACCCCCGAGGTCAACGGAACTCGTAACTCGTAGACCTCGGGGGTCTGTAGGCTTTACAACTAAAAACCGTCCGCGACCGAAGTCGGGACGGTTCTTAGGTCCCTCTTTTAATCCGTCACAAGCGGATAAAGAGTGTTGTCAAACTATCTGGAGAAGGTCTGTGATGTTAACACATCCTTGACCAAGTAGCTGTTTGACCAGTCGCCTGTACCAGCTGTTCTTGAAGCTGAGTGAGCGACAGATGACTTATCAGACCAGATCAGGGTTTCGTTTGCAGCTGAGCCATTGGCTGAAGCTGAAGAGTACAACTTCATAATGCCGGTTGTTGAAGTACCAACGTTGATGTAGTTGTATGTAGCTGTCTGAGCTGCAGAGTCTGCGGTGAATGCCAAGGCAATGCTGTCTTGCGCTGTGTCTGTTGCACCTAAAACTCTGAATCCGGCTGGTGTACCTTTCAATGTGAAGGTAGTTGAACCGCCGGCTAATACTGAAGCTTCAGTTGAGCCGTCCCAGGTTACGACGATTGTGCCGTCGCCCTCGGAAACTCCTCCTGAGCCTTCAGCTGAATATCCGTCTTCTGACTGAATTGTGACAGAAGATGTAACATCTGTTCCACCTTGCAAAAGCTTTAAGTTGCCGATTGCAAGAACATCATCTGTACCACCATCTGACCATGTAATTCCAATCTTAAACTGTTTAATGGCGATTGCGCCCTGTGAAGGAGCAGCAACTGTGAACTTGTACAAGTTCTGTTCTGCGCCGTTTGAAAGGGTGTCAGTCAACATTGTTTGTGAAAGAGTAGGAATTGACTTGTAGACGATTGTGCTGTTACCAGTTCTTGTGTTGGTGTCTGTAGATACTGATCCGTTTGGATCCTGGTACTTGACATATGTCAACGCAGCTTTTGTATCAACGTCAGACGTTGAAGTTGAGTATGACGGGCTTGGCGATAGGGTGTATGCCAATGTCAAAGTCTTTGTTGAGCTTGCATCTACATTTACGTTCAAACCAGTGAAGTTAAAGTAGGTATTTGTGCTGTCGTAGGAAACAGTCTTTAACACAGTTGTACCATCCTTGATTGAGGCTGAAGCGATAGCAGCAGCGTTGCTGTTAGCTGTGAACCTTAATTCAGTAATGGTGTATCGCTGGTATGAAGATGTAAAGTCGAATGTTCCTGCATCAACTGTTTGGTTTCCAGCAACTATCTGGTCTAAAGGCGAACTTGCGAAGGCTGTCGAGAATGAACCCGAAGTAAACGCAATGTTCTGTCCTGCAACCGCTGTTGAATCTGCTGTTACAGCAGAACCGACTGTTGTACCGTCGATGTCAACTGTAGCAATTGCTGTACCTGCTGTAGCTGACGAAGAAATGTTTGCGTAAACAATTACGTCAACTGTTGTTCCGGCAGGCAAGTTGTAGTTGATTGACCATGAATTGGTGGCTCCAGCTGATGCCTTTGTGTTTGTTGTCTGTGTTCCATACTTCACGTATAGGTTGCTGGAGTATGAAGAGGCAACTGCGTTCAAAGCAACGTTAATCGCTGTTACGTTAACATCTTCTGTTGTAGAAGCTGCTAATGTGAAGTAAGCGATTGGGTAGTTGGTCAAAGGAGCAACTACGGACTGATCTGTGTAGGCAAGGTAGTTTGACAATGTTAAACCACCCTGGGCAACAGTTAATGTGTTACCATCTACATCGGCTCCTGGAGCGTCAATAGATGAAGCAGACGTCATTCCCAATCCGTTATCCCACGAAGAAGAGCCCTCTATTCTGGCGGCAATTGTTGTACCAGATGTAACATCGTTTGTGCCATCGCTGTCGTAGATGTCAGCTCTTACCTCCAATGTTACAGGACTTCCTGGGTTTACTATTAAAGACGAACCCAAGTTGAATGTTGTGTATGCTGTTGTATATCCATTGTCATACAAATTAGATGTTGATCCAATTTGTACTCCGTTAGCATACAATGCACCATTCCTCAAGTAGCTAACAGCTGATGTGCTAACAACTGCTGAAACATACAATGTTTCAATCTTAACCGGTTCGCCGGCTGCTTTCACTTCGTACTTTGCCAAAGTAACATTTGTTCCACCATCAACAATGTTTCCTGATGGAGAATCTGTCATTTTGGTAATTGTAATTGTTCCAGAGTTAACTGCCTGCGCGCCAGTTGACCTCTTTGAGAATGTTGTGCTGTTTTGCTGAACTAAGATGTTGGCATTGTATTGAGAGTCAACAAATGTGGCATCAGCCGCGCTCCACAAGTTCATTGTGAAGTTTAAGCTTGAACCTCCAATAATGTCGGCCAATACTTTGATTGTCCTTGTTCCTGCTTCCAATCTCTTTGGAGATGAAGACAAGTCGAAGGTTACATATCCGTTGCTGTCCAACTGTATCGTTGAACCAACTTGGATGCCGTCAACATATAGTTTGAAGTTCTGAAGATCTGTGTTTGTAACGCTTCCAGTTTTTCTGAAAGAGATTCTTGTCATATCAACAGCTCTTGTTCCGATTGTTGTGATGTTCTGCCAGACAGTGTACTCATCTTGAGGATCAATGCTGGCTGCTGCCGGAGTTGTTGTGGTGTTGAAGCTTACAGAGCCCAATGTTCCTGTAGCTATTGAGCTTAGGTTTCCTGTTATTGGGAAAATTCCATTAACAGAGCTGGCGTTTGTTATAACGTCAGTGGCTGTAACAGCCTGGATTCCTACTGATTCGCCCGCTGTACCATCAACGTCAGCAGTTACTGTGATTGTTACTGATCCTCTTGAAGGAACTTTAAACAATCCTGTCGCATCGTTGAAGTTAATCATCGAAGACGAAACAGCTGCTCCGTCTGTCAATCTTGTGGCTCCATTAAACAAGTAGACGTTTGTTAAAGAAGCATCAGCTGATACGCCGATTCTCTTTAATTTCAATCCTGTAACAGTTACTTCGGCGTTGTCGCCGTTTGTAAATGTTAATCTTGCTAATGGGAATTGTGCCTGGCCGTCAACAATTGTTCCAGATGCCGGGTTTGTTGTTGCCAACTGCACTGTTAAACCAGCTCCTGTTGGAATAATTGGTGTTCCTGGTGTTCCGGGAACTGTTCCGATAAGAGCGGTTAATGCTGCTCTTGTTAATGGACCAGCCTGATTTGCAGGTGTCCATCCTCTTGATACCTGAAACGCTCTAGTAGCTGCTAAGGTCCTTGGACCAAAGTAACTTGTTTCTGCGCCAGGTGATCCTGCTCCTGTTTGTGCAAGTGTAAAACCGTTATTGTTCAGAAGAACTTGTAAACATTTTATATCTGAACCGGTCATACCAACTCTTATGTTGCGATCAAACGTAATTCCAGCGCAAGCGACATTTCCGGTTGGAACTGGTGTTCCACCTTGTGCTGCTTGTAACGCATTCAATTGGGCTGTCAATGTTTGGATCTGTGCCAAAAGCTCTTCAATTGTTACTGCGCTAGCTGTAACAGGAGCAACCATCGCAACCAATGTCAAACCGACAATGGCTGTTATAATTGTTCTTTTTATACTCATTTTAGTGTGTTTTGTGTTTATCCGATTAAGTGGGGCCAAAGGCCTGTTTAATCGGATAAATTTTATTATTTTATTTTTATCTCTCGTCGGTCGACCTTATTTGTTGCGGTATAGACCTATTAAATAACAGGCCTAACTATCTCGCGATTTTACGTACTAATCACGAACTGTCCGCATACAACGACTCGTCAATGTGCGAATGCTAAGCATTCAGCACTTATTTACTTTTAACGATTTAAGAGCAAATAAGTGCTGAATACCCGTACGTAGATTCGTTAATTACTTTTTGTTTTTTATTGCTGGTTAATTAATAATATTTCCTCCAATGCATCTGTGTATTTTTCCTGGTCGTACAGGTTTTTGATTTCTTCCAGTGTTACTTTTTGACCGTCTGTTAAAGTTACTTTTTCCAACTCTCCAATCTGTTGTTGCACAACTGTCTGATATAAATCTTCTATACCCGGACTGTTTGTTAAATCTGTACCGGAAACGGTTGCTAATGTTTTCAAACCTACTGCTATGTCCTTTAATGTTTGTGAATCACTTGTAGGATTGTCTTTTAAATCTTTTACTAATTCTGTTGCATTCGCCTTAATCTCGTTTATCGCCGAAGAAACATTATTGTCTTTTCCTTCTCTGGTCACCTGCACTAAATCATTTATCCTATTATTTAAAAATACTACATTTTGTTTTATTCCTGTGTGTCCGGTTAGGGCCGCTTGCGACTGTTCTGCTATTTTTTTTACCGGAAAAAGAAGATCACCAGGAACTGTGTTTTGCGCAAATCCAAAGGCTCCCAATATCATCAGTAATACAACAGCAAAAGAATATGCCAGCTTTCTCTGGAAAAATATTGATGAAAGAATATCCAAAATACCAACTGACTTGGCTTCTGGCTGATTGATAACATTCGCTTCTACTCTCTTCTCTATTAAAATTTGCGATTTAAGCAAAACAGCCCATTCTTTCCTGGGCTTAATCTCTTTGAGAGCTATTATCTGCTCAATGAGTTGTTTTTCTGTTTTGCTAGTCATTTTATGTCTTACAGTTACGACGTTTAAAAGACTAATTTGTTACACCCCGTTAGAAGCCTTGGGCAAAAAATACAAATTAAGCCTCTTGAATTATTTCCTTGAGCGCTTTTAATCCCCTATGCATTGCTACCCTGATTGTCCCGGCGGGCTTGCCTAAAAGTTTGGCTATATCGGTTATTGGCATGTCGTCCAAATAGTGCCAAATAATTATATCTTGATGCTCTTTTTTGAGCTTGGTTATTGCCTCCTTAACAGTCATTACGTCCGCACTTAAAACTGCTTTCTCGTGAGCGTCTATCCCAGAATCGGCTATTTCCAACCCAGAATCGACAGAAACGGTCTTTGTCCTATCCTTGTCTCTATAATGATCTACTACGGAATTCCTTGCTATTTGGTATAAAAATGCCGAAGGGTTTTTTATATCAGAGCTTTTCATTTGAAACGCTTCCCAGCCCTTCATAAAAACCCTGGAAGTTATATCTTCAGCAATTTCTTGGGAATTCACCTTCAAATAGACAAATCGGTATATTTTATCAATATTTTGGTCGTAAATCTCTCCAAATTGTTCGCTTAGTCGATCCATTAAATGAGGTTAAATAATATCACAAATACCATAAAAAAACAAGTATTTTGGCTCTATTTTGATAGGACAATAGTTTCCGTTACTAATGTCCTACCTCCACTTGCTTTGTCCTACTTGTGTCCTAGCTCAAATGTTTAATTTGATAGAAAACCTGATTAAAATCACCAAATCTTACTATTTTGCCCGACTCCATTAATTCGTCCAAATCGCGCCGTATCGTTCTTTTTGTCACGTCGGGTAATACTTTTTTTAAATCCATAACCTGCGCCCTTTCATTGCTGGTCAAAAAATCAATAATTTTCTTTTGGCGTGCCGTTAGTTCATGCGAATATTTAGCATTACTACCGGGGGATATAGCCGCCGCCTCCCCGCTTCCTTGTAAAATCAAACTTTCGGCAAAATTGATGTCTTCTTCCCCAACCTCCGCTTCTTCTGCCGTCAGGAAATTTGAGCTGCTTTGAAACTCTGATTGCGCATATTCTTCTTCAACTGATGGTTCATCTTTGTCCGGTATTTGTTGCGGTAATTCTATAATAAGAGTAAACTCCTTCTTTATTTTTTCGTACTCGCTTGTAATTATCAGGCAATTTGCAGAATTTAACCATCCCTGTGTTTTACCTATCCAAAGATAACCTAATAAAATATCTATATCCTCTGAAATTTGTAGCTTTACTTTTTCTTTATTAAAAGACATCCACCCGCTTGTCTCGCTAACTAGAGTCAGGTTTTTCATTATAACCAGAGCTCGATCTTTTGCTCTGTATTTCAACGGATCAGATTCCGGAAAAAAATCCAACAACTTATAAACAGTATTTGTTAGTTTTAAAAATTTATCTTGCATATTATAGATTCCTAAAACTTAACAAAAAAAGAGCTGAAAGTAAACCCCGTTAGAAATATTTTGTTGCAGGTATTACAAATAACCACCACGTCATAATTTCTAACGGGGCAGGCAAATTTTCAAAAAAATACGTTTTGTAATTATACCACTCAATTATTTTTAATCCACCTGTGGATAAGCGTAATTTTATTTGTCACTAGTCGCGAATTGACCACAAGCCGCGTTTATGCAACCTTCTATAGAAATTTTAAATGAAGGGTGCGAGCACGCCCTCTCTTCCCTTTTCAACAGAAATTTATTTGTTGGTGGCAAACTGGCCGCAGGCCGCCTGGATGTCGTCGCCGAACCTATGCCTTTGTACAAAAGCGATTTTATTTTTTGATAAAACCGCCTTAAATTTTTCAACTTGCTTTGTAAGCGAAGGCTCGAAAGACCCGGTTTTGTTATACAAAATCAAGTTCAAAAAATAGAGCTTCTTGCGCATTAATCTTGATAATTCTTCCGCGTGTTTTTCTGAATCGTTTACGTCTTTTATTAACAAATATTCAAACATTACTTTTCTGTTTGTTTTTTCAATATATTTGTCAACCGCTTCTAAAACATTCTCCAATGGATATTTTTTGTCTATGGGCATTAAGCTTTTCCTCAATTCATCGTTTGGCGCGTGCAAAGAAATTGCCAAATTAGCCTGCGATCCTTCATTACTAAATTTTTCTATGCCTTCTATAATTCCGGCAGTCGAAACCGAAATTGACCGTATGCTTATATTAAAAAACTCCTTATTATTTAAAATCCTTATCGCACTTAAAACATTATCGTAATTTAAAAACGGCTCCCCCATCCCCATAAAAGTAACATTAGTAACTTTGCGAGCCCCGAGCTCGCAATATCTTTCAAAAAATATTACTTGCTCTAAAATTTCATCTACTGTTAAGTTTCTTTTGAATCCCATTTTCCCCGTAGCGCAGAAGGCACAGCCCAAAGGGCATCCAACCTGGCAAGATACACAAACAGTGTTCCTGCCGTCTTTGTGCCCCATTAGAACCGCTTCAATCATCAACCCATCCTTCAACGTAATTCTGACTTTCACAGAGTCTTCCTTTTGAGAAACCAAAACATCCGCCTTGACCTCCAGCGGGCATTCCTTGTTTAATTTATCTCGTAAATCCTTTGCAAAAAAAGTCGCCTCTGACCAATCAGATATATAGTTTTTATAAACCGCCTCTTTCGCTTGCTTTAGGCGATAAGCCGGCTCATCTGCCAAAACTTTTCCAAGATTAGTTAAATCCATATTTTATATAATACCTTTTTACCAGTCTTTTTCAAGAACCTAATTTTGGCGTAGGAGTATCAGAAATTATAAAATCGACACTATTGTCATCGGTATCTATCCACGATGTTCTTGTAATGCTTTGCCCGGATAGTGGAACCAGTGCCGGATTTACTTCAAAATCCTGCACTAATCCCCAACCAACTTTATCTATAATTATTCCTTTAGAATTTTTTAGAGCCAAGGCGTTATCTTCTTTTGTCGAAATGGTTATGTCTGATAGTATATCCGAACCTATAATTTTTCGCGAGATAAGAAAATAACCATTGGCTAAAATTGTTTTATTATCAAAATTAGTCGACGAAACAAAAGAGCCCCAAGAATCGGATGCTTTTGTGTCTTGCATTTTTCTCTGCAAATACCAGCCGGTTAAATCAATATCTGAATCACCCGGGTTATAAAGTTCAACAAATCTCTGCTCAACTGGTAAAATTTGAATTTCGTTTATCAAAATTATTTGTTGAGATGCCGGACTGACAACCGAAGTCGTTGCCGGAATATCGGGAAGCCAATCGCTTATATTTCCGGCTAAATCATTCGCTTGAACTTGAAAATTATAAGTCTTGCCGTATTCGCCCGTAAAACTCCTGAAGACTGACATATCTGACGAACTAACAGTATTTAAAATAGACCCATCCTGATACCACTCGGCCTCCTCACTTTCTTCCCACCTAAAAATATAACTTGCTATGCCAGATGGAGTAACTGTAATAAACGGATCTATTATTGTAAAACCAACGTCAAAGAGCGGACTATTTTGTATTGCATCGAGATTAAAAACCACTTCCGGGGGCGTCGTGTCTGTCGGTTCGGGCTCAATATATTTTTCGTTTTGGGCTTTTGGAGTTGGTGTGTCAATTTCAAAATCAGCCGAGTTATTACCAGTATTTTTATATTCTTGCGCTATTTCGTCCCAAATTCTTCCCGTGCTTCTGTTCTTTTTGTTCGGCATAAGGGCTGGCAAAACTTTGTAATCTTTAGCTAATCCAAAACCGACTTTATCAATTATGTCGGGGTCTTCACCGTTGGCAATTTCATCTTTTTTTCCAACCAGATAAATTGTATTGCCAGATTTAGGGTCAGAACTTAATTGCAACCCCGAAGCCGTCATGTCTGCCAAATTCAATAATTCCTGATTCGCGCTATTATTAGTAATTAAAAAATATCCTTTCGCGGAAATTACCGCGTCCTTCCCAAAATTTTTTATTTTAGATATATTGCCAGTACTCGACGCTTTTTGTATAGACCATCCTCCCAAACAAGCCGTATTATTATTCGGATTGTATAATTCAACCCAATCATCATCTATGGTTTCTCCTTCAACCTGAAATTCGGTTATAAAAATATTATTTACACTCTTACAACTAGCACCACTGTTTGCGCCCCCTCCGCCACCGCTACTGGCAGAAGGAGCTAGCGGAGGATAAAGACCGCTTTCAATATAAGCGCAACTCTGATTTATTATTTCTTGCAAAGTTTTTTCTCCTATCCCACCAACTTTTAATAAATCTTTAAGCGAATAAAATGGCCTGGCGCCAATTATTTTCTGGGCCGTTGCAGGACCAACACCAACAATCTTATCCAAATCTTCGTTAGAAGCGGTATTTATATTTATCCCGCCAGGGCAAATATTCTCCTCTACACTTTTCACTGTTTCTTCTTCTTGATTATTCTCATCTATAAATTCTTCCTTATTATTCTCTTCTTCTTTTATGTTCTCTTGCTGGATGTCCGTGTTCTGTGGCGTAATAAGCTCTTGTACTTGTTGATTTATAATATCTAATTTTTCTTGAATATCGTCCAATAAATCTTGGGTGCTTTTTTTCTCAACAATGGGCGCATCTTTAATTTCCTCCGGCTCCACAATAATTTCTTCCTCATCTAAAATATCGCCGGGCATAGGGGGCGCATCAACAAATTGATTGGCATTATTTAAAACAGAGGCTGTAAAAATTTTTGCTCCAATTTTATCTGTATAGCTTAAAACTTTGTTTACAAAATCTCCCCCAATACTCGCCAACACACTCCACGAAAAATATCCAATAAAAACAGCTATAATTAAACCTGCCGTAAACACAAAAAATTTCCTCTTTTTGAAAAGGTTTGACATGGTCACATTAGTTCCTTTATTCTATCAAAAAACCGCCGGACCCGACAGGGTACCCCGCGATTTTCTGTGCCTTTCTATTTTTTTGATTTTACGAGCCTTCTGGTGTTTCTCACCCCGTTAGAAGTCTTGAGTAAAAATATTTACCAAAATATTTTTACTTTATCAAAAAAATATGACTATTGCTTGTCTTTTCGTCCCGCTGAAATTTTTCTTGCTCTGGCAAGACTTCTAACGGGGCTCATTTTCGGTAATTGTTTTGGCGCTTCAAAAACCATTTTGCCATCTTTTTCGTCAATTAGAATTCTACTTCCCTCCGAAATTTTATTTGTGACAATCTTAATAGACAAAGGATCCAAAATTAAACGCTGAATTACTCTCTTTAATGGGCGAGCGCCCAAATTTGGGTCAAATCCTTCTTTAACCAGAAGCTCTTTGGCTTTTTCAGAAATATCAATTTTAATTTCTTTTGCAGCTAGTCTTTTTTCTACTTTTGACAGCTCCAAATCAACGATTGTTTTAATCTGTATTTTTTGCAGATAATTAAATATTACAACTTCATCAATTCTGTTTAAGAATTCTGGCCTAAAAGAATCGCGCAAAGTATCAAATATTTTTTCTCTCATTGATTCTCTTTGCATCAACTCTTCTTTATTACTGAACCCGATTGAAGACATTTTGTTAATGTAATCAGAACCCAGGTTTGAAGTCATTATAATTATCGTGTTTTTAAAGGAAACAGTTCTTCCTTTAGAGTCCGTTAATCTTCCGTCCTCAAAAATTTGCAACAAGATATTAAAAACATCAGGGTGAGCTTTTTCAACCTCGTCTAACAAAAGTACAGAATACGGCCTGCGTCTTACTTTTTCTGTTAATTGCCCGGCCTCCTCGTAACCTACATATCCCGGCGGAGAACCTATAATCTTAGAAACCGTGTGACGTTCCATATATTCAGACATATCCATTCTAATTAACGCTTTTTCATCGTCAAACAAAAACTCTGCTAAAGCTCTGGCTGTTTCTGTTTTTCCGACGCCTGTTGGACCCAAAAATAGGAATGACCCCAAAGGCTTGTTTTCTTCTGAAATCCCGGCTCTTGCCCTGCGGATAGCCCTTGAAATCGCTGAAATCGCCTCTCCTTGGCCGATAACCCTTCTATTCAAAGTATCCTCCATTGTTTCCAATTTTTTAGCTTCTTCTGTAATTAAACGCATAACAGGAATTCCCGTCCATCGGGAAACAACTTTAGCAACTTCTTCTTCTGTAACTTCTTCCTTCAAAAATCTGTGCTCTTTTTGAATTCCTATTAATTTTTGTTCTGTTGCCGCCAATTCCTTTAATAATTCCGGAATTTTTCCGTACTTTATTTCCGCTACTTTTTCCAAATCCGCTTCTCTTTGAGCAAGTTCTGTCTGATAAGAAAGACCGTCTATTTTTTCTCTGATTTCCTTAATCTTATTAATCAGCTCTTTTTCTGTTCCCCATTTTAATCTTAATGCCTTTGTTTTCTCGTTTAAATCTGCAAGTTCTCTTGCAATAACTCTTAATCTTCTTTCTGAACCTTTTTCCTTTTTAAGTGCCTGTTTTTCAATTTCCAACTTCATAATCGCCTCGTCAAATTTTTCCAATTCCTGCGGGTCAGATTCAATTTCCAAACGCAAAGCTGAAGCGGCCTCATCCATTAAATCAACTGCCTTATCGGGTAAAAATCTGTCAGAAATATATCTGTTTGCCAAATCAACGGCCGCTTTTATGGCAGAGTCTTTTATTTTTACTCCATGGTGAACTTCATACTTTTCTTTAATTCCACGCAACATTGCAGTGGCATCTTCTATATTTGGCTCTTGCACATAAATCGGTTGAAATCTCCTTTCTAGCGCAGGGTCTTGCTCGATGTATTTTTGATATTCCCTTGTGGTCGTGGCTCCAATAGCCCTTAATTCTCCACGCGATAGCGCCGGCTTTAAAAGGTTTGAGGCGTCAATCGCTCCTTCGGCGGCTCCTGCTCCAACTAAAGTGTGTAATTCATCAATAAATAAAATATATTTTCCGGATGATCTTGAAAGCTCTTTTAAAAGCGCCTTAATTCTTGTTTCAAATTCTCCCCTATACTTTGTTCCAGCCACCAAGGACCCTAAATCTAAAGAAATTACTTCTTTGTTTTTTAAAAAATCCGGCACATTTCCCCTGGCTATTCTTTGAGCGAATCCTTCTACAATAGCTGTTTTTCCAACTCCCGCCTCTCCTATCAAAACAGGATTGTTTTTCGTTCTTCGGGAAATTATCTGCATTAATCTTCTAATTTCGTTATCTCTTCCAATTATTGGGTCTATCTTTCCGGCAGCCGCCAAATCTGTCAGGTTTCTTGTGTATTTTTCAATCACTTGGTATTTTGATTCGGGTTCCGGATCTGTAATTCTTTGCCCGCCCCTTATTTGAGATAAAACTTTTGCCACAGATTCATAATCAAGTTTTGAGGATTTTAGACCATCTGTTTGTGCCCCCGACATAAAACTGACTTTTTCTAAAATATCTTTGGCGCCGGATTTTGTGTCCAATAGGGCTAAGAATAAATGTTCAACTGAAATAAATTCGTCGCTCATTTTTATCGATTCCTGTCTGGCTCTGTCTAAAACTTTCGCCATATCTTGTGTAAGATAAAATTGCCCGAATGATTGCGGGGCTAAGGTATTAGGAATTTTTTCTATTTGGGATTCAACTTTTTTCTTTAACGATTCTCCATCTATTCCCAGCTTCTGTAAAATTGTTGTGATAATAGAACCTTCCTGGATAATCAGGGCGTACAACAAATGCAGAGCGTCTATTTGAGACTGTCCTTTTTCTTGAGCCAAGGTTTGCGCCTGCATCAACGCATCTTGAGCTTTGTTAGTAAAATTATTACCGTTCACCCCGTTAGAAGTCTGTTGTTATATAATACAATATATTAATTTCAAACAGACTTTTTTCCTTTACCCCGTCAGTACAGTGCGTAAAAAACTTCTCTAATTTTTTACGCCAAAGACTTCTAACGGGGTTCGTATTTTTATTTTATTATATAATCTAGTCTTATTATATATTATTAATACGTAATAGGTAATGATATCATCTTGGCACTCATAGGTCAAGAGTGATAAATATGGAAATAAAAAGCGGCCTTTGTGAGACCGCAATATCGGTTAAATGCTTCTATCAACAGCAGAAGCAATACCCTTCAACTCTCCTGACAAGCGCGTGAAGTCCGAAAACGTGAGAGACTGCGCTCCGTCAGAAAGAGCTTTTTGGGGATTGGGATGGATTTCGATTATTAAACCATCTGCACCTGCAGCAATACCAGCTCGTGCCAATGAAGAAACATATTGCCAATGCCCGGCCGCGTGGCTCGGGTCAATTATAATTGGCAAATGGCTGAAATGCTTAATAACCGAGACGATGCCGACATCCAGAGTAAATCGCGTGCAATTACTAAAGGTACGAATCCCGCGCTCACAAAGGATAACGTTAGGATTTCCCCCGTTTAAAATCCAATCTGCTGCCATCAACCATTCTTCCATGGTCGCAGCAAACCCACGCTTTAGAACCACAGGCTTTTGCGTTTTTCCTACGGCTGCAAGCAACGGATAGTTTTGCATATTTCTAGTACCAATTTGCAAAATATCCGCGTATTCAGCAGTTACGGGGAGATCTTCAACCGCCATAACTTCAGTGACAATCAGCAACCCGGTCTTTGCCCTGGCCTCGGCTAGAATCTTTAAACCGTCTTCCTTCATCCCCTGAAATCCGAATGGCGAGGTTCGAGGCTTGAATGCTCCGCCCCTCAGCACCCGATATCCTAGATTTTTCACCAATTCCGCGCAACTGAACAATTGGTCTTTGCTTTCAACAGAACAAGGTCCGGCCATCATAACCATCTCTTGCCCACCGATTTGCACATCACCAATGGTTATAATTGTATTCGGCTCCTTGAATCTTCTGGAAGATAACTTAAATGGTTTTTCAATACGCATGACTCTTTCAACTCCAGATAAAGCCTCAAAAACTTGTGTGTCGCATTCGCCTGTATTCTTACCTAATACAGCGATAACGGCTACGTCCTTACCCGGGTTTACATAATAAGAAAATCCCAATTCTTCAATCCTTTTCTTTACGGCTTCTATCTCACCGGTTACAGCGCCTTTTTTCATCTCAATAATCATATCCAAATCCTTTCGTAGTTAAATTTTCAATGATCCGCTCAAAAAAACAAAAGTCTCTCGACAAGAGAGGCTCATTTGAATTTTTAATTTTGTTTTATTAAATGCTCAAACCAACCTCTCTTTTTTAAAGAAGTAAAAAAACCAAAATGTATAGGTTTTTCTTGTTTGATTATCCATATGCCTTATTCTTATCATTATACTTTTAAAAAGTAAAGCTTTTGCAAAAGGAAATAAAATAACTCAAGACCTTGCCTTGAGTTATATCTAAGAGAATGGTGACTAATCGCAATCGTCTTCGTAGATGCTGTCGATCATTATGCCTTCGGGCAAAAATCGGATAGCGAACCGACAAGTGTGCGAAGAAACGTCGCAGGAGCCGACCAGCTCGTTCGTGAACAGGCGCCGTCCCCTGCCTGTCGCCAAAAAATGAACGACTGCCGAATAGAGTAGCACAGCGGACTCTACATCATCTCCTCGAAATGGTGCTTCGGGCTTAAACTCACATGCCTTGTAGCCTGTCGTAATATCCTTGGCTACCAGATGCCAGCCACCCTTCACTTTACGTTGTGCAAATACCTCATCGGCAAACCAATTCTCTATTGTTGAGTATCCGCCTTTCACAACCGGAACCGATTGTTCCTTCATGAGCCCAACAACGTCAAGCACAGAAACTGCTGGAACAGCAACGAGCACAGAATCGTCGCTGTGCAAGCGGAGAAACTCTTCCGAAAAGGGAACAGTCCCCAAGGATTCGGGTGACAAACCGAGATCTCGGCCGAAAAGACTTTCTGCATCTCCCGGACCGAAGAAGTTCGAACCCATAATTTCCCGGGCCCGAACAAGGGTAACAAAGTCTCCCTTCAGCGCCTCTTTGCGCGCTTGACCCACATTGTCAAGCATATAAGCGAACACACGACCATCAATTGTCCCATCATCCGCTTTCCTCCAAAAGTCCTGCATCTGACCGGCCGTTATTCCCGACCGATCCACAACGACCTTGCGTTTTAGCATGGCCATTCTCCTTAAAAAAGTGCTTGTTACGAACGCCCGTAACCGGCCTTTGGACACTTGTCCAATTTTCGTATTATAAGTCTTTTGGGAAATATTGCAATATTCTCTTGACAATAATATTTTTTCGATTAAGGTACTACTATAAGGTGCTCATTGACAAACGCAATGAGAATGAACTGGTTTACTCCCCCTGAATGACACTATACAAAGGAGCTTATATGAACGCGCTAGAGGTTCTCAAACAGAGAGGATTTATGCAACAATGCTCAGACGAAGATAATCTGAGCAGATTATTTGACAACTCTCAAATTACCTACTATGCCGGATTTGATCCGACAGCCGAAAGTTTTCATATCGGTAGCCTAATCCCTATTATGGCCATGGCCCATCTTCAAAGGCTTGGCCACAAGCCGATAGCAATTATTGGCGGCGGTACGGGTTTAATCGGAGATCCGAGCGGAAAAACCGAGTTGAGAAAAATGCTTTCTCGCGAAGACGTCGCCAGAAATATGGCGAAACTATCTTTGCAATTCGACCGGTACTTAATGCTTGACGGCGAAAAGGGTTTGTTGATTGACAATGCCGACTGGCTTGCCGGACTCAACTACCTCGAGTTTCTCAGAGACATCGGCAGATACTTTAAGGTCAACGAGATGATCAAAAACGAGGGTTACAAAAGACGCCTCGAGCAAGAGCAAGGACTCTCGTTTATTGAGTTCAATTATCAGCTCTTGCAGGCGTACGACTTCCTCGTTCTTCTTGATCGCCACGAATGCACGCTCCAGATAGGCGGCGACGACCAGTGGGGAAATATTCTTGCCGGCGTCGACCTTGTTAAGAAGATGCGAAAGCAGACAGTTTTTGCCCTCACTTTTCCGCTTATCACGACTGCAAGGGGCCAAAAAATGGGCAAAACTGAAGCTGGAGCAATCTGGCTTGACGCCTCCATGACCTCACCGTATGACTTCTACCAGTATTGGATTAACTGCGACGACAGAGATGTCGTTCGGTTCCTGAAGATGTTCACATTCCTTCCGATGGGAGAGATTGAACGGCTTGGACGACTTCAGGGCGCTGACATTCGCCAAGCAAAAGAAAAACTTGCCCTCGAGGCAACTCTTCTTTGCCATGGCAAAGAAGAAGCGGAAAAAGCCCAGGCGGCAGCCAAAGCAGCTTTTGCTAAGGCAGATGAAGACAGTTCCGGGCTCCCCACGACAGTTGTCAGTAAAGACAGGGCCGTTGCTGGGATTCCTGTAACTGATTTGTTTGTTGAGGTTGGATTTGCAAAATCAAAGGGAGCTGTCAGGCGCCTGATTGAACAAGGTGGAGCATACGTTAACGACGAAAAAGTTACCGATATTAACTCGGTAATTAACGAGAACTCTTTCACAAATGGCGTCTGCGTGATCCGCCATGGAAAAAAGCAACACCATCGCGTAATGATGGAGTGAGGAGAAACACCATGAAAATTGGCTATTTGGGCCCGGGAAAAAGCACCTTCGGCTACGCCGCCGCGAAAAAATATGCGGATGGCAAGCCTCATGCGGAGCTTGTCCCGCACAAGACCCACTACGAATTGTGCGTTGCAGTTGCGAAAAAGGAAATCGATGTCGCGCTTGTGCCGATTGAAAACTCCATCGACGGAGTGGTCAATGAAAACATACGCATCATCGATCGACTCCACCGAACCTACCATGTGATTGTCTGTGGCGAAGTGGAAGTCCCAATCGAGTTGTTCTTTCTACGGCGGGCTGATGCCGGAGGAAGACCCCAAAAGCTTATTGCCCAGAAGGTGGCTAAGGGACAGTGCAGCAACAAGGTTGCGTCATTTCTCAAGTCCCACGACATTCGCGACTACACCGAGGCCGACTCCAATGGAGCCGCAGCAGAGGCTGCCAAAAACGACCCCACCGCCGTAGCAATCGGCTCTTTTATGGCAGTTGATGAGTACGGGTTAGCAAAGATGGAAGAGGAATCCATCGCTGATCGCGAAAAAAACTACACGCGCTTCTGGGTTCTTGGCCTCAAGGAATCTAAACCGACCCGCAATGACAAGACTTGCTTTTTGGTGACACTTGATCAGCCCGTTCCCGGCGGCATCGCCAAAATATTGGCTTCGTTTGCCGAAGAAGGTTTCAATATGCTGATCATCGCTCCGATTTCCCTTGAAGGGAGAACCTGGGAGTACTGCTTCCTAATCGAATTCGAGGGCAGCTTCGGCGATCCGCGAATGGAGCGTGCATATAACGCGGCATCTCGTTGCGGCGCATCTATGGATGCCCCTCTTCGTCTCGGCTCATATCCAGCCGGAACAACCGTAAGAAGATAGCTAACTGGGTAGGTGCCCGAGTGGCTAAAGGGGACGGTCTGTAAAACCGTTGGCAATGCCTTCGTGGGTTCGAATCCCACCCTACCCAGTTCCTTTTTTCAATGCGGTTATAATCCTGTAACTTAAATCTATTAAATCAGCCAAAAAGAACCCGGGTAGGTGCCCGAGTGGCTAAAGGGGACGGTCTGTAAAACCGTTGGCAATGCCTTCGTGGGTTCGAATCCCACCCTACCCAGTTCTTAAAGCTTCGATCATTTGACCGAAGCTCTTTTTTTATAAAAAATAATAAAAAACCCCGAACTTTTAAGTCGAGGCTTATTCGGACTAAAGCGTAGTCACGAAGCTGACCAGAAAATCGGCCAGTTCCACCAAATCTTCGACTGCAATTTGTTCGTTGCAGGTATGGTTATTTTTTTCTCCGGAGCTTATTACTACCGACTTAATGCCGTATTTATTTAAAACATTAGCATCGCTTCCGCCAATAGTTGGCTCAAATCTAGGCTGTCGGCCTTGTTGCAAAAAAACAGAAGCAATTTTTTGCAAAAAAGGATCTTTTTCTTCGTGCATATATCCGTCATTGAGTTTTTTTATAACAAACTCTATCACTACCCCAGTTTCTTTTCCCACTAAGCAGCAGAGCCTGTCTATTTCGGAGAATGTTTCTTGGACCAGGTCTTTTTTAAGTCCTCGGACTTCTCCGAAAAACTTAACAATATTGGGTACAGAATTACTTGGTTGTTTAGAAAGTTCAGCGAATTCGGTTTTTTCTATAATGCCCGCCAACCCACCGGAAATAAATGAAACGTTAGCTGTGGTGACGTCATTAACTCTGCCAAGGGGCATTCTGGAAATAAGCGACGCAACCGCTCTAATAGCGTCAATCCCGGCTTCCGGTTTTTTTACGTGAGCTTCTTTGCCACGCACCGTAACTTCAAATTTATCGGTGTATGGAGCGCTTAAAGTTATTTCTCCGAGCGGAGCCGCATTGTCTGCAATCAGACATTCTTTCCCTTCCAACAAAGACATATCCAAATTAACAGCGCCTCTGGCTATCTGCTCTTCCTCTCTGGTTAAAACAATTTCCAGAGAACGGTGTGGTAGCGAATCTTCTGATATAACGCAAAGCATTTCTATAATAGCCGCAATAAAATCTTTGTTGTCCGCTCCTAGAATGGTTTTCCCATCGCTTCTGATAACTCCTTTTTCGACGATCGGAACAATTTCTTTGTCTTGTCCGACAGGAACGGTGTCCAGATGACCGCACAATATTATAGGCTGGCCGACGCCGGCCATTTTAGCCACAACATTGCCGTAGCCATCTCTCATAACTTTTAAGCCCAACCTTGTCAGTTCTTTAACCACTTCAATGGTTATACCCTCTTCCTGACCCGAAGGACTTTTAATTTTCGCAAGCCTACAAAATAAATTTACCAATCGCTCTTTTTTAACCATGGGTTTCTCCTTATTATCAAAGTTCATATTTTTAGTCTAGTTAAATATTAGACTTGTTGCGCAATAAGGATTCGCGCCTAAATTTGTAATTTTGGCTACAAAATTCCTTCATTTTGCTTGCTAATCTTATTTCGCAACAAGTCTAATATAAAATGACAATCATTGATTTTATTACTGAGGATAGTAGTCACAACTCTCGTTTCGCGACTCAAAGGCAACAAAGGGTTAATGCCCGTGGCCTGCCGGTTTCCTTTCGCGCCACAATGCGACTAGGTCGAAGGCTCTGCCGTGGGGTCGAATACCTTTTATTGAAACGTATAGTGTTTTATAGTGAATTTCTCCAAGACTTTTTCATCAACATTAACTCCGATGCCGGGTAAATTTGGAATAGTATGTATGCCATTGTTCATATTAAATGGAGGATTTATTATATCTAATTTATAGTTATTCAGTGGCAAAGTTATATCAGAGGCTTCAGTGAACCCAGGCAATGCATAAAAAGCCGCGTTTGCGCTTGTGCCTATGCCGGTTTCAAGGCGTCCTCCGCCAAAAAGTTTAATACCTTCGCTAGCGCACAAGTCATGAATTTTAAGCGATTCCTTAAAACTTCCTATCCTGGCTGGTTTTATATTAATCATATCACAAGCCTTTTCTTTTATGGCCCGTCCGCATGTTTCAAGGTTTAGAATCGCCTCATCAAGACACACTTTAACACCCAAAGATTTAAGAGTGGCGCTAGATTTATAATCATTTGCTCCGAAGGGTTGTTCAATAAAGGCGAGATTATATTTAGTAAAACTTGCCAGATGCGCCATATCTTCATTTGTATAACAAGCATTGGCATCGGCTCCTAAATATAGCGCAGGGAACGCTTTCCGGACTGCTTGAATGATTTCTTCATCGTGGCCTTTTGAAATTTTAATCTTAATGCGAGAGTATCCGTCTTTAATGAACGATTCTACTTTTTCTATTGTCTTTTTTATGGATGGCTGCATCCCAATGCTTTCCCCCGCTAAAACTTGTGTATTTGTTGTTCCAAAAAAATTACTCAAAGTAACCCCCTTGCTTTTTGCCAAAAGATCAAGGTATGCGACTTCAATTCCAAAAAGAGAAACGGGATAACGAGGGTCTCCGAATAATTCCACAATATCTAATTCTCCATTGATTGGTAGTCCAATTAACTTTGGTAATCTTTCTTTGAGTAATTCTAACGCTTCGGAAGTGGTTTCCGGTTCAACCATTGGGGTATCATTTGTCGATGATTCTCCATAACCCACCAACCCTGCGTCGCTCGTTAATTTAATAATTAATGAAGGCCTATCGCAGATCACGCCAAAACTCGTCTCAAACGGATGGGAACAAGGAATTTTTATATGAAATAATTCTACCTTCTTAATTTTCATAAAGTTTAGTCGATTATATGACTATGGTTCGCTTTTATACTAACAAAACCAAATATCCGCGTCAAACACAGTTAATAAAAAAAAGCAATTCAATAGAGTCATACTACTGAATTGCATAATGTTCGCATTCTCGTTTATTCGTCGCGACGCAGAATATAGAAGTTGCGCCGGCTTTCTTTTTGACAAACGAAGTCAATAACTTCGTACCCTTTTGAAAGAGCTTCTGTAAAAACGGCTCTGCTGTTCAAGCGAGCGTCCCTCGCCATATCCATGTTTGCCTTTTTCAGCTCGTTGATATCAAAGGGAATTTCCAAGACAAATTCCGAAGCATTGCCTATCTCCCCTGATACAGTGACTGAAGGAGGAAACTCCCGCAAAGTTGGGGTAACGGGGAATGTATTAGCTTTCCAGCTCACAAGCAAACGATCGGTTGGTAAGTCATTATTAATGCCGGCTCCGGCTGATTGGCCATAAGCATCTGGCACATAGCACACAACTCGCACTCCCAACTTATGGAGATAGAGTGAGGCGTTTTGGCCCTGGAGGGGGTCGAAGGTCCAGCGCAATTCTTCCACTTCTTTTTTTACTGCCTCCTTGCCGTAGAAGTGGAACAGCGACTCTCCAACGTTAACGCCATGTCCGCCTTTCTGATGAGGGGGGCGAACTCCAATCATGTGTAGATACTGGATTGTTTTGTCTGGTGTCGCCACATTCAACATAAACCCCACCATTTGCCCATTTAAATATGCGCCGATTATTAAACCGCCACAATATTTATTAATCGACTCTAAAAAATGTGCCGGAACAATATTAGCATCGTCTTCAAAGCCCCATGCCGCACGCTGAACGTCTTCGACACATTTAAATGAATCCGCATCTTTTAGAATCCGAATTTCAAAGTTGCTCACCTTTGGGTCTCCTTGTGTTAAATTTCAAAGAACAGCGACTATGTTTTAGTGACAAGGTTGCTTTTTACCACACAACCAATAACAGATTATCACTAAAAATCTGCTGGTATTGTTTACTAATAACAAAAACTGATCTCACAAGAGATCAGTTTTAAAGGTCGAAATTAAACGAATAATACTTATGAATAATTTATACTTTTATTTCGACACATAAAACTAACCTCTTGCACAAGCGTCTATATAATAGCGACGATATGAAACTAAAAAAGTTTGCTCGTTTTTCATCCGCCTCTTATGCTATTCCAAGTGCTCAAACTTGTCAATAACAAACAGCTTTGGCGTAATAATATCAAAAAAACCCTCGATTTCTAGTCAAGGGCTATTTTATACGATTATACTATTTTGTTCTAAGTACTTAATAATTTCGTCTGCTATTTCAGCAGTAGAACCATTAGCATCAATAATATGGTCGGACACCGCCATATATTTAGGCTCTCTTTCTTTGAGAACTTGAGGGGTCTCATCTAAAAAAGATTGTGAGCCCGTCAATGATGGCCTGGGGACGTCGTCTCTCAGCCTCTTAATAATCGTGTCGACATTGGCTTTCAGCCAGAAAATAACGCCATTCTTTTTTAGATTAACAACGTTGTTTTTTTCCAGGATGACTCCTCCGCCAGAATCGATAACCCATCCCTTCCAGTCAGCAAGCATTGCTATTCTTTTACTCTCTTCGGCTCTAAATCTTTCCCAGCCGAATTTTTGAGATATTTCGTAAACGGATAAACCCATTTCTTTCTCTATCTCGTTGTCAACAGAAAAAAGAGGCATACCAAACATATCTGCTAAAACCCTGGCGATTGTTGTTTTCCCAACTCCTCTGTAACCGATGAGAACAATATTTATATTTTTTGTAACTTTTTGGTTGATCATGTCTACCCATCCCTTATATTTGTACTTAAAACTTTTAAGATTTCTGTTCCTTGATCCTGTGAATGAACTAATTATAATATTATGCCATTTAATATATTTGTCAACGCTATTATATGCCTATTTTATAACCCTAGGAATTAATTGCGCTTGAAGTACAAAATCACATATTACCAGAGCTAATATGGCCTCAACCACCGGTACGGCTCTGGGAACTATACAGGGGTCATGTCTCCCCCCGATCGCCAGAGTTTCTTCTTTTATTGTCTTTATATTTACTGTTTTTTGAGGTTTTGAAATAGAAGGAGTTGGTTTTACGGCCACTCTTACTATAATCGGCATCCCATTGCTTATGCCGCCCAAAATACCGCCTGCATTGTTGGTTTTAGTAATAATTTTTCCATTTTTTACGGTAAATAAATCATTGTTCTGCGAACCCTTAGTTTTAGCTGATGCGAAGCCAGTCCCGAATTCGACCGCCTTAACTGCTGGAATAGCAAACAAGGCTTTGGCGATCTCTCCTTCCAAAGTATCAAAAATGGGTTCTCCTAATCCTGCGGGGACATTTAAGATAATTCCCTCAACGATTCCACCCAAACTGTCCCCCTCTCTTTTTGTTTTTTCAATTAAATTTTCTATTTTCCCCGCAGTTTTTAAATCGGCGCATCTAACCGAATTTTTATAAACATTTTTTTTAATCTCAGCAAAACTTGCCTTGTCTGCTTTTAGCTCTCCAATTTCTACTGTATGCGAAAGTATCTCTATTCCGAGTAAATTCAATATTTTCTTAGCAACTGCTCCGGCCATCACAAAACCAGCTGTGTTTCTACCAGAAAAATGTCCTCCTCCCCGCCAATCTTGAAAACCGGCATATTTAAAATATGCAGTTAAATCGGCATGGCCCGGCCTTAATAAGTCTTTTATTTCTTTATAAGAGTTTGAATTAATGTCTTTATTCCAAACTAAAAGACAAACAGGGGCGCCAGTGGTAAAACCATTAAAAAGTCCCGAGAGAATCTCTATTTTATCTTCTTCTTTTCTTTGGCTGGCAATTTTCGTTAAACCAGGTTTTCTTTTGTCTAACTCGTTTTGGATGTCTTTTTCTTCCAATTTCAAACCGGCCGGACACCCGTCAATTACTACTCCGATGCAACGACCATGGCTCTCGCCGAAACTAATTACTTTAAAAATTTTACCTAAGATATTACCCGACATTTTAAAAAATATTTAATAATTTTGGCTAGTGTTCGTCTAATAAAATACTCACTTTGATTGTATAACATTTTTTATTTTTTTTTCAAAATTTATATAATTTTTGTTTATTACGTCGTCAGCTAACTTTTTTTCGTTTTTAAGAAAACTTTTTAAAATTTTCTTAAAATAAGGATTTTCTAACTCAATATCACATGACAACTGTACACCCTGTTCTAAAATCCTTCCTATGGCTAAACTTTGGATGCAAAAAGAGGGAGTGGAAAGAAGGGGTTTTAACGAGACGTTATAAGATTTAAGGGTTCTAGCTAAGCTAATATTGACGAAGTGAATCAGGCTTTGGATAAGGGCCATTTGAAAATCGTGTTCTTCGGGGGAAATTTCTACTATTTTCCCTCCGCTTTTTATAAAAATATTTTTTAGAAATTTTACCCATTGATTATTCCTAATCGGACAAAAAACGATAGTCTGCCCCTTCAGATGAGAGACCGATGGTCCAAATAGCGGATGCATTCCCAAAGCTCCTGATCTCGCTTTTTTCATTTCGCTAACTGGCTTAATTTTTAAGGAAGTTATGTCGCAAAGTAAAGCATCTTTTCTAATAATACTTCTAATTTCTTTAATAATTTTTCCGGTTTTCCTAATGGGTGCAGATACAATAATAATATCGGCCTTTTTTGCCAGTTCTTTGTTGGTCAAAATGGTTTTTTTATCTGAAACAAGGACCTTAAGTCCAGCCTTTTCAAATATTTTTTTAAACCAGTTTCCCATTTTCCCCTTACCGCCGATAATACCGATTAAAGGTTTTTTATTTTCAACCATTTTAAATTATGCTTTAAAAGTTTTTGGCTTACTTTTCTTTAAATAGCTAACCTCAATTTTAAGGGTTTCTCCAATAATCCATTTAAAATATTTTCCGGCGACCTTGGGATTAAGGCCATATCTTATGGCTATCTGCTGAACTTTTTTTATTAACTCTTTTTCTCTTTTTGGGTCTCTTAATTTGCTTATCAAATTCTTTTCGGCCCCCTTTTTTTCTAAAAAGCCTGATCTCAACTTTGTTTCAGCAACATACCTGCCCAGATTAATCCTTTCGTTTAATAATTGAATAATGTCAGCATCGCAATAAGCCGTCTCCCCGTAGGTCGTTTGGTCTTCGCCCACCAAGCAGAATCCTTTTAAGGAATCTGTATAAAATTTTATAATATCTTTCCCGATGTCAATTTTAACTCTTGGGATGGACCACTGCGTAACAATTTTTTTTACCGAACTTTCTTTAGGATTAATAATTATAGGATATTGGTCCGGAAAATTATATCGGCCGAGCAAGCTGTGATAATTTTCTAAACCCTCTAAAGCAAATTCTAAGAAAGAAATACCATGACGATCTCTAATGAAGATAGCGTCTTTTTTATAAATTCTATGGTTTAATTTATAACGGGACCTATCAACCAGCCGACTGATTATCTTTTCGTTCATTTGGTCTAGTTTCGTCCTTAATTGATCAAGTTTAAGTTTTAACATATTTATATTTTCCTCCTATTTTTTTAAAAGTCCGATAGAAGTCAGTAAAAGATTTTTTAACGCATTCTTCATTTTTTATAATAATATCCGGGGTCTTCAGCCCTACAACAGAAAAAGCCATTGCTATTCGGTGGTCATTATAACAGTCTATGGCTGCACCCCTAATTTTTTGGGGATCGCCCTCAATAACCAGACCCCCTTTCTTTTCTTTAACTTTTACTCCAATTTTTCTCAATTCGGTAGCCATTGCCATCAAACGATCACATTCCTTAAAACGCAAATGCCCAATATTATATATCTCAGTTTTACCTTTAATAAAAGCTGAAACAACAGCTAAAGTGGGCACTAAGTCGGGATAAAAATTCATATCGATCTTTTTAATAGGTTTTAATTTCCCCATACATTTTATCTCTATTTCTTGTTTTCCTTTTTTGACCTGACAACCCATTTTTTTTAAAAGCTCAGGAAAAATTTTATCACCCTGGGCCGAATCCGATCTTAAATTGCCAATTCTGATTTTTCCTCCGCAGATTGCTGTAGCGGCCATAAAATATGAACTGTTTGTGTAATCCCCCTCTATTTGATAGGTTCGGGCTCTGTATCTTTGATTATTCTTAATAAAGAACTTTTTATATTTAGTATTAATCATCTTAACGCCAAAGTCCTCCATCATCTGCTGAGTAATATCAATATATGGTCTCGAACTTATTTTTCCCGAACACTCGATTGTTGTATTTTTTTTACCATATGGCGCAGAAATTAAAATAGAGGAAAAATATTGGCTGGAAATTCCACCTTTTAATTTTGTTCTCCCTCCTAAAAAGCTTTTTCCTGCTATTTCAATGGGCAGACATCCATTTCCTGAGATTGATCTAATTTTTACGCCCAATTGCTGTAAGGCGTTTATTAGATCCTGTATTGGCCGCCCGTCCCTCATTCTTTTTACTCCGTCGATAATAATTTTCCCATCTGGCGCCAATGCAGCAAAACTGGAGAAAAACCTAGCGCACAGTCCAGAATTACCAATGAAAATTTTTTCGTCGGGCAGTTTTAAATTCCCACCACTTCCCGACACTTCTACCTTATTATTTTTTATACTAAAGCCAATACCGAACTTTTTCAATGCTCTAATCGCATAATGCTGGTCTTCAGCTAATAAAGGGTTTTTTAAAATAGTTTTACCATCAGCTAAGGAGGCAACAAAAAGAGCCCTTAGAGTGTGACCTTTGGACGGCGGAGCCTTAATTTCATTGTCAATCTCACCTTTAATGGGAATTATTTTAATCATTTTATCGAGTTTTGGATGTAAGATATGACGCAATTATTGTTTTTAATAATTTTTCCTGCGAACTTAATGTCTTCTTTTTTAAGAAAGTATTCATTATTTTCAGGTCGTTTTTTCTCCCGAACAACATAAATTTCCAGGCTCTTTCTTTCATTTTTTCTGATAAGCCAAGGCTACCCACTCTTTTTATTTTCACGGGAATTCCAACCGCTTTTCCATTATCTATCATTTCTTGATTTATTTGATTAGCCGCTATTTTAGCGAAAACCATGGCCTCGATTATTGCCGTCCCCCCCACACGGTTCTTTCCATGCAATCCTCCGACAATTTCCCCGGCGGCATAAATATGCTCTTGGCTCGTTTGGGCTCTTTCATTCACGGCTATGCCACCGGATAAATAATGAAAAGCTGGATGTATTTCTATTTTTCCGATATCCCCTCTTTTGAAGTTTTTAAAAATATAACCAAACTCGTTATTCTTTTTAAAATTCTCGAACCAATGATCAGAACATTTTATCTTGCAGAAAATCTTTCCCTTTTTTGATTGAATATAAAATTCTCGCCCCATTTCCTCAAAAAGAGAATGATGCTTGCCAGTTTTTAGCGCCAAGGTAGATTTTGGCGACAAAAATTTTTCTTCTTCTTCATCTTCAAAGGTCATCTTGGTTAATAAGTCGCCAGATAATAATACTCTTGGAAAGCGTTCATCGGTAATTAAGAGGGGGTGTATCATAAAAGAATTTATGTCCCGTGTTCTAAGGCCGGCATCATTGCATAATGATATGATGCTTCCGTCGCAACCCTCACTGCCAGTTTTAAAATTAAAAAAACCAGACAACCCGCCACTCGCCAAGACTAAATAATTGAAAAAAATTATAATTTTGTTTTTTTGTTTTGGCAAAACAGCCTCTACGCCACGGATCTTACCTTTTTTATCAATCAAAAACTTTATTACTTTGCCATTTATAATTTTTATTTTTTTTCTCTCAAGTTTTTCTAAAAATATCTTCCTGATTTCTACTCCAGGGAAAAGATAGACAGGGATTAATCCTATATTTGATTTTCGGAATTCTACTCCTATTTTCCTTAAATCTTTGACTGCTTTTTGAAGATTGTCCAGAAAGACCTCTAAAAGTTTTTTGTCGTTTAATCCACCACCGCTAGTTAGCATTTCTTCCTTTAAGGTCTCTCTTTTTGCGCCCGTTAAATTCCAGGCCGATAATAAGGAGTTAGAACCATTATTTTCGATTAAGACAACATCTTCTGTGGAAAGATTAAGAGCACAATTTAGACCGGCTACACCTCCGCCGATAATCAAAATTTGTACTTTTAATGTCTCCATAATTTAATCAACTGGTGTTAACCATTCAGAAAATTTTTGATTTTTCCCTCTGACTATTTCTTCGAAAGCCATTTTTATTTGTTTGGTAATTTTGCCAACCTCTCTGTTATTGATTGTTATTTCGTCAATCTCCCCAATCGGGCAAATTTCCGCGGCGGTTCCGGTAAAAAATGCTTCATCGGCTGATTTTAATTCTTCGGGAGTTATTTTTTTTTCCTCGGTTTCAATACCCAAATTACCGGCAATTTTTATTACACTGTCTCTAGTGATGCCGGCTAAAATCGTTCCCTTTCCTGGAGTATAAAGTTTCGATTCTTTTACCATAAAAAAATTCTCTCCCGGGCCCTCAGCTACGAAGCCTTCAAAATCTAGGAGTAAGGCCTCATCTGCCCCTGATTGCTGAGCGTCCAGACTGGATAAAACTGAATTAAAATAAGACCCTGCAATCTTCGCCCCCACAACGGTTGACCTGGGATGAGGCCTAATATATTTTGATATTTTAACCTTTATGGGCGCATCCCCTCCTAGATAGGCTCCCCAAGGCCAATTAGCAATTGCTGCTTGAGCTGGCGCCCCTTTTGGATTCAACCCCATTTTGCCATAACTCAAAAAAACAATAGGTCTGATATAGCACTCGTTGACTTCATTAATCTTTATCAGCTCTAAAATTGCCTGTTTGATATCACCAACCGAAAAAGAAATTTTTAGTTCCAAAGAAGACGCGGAATAGAACAGCCTTTCAATGTGTTCTTGTAGACGAAAAACAGCAGCTCCTTTTTTTGTTTGATAAGACCGAATCCCTTCGAAAACAGCTGACCCATAGTGGAGAGCATGATTTAAAATATGGATTTTAGCATCTTGCCAATTAACAAAATCACCATCTATCCAAATTTTTTTAAGTTCTTCCATGAAATTTATTTATTAAATATAGTCGCACAACAAGAGTTATAAAAACAAATTTTAGAGAATTAAATTTATATTATTTTTAAGATATTCTAATTTTAAAACATTTTAATATTAACTCTAACATAAAAGGCCACTTGATAAGGGAGTAATTTATCAAAAGATAAAGATTCTAAATCCCAGATGTCGTATCGGGGTAGGAGCCCAAAAAATGAGGCCGGCCGGTTATAAGACCGCTGTTCCTTAATTCTTCCCACGCTTCTTCCATATTATTATCATCGATGTGCCCTACTAATTCTATCAAGAAAGTGTACTCCCAATGTTTGCCAGGAATAGGGTTAGAATAAATTATAAGAAGGTTAATATTCCTTTTGGCAAAAAAACCAATTGTCTTCCATAGTGCTCCAGATTGTGTTTGTTCTAAATTTACCAAAAAACAAGTTTTGTCTTTGCCGGTCCTTTTCGCATATGACTTAGACAATACCCAAAAACGGGTTTTGTTGTTTGCTATGTCGGCTACTGATTCTGGAACTACTTTCCTTAGCCCATATTTTTTTGCTGCCTCTTCTGAGGCAATTACTGCAATTTCTGAATTTTGACCAGCCTTTTGGGCTGCCTCAGCGGTTGAATTGGTTATCTCTAGCATCGCGCCCTCATTTTGAAGCTTGGAAATAAATTTTCTACACTGTCTCGTTACCGAATCGTGGGTTAAAATTTTTTTGGGAGGGGTTAAATCATCTGCTTTTCTTAAACAATAGAGCTCAATGGGCACCGCCACCTCGCCACAGATATATAAACCCCTTCTTCCAGCCTCATCCTCTGTACACTGAACTGTTTCTGCAATTATACCGTCAATTACATTTTCTATCGCTACTACGCCATAATCAACCTCCATTTTTCCTACAGCAGAAATAATTTCGCTATGAGAATGATAAGAAATAAATTCAGCATCTTCTATTCCATTGAAGAATTTTTTAGCTGCTAGATAACCAAAAGTAACTGGATCGGGGCCGAGATAACCAATTTTTATTTTCATAAATTAACTCGTTTTCTGCTCACTGATTATTTTTATTCACAGTATTATTAAAACCATACTTTGTCAATAATCCTGCCCCTTGGAGCGAGAATTATATCCCTACTAAATATCCCTTCCCTTAGTGGTATTCTAATTTTATTTTCCTTTATTTAAAGATAATATAAAAAACCACCCTAAGTAAGAGGTGGTAAAGAACAATGTTTTGCATTTAACTTGCTATTTTGGATACTTCCAAAAGTAAATATCTCCAGCTTGCGTGGACAATTCCTCAACCGGTTAGTATTTCTCTAACGGTAGCATCGGCAAGAATCTTCATGGTGTCATGTATTTCAACCCCAGGATGATCTAGTTTCAAAAGTTGCAAATCCGTACACGCAAGAACGACATTTTCTACGCCGAGGGCTTCAAACTTACTTACGACTTCGAGAAGCTTCTTTCTGTCTGCACTTTCGTGCTTCCCCAGTACAATCCTGTTTATTATCTCCCCAATCTCGCTTTGGTCGCCGACACAAGGCACAAGCTGTCTAATGTGCCTACTTTCAAGAGCGCCTTCGTACAACTTACGCCGTATGGTCGCCGTTGTAGATAGCACTCCAACCTTTGCTATCTTTTTTTGCTTTAAAAACATCGCTGTCTCTTCGACAATGCTTAGCACCGGGATTTTGACTGACGCTCTAATATTATCAATAAAAACATGCAAAGTGTTGCACGGCATCGCCAAAAAATGAGCCCCGCCACGTTCAAGCACTTTTGCAGCGTCGATAAGATACGGAATATACCTTTCTTCGCCCACAGCTTTTGTTAATAACTCTTCCTCTATCTTGTATTCCAACGGAACATTCCAAATCAGAATCGGTGGCCTGTTTTCCTTGGTCTTCTGACGACACCTGGAGATTATCTCCAAATAAAATTCTGCTGTTGTTTCGGGACCAAATCCGCCAATTATGCCAACAACCTTCATGGTCGTTTCTCCTTAGTTATGAATGAGCCACATAGCCACGCACCACGCAATAAATAAAATTACCTCATAACAATTCTCTTGTCAATACTTTACTGCTCCCCATAAAAAAAGCCGAACTAGAGATTAGCTCGGCGATGTGTCTATACTTCTACAGATAGCTTCCACGATTATGAAACAGCAGCCAGTTGCTCAATTTTCTTTAGGGCAATCTTTTTGTGGTCGCCGTCAGAAGGACCCAGCAGATAAACTACCTGCCATTGCTCTACGGTACTGGCCAACTCAAGCATTTTGCTGATAGCTAAGGCCTGAAGGTCGCTTTTGGCTAGGGCCCAATCGTAGACATTTCGCCATTCCGAAAAATCAAGTCTAGTGCTCGCAAGCTTTAACAAAATCATCTGTGTAAATTCATGGTTTCCGGCCATCCCCGCGGCCGCGCAATAAATCTCAACTTGCTGTCGGATTGTCGTTTTTTCCCAAAAATCGGCGGTTAAACGTTTACGGAACATAACTACTGCCCGCCCATAACTGAATACCCTAACTGCTTCCTCGAAGCTCATGTTTAAATCTTTTTTTCTTTCCACGTTAAATCTCCTTCTCTATGAGTTTATTGGTAAGGACCTATTGTTATTCTTACTACTAAAAAGAACTAAGTCAAGGGTTATTGCGGTCTTTCACCCAATGTTGCGTCTACACTCATTTCGTTTCCATCGCGAAGTATTTTAAGGGAAACCGTATCTCCTGGTTTAAATTTCATAATCATTTTTGCCAGAGTGTTATCTGCTGTAATTTTTTGTCCGTTTAATTCCAAAATAACATCCTTTTCTTTGATTCCTGCTTTCTCGGCAGCAGATCCTTTCGTTACAGCCGCTTCGCCCTTGTCTCCTTTTAAAACTAATACCCCGTAATCGACAGACAAATTATATTTTTCTTTGGTTTGAGAATCTACTGTAATGTATCTAACCCCTAAAAATGGATAAACAATTTTATTTGTAGTTTTGACTTGTTCAATATCATTCTTTGCCATGTTTATTGGTATGGCAAATCCAATACCTTGCGCACCTTGAGCCATAGCTGTATTGATACCAATAACCTCACCCTTCAGATTAAGAAGAGGCCCACCCGAGTTGCCTTCATTAATTGCGGCATCAGTTTGTATAATATCCTGAAGCGTTTCAGAAAAAGATCCTGTTTGATTTGAAGCTGAAACCGTTCTGCCAAGACCGGAAACTACGCCAACCGAAACCGTATTTCTAAATTGTCCCAAAGCATTTCCGATTGCGATGGCTGTCTGGCCTATTTGCAGGCCATCAGAATCTCCTAGTGTTACAGCTGAAAATGTTTCTCCCTCCTGCGGTTCTATTTTTATAACCGCCAAGTCCTGAACAGGATCTAGGGCTAAAACCTTGGCAGGATACTTTTTGCCGTCGTTCATAAAAACCGTGTAGTCAGCTTTGTTATCAGAAACAACATGCTTGTTTGTTAAGATTAAACCGTCTTCAGAAACTATAAAACCGGACCCCGCTCCGATATCCTGATATTTTGTCCCGTTCTGCACTTGTTGTGGAATTTGAAAATTAAAACCGGGAAACGCTCCTCCAAAAGGATCTATAAACTGTTGCTCATAAACAGGCAGATTTTTTGAAATTACAATACTGACAACTGACGGTGACACATTTTTTGCGGCGTTAATTATGGCCTGCTCATAAGAAATGTCTGAAGTATATGAAGTTGACTTAGTTTGGTTTTCAGCTTTCGGCACCGTGGCCTCCGAGGCCTTAAAATATTGAAAAATTGCGTTTACTTGAGAAGGAAAATAGCGCATACCTATGATACCCGCTGAAAAACCTACTATACACCCTATTAAAATTAAAAGTGAAACTCCCCAAAAAATCTTGTTTTTGAGTATTTTTAAGACCTTAGTTTCAACTTGTTTAATGTCGATATCCGGCAATTTGTCCATGGTTTAATAAAAATTAAATAATATTTTCATCTTTATTTTAGTTAATGTAATAAAAAAATCAAGAATATAAACCTATTAGAAAATATACGTATAAATTTAATTTTTGGTTTCGTTTTTATAGTGTCCAAACCTATACTTAAAGATATCAGACTTCACAGGTCCAAAAAAAATCAAGTGAAATTCACAAAGTAAATACCTTATTACCACGGAAAACCATCCGTCGGTTTTAAATCTTCTATCGGAGACCAAAACATAGGTTGATTTTATAATCCCGCAAGTGGCTATTTTTTTTGCACGACGAGAAAATTCATGATCTTCAGCTAATTTTATTTCCTCGTCAAAACCACCCAACTCTTCATAAACTTCTTTTTTTACCAGAAGAGCGGCGCCGAAAGCGTGCGTTAAAAAGGGTTTTGACACCACCACCCACCAATTATAAAAATGAGAAAGAGCTTTATTTTTTTTCTCTCCGCTAAGAAACAGCGGAAAAGTGGCTACATCTAATTTTTTATTTTCTATACCCTCTATAGCATTTTTCAAAAAGTCGGGGCCTAGTAAAACATCTGCGTCCAAAAACAAGAGCAAACTCCCCTTAGCTACTTTCGCCCCCTCATTCCTGGCTTTTCCCGGCAATCCACCTAAAACTATTTTACAATTATTTTTCTTTGCGATATCTAAAGTTTTATCTTTAGACTTCGCATCAGCAATAATAATTTCATAATCTTTAAATCCTTGTTCTTCTATAGATTTAAGTAATAGTGGCAGATACTCCTCCTCATTCAGTGTAGGAATAATAATAGAAAGCATAATTTTATTTGGTTATTTGTGGCCGAACCTATATTTAAAAATATCTGACTTTACCGGACCGATAAAAATCATGTACAACTCACAAAGAAAAAATTTTATTCCGGTTTTAAGCCAACCGTCTTCCCTAACCCTTCTGTCAGATGCATAAATTTTGACGGCCCTTATTATTCCAAACTTCGCTATTTTTCCGGCTCGTCTAGCAAAATCCATATCCTCAGCGAGCTTTATGTCTTCATCAAATCCTCCTAATTTTTCAAAAAGATTTTTTTCAACTAAAATACCGGTGGCAGCATGCGGCAGAATTCTTTGCAGAACGACAATAGGCCAATTGTATGAGACATTATAAAGAAATAGAGAGAGTGTCTTTCTTGGGGTTGGAATCAAGCAGAAACTTGCTATCTTGAGATCCCTTCTTTTAAATCCATCTAGGCTTTTTTCAAAAAAATTGGGCGGTAAAACAGCGTCAGAATCTATAAAAAACAACATATCCCCCCTTGCTATTTTCGCCCCCTCATTCCTGGCTTTCCCCGGCAACCCGCCAGATGTAATTGAGCAGTTGTATTGCTTTGCTATTTCTAAGGTTTTGTCTTTTGACCCCGCATCAGCCAAAATTATCTCGTAATTCTTAAAATCCTGTTTTCTTATCGATTCTAAGAGTAGGGGTAAATATTTTTCTTCATTTAGCGCCGGTATAATTATGCTTATCATAAAAGTTAATTTACAAACAATTTTTGTGCTTCCTGCCAGATTTCTGGACTATTTTGGGTTGTCTTCATCCAATACCACCATTCTACTCCCCAAAGGTAAAATTTGTCTAATCCTGTTTTTTTAGCATATTCGATGTTCCGTTTAAAGATCTCCAGATTCATTGTTCTTGCCTGTTCCTTCAGTGGCACATCATAAAACGGCTTTTCTGCCCATGGTTCGGTTTGCAATTCTATGCACATTACATCTTTGTTAAATATTTTTTTTATAAGCAATGCTTTGCGCCGATAGGTTACCGGAGAAAGAAACGATTTAAAGTAAAATCCCCAGCCATCTACGATGTGCGCCCAGACCTCCCGATACATAGTTATACCAACGACATCAGCAATTTTAGCAGCCGCAAACCAGCCCGATTGCTCGCCCGAATCAGATATAATAATAGATCTTGACGGATCTAAGGATTTTACAAGCTGAACTTCTTTTTTCAAAAACTCTCCGCCGTCATAATACCATGCGGGACACTCGCCAAATTTAAAAAGCGGCTCATTTTCTATCTGCCAGTTAATAATAGCGCTATTGTCTTTATATCTTAAAATAACTTCTTTTATATATTCTAAAACTTCATCTTTCTGTTGTTGTTCCAATAAAGATGACGCCCATGTGGGAATGTGGCATTCCGGCCATCGACCACTTTTCATACCAACAACATATATAATCTTTACGCCATTCTTTTCGGCCTGTTGCAACTGCCAATCAATATCATTAAAATAGTAATTGTGCTTTTCTTGCCCGTCCGAAGCATTCTGTGAAGGAGGGTTGCCCTCAATCCAGTCCCATTGCGTATGGATTTTTATATTTTTTACTCCAAGGTCGTTAATTATAGCTAGGTACGCCTCCTTCCAATTTAGGCCCAAAGTTTCTGTTTGCATTTGCGAAAAATCGACACCCCAAGTAATGTTTTTTGCAATAACAACCTTTCCCACAAAAAAATAACAAAAAACAGCTATTAATATGATTACAACGAGTATTAAGCAAAAAATGACTATTTTCAGAATTTTTCTCATTTTATTTTTTACCGTTAGCAATTATTTTTTCAATATTATATGCTCCCCTTTTTTCTATTTCTACAAATCCCTGCATTGCGGCTTCTGCTAATTCTCCACCATCAAGAAGGTCATAGAACCACTGATCTGCATATTTTGGATCTTCCTGCAATTTACCGGCACCCACGTGTAAAAGCCACTTTTTGTTAAAATCTTCCTGAGAACCTATTGTGGGGGCTATTATTATAGGAACACCAAGCCCGGCATAAAAAGAAAGTTCTGACGGTTTTGTCCATAGAATATCTGTTTCTCTCAGTGTTTCATTAAAAACCTTAAAATATTCTTCTGTTGTCATGCCGGACAAAATATGAACCCAGCCGTCTAATTTTAAGTTTTTGATATTTTCGGCAAAGTATTTTCTCATCTCTTCTCTCACGCCGATAGCTATAATAAATCTGAGCTTTTTTTCTTTTATTTTTTCTTTCAGGCTGTTTATTGCGTGCAACGGTATTGTTTTTTGGGCTCCGGCTCCTCCTATAGAAAACATAATTGTCAGGGGGTGATTTGATTTTTCCGGCAATTTTCCCAAAAACCCCTTGACCGTCGGTTCATATAATTTTCTATATTTTTTATTTGGATCCAAATTTATAAGACGATGCCTCATGTCCTCTTTTATGATTTCCATATCTTCTCCAATATTTTCTTTCGGCAATGGATAGCCGGTTAAAAAAATATTGTCGGGGCTTACGCCATATAATTTCAACCTGTCGCGAGTCCAGGTATTGGAGGCAAAATATTTTATCTTGCTCTTTTTTGGATCGAGCGAAACCCATGCCCTCGCTATATCAGCATCGCATATCGTGCAATAAATCTGCCCCGGATATCCAAACTCTTCTGCCATAAAAGCTGGTGTAAAAAAGGTAGAGACTATTGGTATGGGGTTTTTCTTAAGCCTATCTATTAAATCTCTGCCCCAGCCCTTTTTTATAAAATAAAACGTTTCCCTTAAAGAAATATCCGGTTTAGACATGTCCCTTTTAGGATAATATGTCGAAATCTCCTGAAATTTATTCATAATGGAAAATACAAAATTCCCCAGCAAGGGGACTTTTTTGAATCTGGAAATAAATTCATACAAAACCCGAGTTTGTTGCCAAAATTTTCTGTCCTTTTTGGGAATACCACTATAGCTATTGGCGTTAATTATTCTATCCCCAAACGCAAAGTCTCTTAAAGGATATGCTGTACGCTGATGGCCGTATCCCATATCAGCGGCTACAACCCACGCTTTATTTTTTCCGGATGGTTTCTTCTCTATTTTCATTGTTTTATTATTATATTGTACATTATTTGCGTCTCAATTTAAAGCCGTTCTGTTTTATATAAAATCTCTTTTATATCTTTTATTCAAGAACCAAGTAACACAAAAAAGCCCCGCATAAGAAACAAAGACCCAAATCCAAGAAACACTAGAAATTGTTTTATATGCCCACGATTTACTGAATAGCTCGATTGTCCATAAAAAATACTTCATTAAAAAATAACACGGCAGGGCTACTAGCCAGCCAAGCGCGACCCAAATTATTCCCGCCAAAGAAGATAAAAAGCCAAAAAGGATTACATAATATATAATCGGCACAACTAATATGTTGGTTATCGGGGAAACAAGGGAAACCGTTCCAAAGTTATAAATTATAATCGGAAGCGTAAATACTTGGGCAGATATTGTTACAGTAAACATCATGAGTATGTTCTCGTATTTTTCGGCGATTTTTACCTTAAACCATCTGTCTACCAAAAATTTTATTAAGTTTCTTATAAGTGGCTCCAGATAAATTAAACCCATAATAGCTAAAAAGGAAAGCTGGAACCCGACATCATAAAATAGGAGCAACGGATTAAATAAAAGCATCGAAGCTCCAGCTAAGACAATTATTCTATAGCTTATCGTTTGTCTGCCTAATGCTTGGCCTGATAGATAAATTATACCCATAATCCCCGCCCGTATAGCCGAAGAAGGCGAACCGACCAAAATAACATACGAAAAAATAAAAATTACAGCTCCGTAAAAAGCGTGCTTTCTCCATAAGCCTAGCGCCAACAAGAAAGACATTATAATAGAACTTAATACAGCAACGTGCATGCCTGAAACCGCAATTATGTGACTCAATCCTGTTATTCTGAACTTATCTTTTATATCCTGACTTACCGCGCTTTTGTCTCCTAAAATAATTCCTCGCAAAATTGAGCTCTGTGGTGGCAAAAAATTATTTTGTATACTTTTCCTCAATTTTTGCTTTATAAATAGTGTTTTTTCATAGGTGTACGAAAAAATATTGTGCTTATGCCCCTGCGAAGTTAATTCAATTTTTGGAAAACCCATAACAGAATAAACGTGGTCCTTCATTAAATAATTTTTATAATTAAAATCGTCGAAAACTTCCGGTGTTTCCGGTTTTCCGGTAATCCTTACCTCGTCTAAATATTTATATTCAGGATATCGGCTCGTTGTAACTAAAATTATACTGTCTCCAATTCGTACTTTAATTTTTTGAGAGCTATCCCTAACATCAGATTCGTCAGAAATTGTGCCGATTAAAACAACCTCTCCTTGCCCATTAAACTTACTCAGCTCGTCGTTTGCAATATCAAATTCAGAGATTTGTGTTCTTAAAATTCCTAAAACTAAAAACAAAATACAAAATCCCGCCACCGTAACCCCATGCTCTAAACATATAAAGTGTCCGACCGCGCACTTTGTATGCAGGGAAATAACTCCTAAAAAAACTGTTGCGATTCCCGCCAATAAAAAAGCCCACAAGAGCGTTTGGGGGATTTTTATTACAGACTCAAAAAATATTCCGACTGTAAGCGATACACAAAGAAAAAATAAAATTTTCGACGGAGTCATTTACCCTTGCCTCACCTGGCAAATTTTAAAATTGGCGGAAATTTCTTTTACGATTTCCTCTAAAAATTGTTTTGACGGGGGGGTTACTTTTTCAAATTCAGGATCTATTGTTTTTTGAGCTACGAAGGCCTGCAAATAATATTTCACGTTTTCTCCTCCAATCCATTTTGCAATCTCCAGAAAATCCTTCTTGTTGTGAACGGTATCAACAACTGTTGTACGAAATTCCCAATTCACGTTTCCGTGCTTTAAAAATTCTACGCTTTCTTTTATTTTATCTATGGTCGCGCCCTCTGTCATAAGGTCTTGGTAAACAGGACTTCCTGGGGTAGTTTTTATATCCATAGCTACATAATCCAACAATTTAGTATCAACAAGGTCTTTCACCATTCCCGGATTAGAGCCGTTTGTGTCTAATTTTACCGAATATCCCAAGTTTTTTATTTTTTGTATGAACTGAGGCAAATCCTTATTTATTGTCGGCTCGCCACCACAAATTACAACGCCGTCCAGTTGGCCCTGCCGACTTCTCAAAAAATCAAAAAACTCTTTTTCTTCTATTTTTGGTTGTTTAACTATTTTTGCAGGTAAAACCAACTCCGAAGAATAGCACCATGGACACCTAAAATTACATCCTGCCAAAAAAACAGTACAGGCAATTTTTTCAGGATAATCTATTAATGTAGTTTTTTGAAGCCCTGCTATAATCATTTTATTGGGCTAAAAAACTCCAGGTTTTCCCCGGAGCTTTTAACAATTATACTGCTGTTTTCTCCTCAACCTTCTCTATGATTTTTTCTACGGCTTCCACGGGTAATGTGAATTCCTTTCTTTCATGGTACTCTTCACGCTTTCCTTTGTGCCATTGCTGTACGGGTCTTATATATCCTACAACACGGGAATAAACTTCACAGGGCTGTTTTATTGTGCATTGAGGGCACTCAAAATGTTCTCCTGCAATATAGCCGTGAGTTGGGCAGATGGAAAATGTTGGAGTTAAGGTAATATATGGCAAACTGTATTTTCCAAATATTTTTCTGACCAAATTCTTTGCCTGGTTGGGATCAGAAATTTTTTCGCCCAAGAAAATATGTAGAACGGTACCTCCTGTATATTTTGTCTGGATGTCGTTTTGCAGATCAAGTGCTTGAAAAATGTCTTCTGTAAATCCAACGGGTAATTGACTTGAGTTGGTGTAATAAGGAACTTCTTTTGTGCCGGCTGTAACAATATCAGGATACCTTTCTTTATCTGCTTTTGCCTGCCTATAACTGGTTCCTTCTCCTGGGGTAGCTTCCAGGTTAAACAGATTCCCCGTTTCTTCCTGAAACTTAACCATTTTTTCTCTCATGAAATCAAGAATCTCGACTGCAAATTTCCTGCCTTTTGGAGTTGTGATATCTTCTTCTAAAAAATTAATCAGGGCTTCATTCATTCCCATAATTCCGATAGTAGAGAAATGGTTTCCAAAATAAGTATTCCTCATTTTCTTCATTTCCTCCAAGTAGTGTCTTGAATATGGATAAAGCCCCTTTTCCATAAAATCGTCCAACGCCTTCCTTTTAATTTCCAAACTTTCCTTTGCTAACTCCATTAAACGCTCCAGTTTGGCAAAAAATTCTGTTTTGGTTTTCGAAGTATAGCCCAATCTTGGCAAATTGATTGTAACCACCCCGATTGACCCTGTTTTTGGCGATGATCCAAATAGCCCTCCCCCTCTCTTGTATAACTCTCTGTTATCTAACCTAAGTCTACAACACATTGATCTTGCATCATCCGGGCTCATATCTGATTGTATAAAATTAGAAAAATAATTCACTCCGTATTTTGCCGTCGCCTCCCACATTGCCAATAAATTTGGGTTATCCCAGTCAAAATCCTTTCCGATTGAAACAGTCGGAATGGGAAAAGTAAACGGCCTCCCTGATGCATCTCCCTCCATTAAACCTTCGTAAAAGGCCTTAATAAACATATCCATCTCCGGCTGAAAGTCTCCATAAATTTCGTTCTGCGGCTCTCCTCCAATAATTATGGGCTGTTTTGCCAAAAATGCCGGTGGTTTAATATCTAAAGAAACGTTTAAAAACGGTGTTTGAAAACCAACGCGTGTGGGCACCATGCAACTGTATAAAAATTCCTGCATCACCTGTTTTACCTGTTTATAGTCCAATTTGTCATACCTGATGAACGGCGCCAATAAAGTATCGAAGTTTGAAATGGCATTAGCTCCAGCTGTTTCTCCTTGCAGTGTGAATAAAACATTCACAAGCTGGCCCATGGCCGTTCTAAGGTGCTTTGGGGGTTTACATTCTATTTTCCCCGGCACTCCGCCAAAACCTTTTACCAAAAAGTCGTACAAATCCCAGCCGGCGCAATAAGGAGCCAATAACTCTAAATTATGAATATGGAAATCTTCGCTCATCGCAGCCTCTCTTATTTCCTTTGGGTAAATTTTGTTTAGCCAATATTTTTTTGAGATATAAGAACCGACATACTGGTTTAACCCTTGCAATGAAAACGTCATGTTGGCATTTTCCTTTACCTGCCAATCAATTTCTTTAAGATAACTATCAACTTTTTCTGACGAATCGTCTGCCGCTTTTGACGCCTCACGGATTGCCCTCCGCTGTTCTCTGTACAAAATATAGGCTTTTGCAGTGTCAGCCAGATCTTCAAGCATTAAGGCCTCTTCAACAATGTCCTGAATTTGTTCAATGGTGGGTATTTCGCCCTTATCAAATCTACGATTTAACAAACTTACAACTTTGTCCGATACCTTCTTCGAAACTTCTCCGTCTCCTTGGTTTGTCGCAACAACGGCCTTGTGGACAGCTTCAGCGATTTTTTCTTGCTCAAAAAGAACGACTCTTCCGTCTCTTTTTTGGACTCTCTCTATGTGGTTTTCTGCTTTTTTTTCTTCTTTTACCATGACATAAGCTTTGCATCAACAATTTTTTCTACTGCAACTTGTAATTTTTGGCTACAAAAGCATAAAATCTCTTCGTCTTATCTACTTCATTGATAAAACTCATCGGTTTTCTGCTTTTTCGCCCGTAAAATTCCTTCGTTTCGCTACGAAAAATTGTTAATACAAAGGTTTGAGGGGACAAAAAAAGGCATTTGCTCTTAATTAAGCTTGCTGCTTAAAATTTTTTCTGGGCAGAAAGTTTCAAACAGTAAGCTTACTTAAAATGCCTTACAGTTAATAATTTTAAATATTGCTTTACTAAGTCTGACATTAAATAGTATTTTCTGCTAAAATTCATTAATTTCATCAAGAAAAAACTATCGAGCATCAGATTAGTACATTTTACTCCATCAAAAACGCATGTCAAATCCCACTTTGTACATAAAATCTGTGGATAACTAATTTTTAGGGTCCAACACCCTTTATTAATTAAAAAATACCCCGAAAAGGAGTATTTTTATCGTTTTTCAGCAATTTGCTGAATAAAAATTATAGTTTTGTTGCAATTACGGTAATCTTTATCTCCCCCTTTTTCAAATCATTGTCTTTTACCGCTCCAAAAATTATCTGAGCCCTTAAATCAACATTTTCGGTTATAATTTTTGCGGCTTCTTTAATTTCAGTTAAACTAACATCATTTCCAGAAACAGAAAATAGTACTCCTTTTGCTCCCTTAATTGAAAAATCTAATAGTGGAGAACTGATTGCCAATTCGGCCGCGCGTGTTGCCCTACTTTCTCCTGACGATCTACCAACGCCAAACAACGCTTGCCCGGAATTTTTCATAATAGAAATGACTGATGCAAAATCTATGTTTATAATTCCAGGCACTAAAATTGTATTAGTGATTGATTGCACGGCCTCCCGTAAAATATCGTCACACATTAAAAAAGCATCTGATACGGTTGTTTTCTCACTGATAACTTTTAAGAGTTTATCGTTAGAGATAACCAACAATGAATCAACTTTTTCTTTTAAGTTCTTAAGAGATCCTTCCGCTATTTTTTTTCTTTCTATTCCTTCAAAAGAAAAAGGTAAAGTGACTACGCCTATGGTTAAAATACCAAGCTCTTTTGATATCCCGGCAACAATAGGAGATGCGCCAGAACCCGTGCCTCCACCAAGTCCACAAGTGACAAAAACCATGTCCGCCCCTTTTATGTTGTCTAAAATTTCTTGTTTAGATTCCTCCGCTGCTTTTCTACCTAAACTAGCATCCATGCCAGTCCCCAGCCCCTTTGTGACACCTTCTCCTATCAATATTTTTTTACCGGCTTTAGAAAAATGGAGCGATTGAGCATCTGTGTTTACCGCCAATAATTCAATTTCTTGCATATGGAATTTTTCCATACGAGACACCGTATTAGAACCGGAACCGCCAACCCCTACTACTTTTATTTTAGGATTCATAAAAATTTAGATGCTGCTTAAAACAAAAAGTCAAAACTTTAGATTAAACAGTTTTGTTTTTATTGTGAGATTTAATTTGGCTACGGAATTAGGTTCCTGAGCCACCTTTTCATTTTGTCTATCCATCTGTCAATCCTACCATCTCTTTCTCCAAAATCAACCCCTTCTAAAACCAGTCCGGCAACAGTAGCCAGCGAAGGATCGTCTTGCAACCCTAGAATACCTATTGGACTACCAATTTCACAGGCAAGCTTTAATGTTTCCCTTGTAAGTTCTTTTATTCTTGGGATTTTAGCCCCGCCTCCAGTTAAAACCACCCCGCCCGGTAAAAGTTCCTGCCTTCCTATTTTTTTCAGTTCTTTTTGTATTAAATCTAAGATTTCAGATACCCGGGGCTCGATAATATCAACCAGGTTCTTTTTTGTAAAATTAAGAGAAGAAGACTTGTCAAAAATTTCAATTTTCTTTTTAGCTTGATTCCTTTTGTCTTTGTCTGTTTTAGCAAACATACAAGTCCCGTGTTGTTTTTTAATTGATTCTGCAACCGCTACATCTGTTTTGAGCCCGATTGCTATGTCGTTTGTTATATTAGCTGACCCAATTGGTAGCACGGCCAAGTGTATTAATTCCCCCTCTTCAAAAACCGCCAAAGAAGTAGTTGCGGCCCCCATGTCAATCAAGGCAACTCCCAGTTCTTTCTGTTGCGGGGTTAAAACTGCGTTGGCTGCCGCTAAAGGCGAAGGTAAAACATCTTTTATCTGGATTTTGGCATTTAGGACAGCTTGCGTTAGATTTGTAAAATATGGCTGGAAATAACAAAGCAATAAAACTTTTGCCTCCAGTCTAATACCTGTAAGCCCTTCCGGCTGCTTTATGCCCTTTTGGTCGTCTATTATAAACTCTTTTGGAAAAACATCTAAAACCTCTTCGTTGTGAGGAATATTTATCGCTTTTGTAGCCTGTAAAACCCTCTCCACGTCTTCGTCTGAAATTCTTTGATCGGCCCGAGAAACAGAAATTATACCATCGGACGGCGTAACATATAAATGACTCCCACCTATATTAACAAAGGCGGAGCTTATTCTTTTGTTACAATCCCTTTCAAGCCCAGATATTATCATTTGGACATTTCTTGAAGTTTCTTCGACACTTACTACAGAACCCTTACGAAGTCCGAATGAAGGAATCTCCTCGTATGCTAAAACCTCCCATTCTTTTCCATTATATTGCGCCGCCAGAGCTTTAATGCTGTAAGTACCTATATCCAATCCCGTAACAATATTTCCCTTCGCCATAATAAATTAAATTTTGTTTAGATAAAATTTTTCCCTTCTCTCCATCTTCTCTGCCTCTTTTTTTGATTTTTCATGGTCATATCCACACAAATGCAATATTCCATGTATAAAAACCTTTAACACCTCCTTTTCAAAATCTGACTTATATTTTTTTGTCCCGACCCCGACTTGTCGTGGGTCGAGGATCCTCGATTGATCCGATTTCCCTGCGAGTCCACGACTTCGTCGGGATATTCGGGCAATCGGGACATTTTCTTTCACAACCTCCGGACAAATTATAATTTCTCCAAGATAATTCTTTTCGCATTCCCCGCCCCAGGCGGGTCCGCCTTGGGCGGAAAAAGAGAGAACGTCCGTTGCTTTGTTCTTTTTTCTAAATTTTCTATTTAGGTTTTTTATCTCCTCTTTGTTTACAAAAGCCAGAGATAAAGTCTTTGTTTTTCTATTTTCGCCCGATAATACTTTTTTTGCAACTGTGGAAAAAATTTTTTTATCTACTGATATATTTGAAAGATTATTTACTTCAATCATATTAACTATCCTATTTTATAAATTTGAAAGAAGAAACTATCCCGCTAAAAATCTTGTCGTACTCTGCTGTGAGCTTCTTTTCCTTCGATTCCTTATCACCGAGAGAGATATAAACATATTCTCTTACCGCATACTGAAGACCGTCGTGAAAAAAAGATAAATCCTTAATTTGGTTGGAGCTAGGATAATTTAAAAACCCTGCCAATGCTTTTTCTCCCCCTATATCAATATCGCCATACCCGTAGCCTGTTTCTTTGTTTTTTATTAGCGAAGGCACACAATTGATCGCAATATCCAAAATTATTCCGCTGGAAAAATCTGAAGCGGAGTACAACGCCAAATCAAAGTTCTGCGGATATTTTTGACTCTTAAATTTAAAGTGTCCTATTTCATAGCCAGATGACTCGCTCGCCTCGTCGTTTTGGCACCTCTGCAATAGTTGGGCTATATTTTCTTCTGAATAAAGCGTCTTGCCCTCTGCGAACCATCCTTTTGGCGTTTTAATTTCAAATCCATAATATTTATTTTCTATTCGATAGACACTTGTCTCTGTTTTAAGGCGGTTGAATAAAAAAATTCCCGCAAAAATAATTGCCAGTATAAAAAGAGCAGACAAAAGAAATTTTATTTTTTCTATACTCAAAAAAGCAGATGTTTTTTTCTCCATATTAAAATAATTTATTATATATCCGTTCCTTCATTTTAACCTATTTCTCGAATATAGTGTATAGGAGTTCAAACAATCAAAAAACCGGTCCCTGAAAGGGAACCCGGCCGATTTTCGTTATTTCGATAACAGTTCCTTTACAATCTTGCTTACTTCTCCGCCGTCTGCCTTGCCTTTTATTTTTGGATTTAGGTCTGCCATTACTTTCCCCATATCTCTCATTTCTTTTGCTCCTGTGGATGTAATTGATTCTTCAACTAATTTTTTTAATTCTTCGCCTGATAATTGCTCGGGTAAATACTTTTTTAGAATATCAATTTCTTTCTGCTCTTTTTCTGCCAATTCTGGTCTGTTGCCTTGTTGATATAAAACTATTGCGTCTTTTCTTTTTTTAATTTCGGAAGAGATAACATCTATTACCTGCTCTTCGGCTAGCTCCGATTCTTTTACAAGTTCTTCTTCTTTCAACTCGGGCTTATCTTTAGATATTTTATATCTCTTTTCTTTTTCCTTAGTAGCAATAACTGCCATAACCATACGCAAAGTCCCAACCAAAACTTGGTCGCCTGCCTTCATGGCGTCATTAATAGAAATTTTTATCTCCTGCTTTAACATGCAAGTTAACGAGCACCCCGCCCTCTAAGCGTTTGATTTTGCTCATTTAGCATAGAGGGCGGGGTAAGCTCACTATTGTTCGCTTATTTTGGCTTGGCCATCTTCTCTTCCTTGATTTTCTCTGCTTTGCGCTCAACTTTTCTTAGGGCTGACCTCTTTTTAACTAAATCCGATTTTGCCCTTTTGAAAAACTTGGTCTTCCTTATTTGAAGAAGAGTCCCAGATTGTCGCACGGTCTTTGTAAATCTGTGCGCCAAGTTTTGAGATGTTTCTCTTTCTTTTTTTGATACTAATACTGGCATAATTATTTTTTTTCTTCTTTAATTTTATCTTTCATTTCTTCTACGACCTTGTCGAGTTTTATTTCTTTTTGGGCTCCTGTGTCCATATCCCTTAAAGTAATAAAATCCTCTAATGCTTCTTTTTGACCAAAAATTAAAACCCATTTTATATTTAATTTGTTGGCCGCTCTTAATTGTGCTTTCAATGAATCTTTGGAAAATGATTCGGCTACCGGAATTTTAGCTGACCTAAACTCTTCAAACAATTTCATACTCTTCCTTTTTGCTAACTGGCCAAGCTGAGCTAAAAATATCTTTGGGTCTTCTGTCTTTGTTGCGGTTTTCATTTCTCGCGTCTTCATCAAGCTTATTATTCTTTCTATTCCCGCCGCAGAACCACAACCCGGCACATCTCTTCCCCCAAGCACTTTAGCTAAATTATCATATCTTCCCCCACCAATCAATGTGCCAAGCGCTTTTCCATCTTCTGTTGTTTCAACTATTTCAAAAACGGTTTTTGTATAATAATCTAATCCACGAACCAAATATGGATTTAATGTGTAAGGCAACTCCATTTCGTCTAAAAATTCTAACACTTCTTTAAAGTGCGCGTGACATTTTTCGCAAAGATGGTCTATCATTTGAGGGGCGCCAGCTTTTACCCTTTGGCATTTTTCTTCTTTGCAGTCAAAAATTCTTAAAGGATTTTCTTTTAGTCTTCTTTGGCAATCTGTGCACAAAGATGATTTTCTTGACCTAAGATAACTTGTTATGGTTTTTTTAAAATAAGGTCTGCATTCGGAGTCTCCAATAGAGTTTATCTCGATTGCCAAGTTTTTAAAACCAAGCTCTTTTAAAACGTCGTAACTTACCTGTATAACTTGGCTATCTATTGAAGGATTTGCCTCACCTAAAACCTCAAACCCAAATTGATGAAACTGACGAAATCTTCCTGCTTGTGGCCTTTCATATCTGAAAAAAGGACCCATATACCAAAGTTTTACAGGCTGAGGCAAGTTGTGCATTCCGTGCTCTAAATAACTTCTCATTACGGGAGCTGTGCCCTCTGGCCTTAATGAAACCAGGTCTCCTCCCTTTGTTTTAAAAGTGTACATCTCCTTGCCCACAATGTCTGTATCGTCTCCAACCGCTTTCTGAAAAACCTCGGCGTACTCTAAAATAGGAGTTTCAATTTTATCAAAATTATAATACTTAGCTACAGACTCAACAACTTTTCTTACTCTACCAAAATAAACCTGGTCTTCTGGTAAGACGTCGTGCATTCCGCTTATGCTTTGATACTTTAGTTTACTCATTTGATGTGAACGAAGTGAATATCACCCCGCCCTCTAAGCTTTTGTTTTTATTCATTTAGCATAGAGGGCGGGGTAAGTCTCGCTATCGCTCGCTTAATAAGCCGGGCGGGAAATTCCCGATAATGATGTTATGGGAAAAATTCTTAAAAATGCTTTGCCAATTATATATTTTCCTGGTACAACTCCCCACATTCTTGAGTCGTAAGAATATGCCCTGTTATCTCCCATAACAAAATATTCATTCTCCCCAAGCGTTATTTCTTCGTCACCTAATGTTTCTAAATCGCTGGGCAAATACTCTTCATTTAAAACAGCTACATTTCCATCCTTAATTATCTGAACCAGGCCATTTATTACACTTACGGTTTCTCCCGGCAAACCTACAACTCTTTTAATAAACCTTTGGCCAGAATAATCGGGAATAAAGCTTGCATCAAAAACAACCACATCGCCTCTTTGAGGAGTAGAAAACCTATAAGAAATTTCATCAACAATCAGATAGTCACCCGTGGCAAAATTTGGAGCCATTGATGCTCCGCTTACAATAAACGGCTGAAAAAGAAAATACCTAATGGGAGCTACTATTACAAAAGCTATGACGGCTATCTTAACAAGCTCAAAAATAAAAGACAAAAACTTTTTTGCTTTTTTTTCTGGCTGTTTGGCCCCCATATTTTCCTGTTCGTTATTGTATTCTGACATAGTGTTTAATTTGCAGAATTAATAGGTTAATTACAATATTCTAGCATACTTTTTAGCAGGATGCAAGTAGGATAAAACGCAGTTTTAAGCAAAAAAAATGGGCTGTACGCACACACTTTTGTGTACATACAGCCCCTGAATTTGTTGCCGCAGATGAATCAGGACATATAGCGATGGCGACCGTTCGATCGCCGCCTACAGACAGGTTTCCGATCCTTGGTACTGCTACCGTTCCCAGGGGGCGACTCTCCGAAGGCCCAGCGAATCATGCCCGGTAGGGCTTCCACGCTGACAGGGTCATTGCAGCGTCGGGAGAACTCGATGGCGGCCTCTTCTAAGCGGTGTCGAGGCGCGTCGGGAGAAACGTTCATCGCCCTGAGGGTTCGTGCCGCTTTTGCCTGTGGGAGGCAAATCGGCTCTGTAGCTGTTTGTGACATTTTGAGTCCTTTCCAAATGTTGTTTGCACCACGAGAACGTAAAACCAGACATGGAGATAACAACCCCCGATTGTCCCCGACAGATTAGGATCATCTCCTTTCTTCTTCGGCGTTGATAATGTGCTTTTGCATCATACGTTAACCTCCTTTCTTGTTTGATGCCTACAAATAATATGATAAATCTGTTACCCAACAATGTCAAGCTTATTTTAAAATTTTATTAACATGTTATACTACAATAAATATGATTTTAGTAATCGGTTTAGGAAACCCAGGCAAAAAATTTGAAGACACCCGTCATAATGTCGGATTTATGGCTCTTGATAAATTTGCAGAAAAAAATAATTTTCCTGAGTTTGAGTTAGATAAAAAATCCAATGCGCTTATTTCAGAACAAGATAATATTTTACTCGCTAAGCCTCAGACATTTATGAACGAATCTGGAAAAGCAACAAAAGCTATCCTAAAAAATAAAAAAGCAGAAGCTCTCGTGGTAATACATGACGACATAGACCTCCCCGTTGGAAAAATAAAAATAATAAAAGAAAGGGGGTCTGCTGGGCACAAAGGAGTTGAATCAATAATCAAAAACATAGGAAACGACGGATTGATTAGGATTAGAATCGGAATTAGCGGGCCGAGAGATGTTAAAGCTATGAAGGTTGTTCTAAAAAAATTCTCGCCAGAAGAACAAAAAACAATAAATCAAACCCTAGAAAAAGTTGCTGATGCTCTTAGTATTTTTATAAAAGAAAACTTGGAAAAAGCGATGAATGAATATAACGGATAAAAGCACAAACCAAATTTTAATAGTAAGCGTCACCCCCTATTTTTTAGATAAGGGGTTTTTGTGGTTTGAAGAAAATTTGCAACAAATGTTAAGTGCCAGGCATACACAGAATTTTTTTGAAGATAATATAATATTTTTGGAAAAGGATCACAGTTTTCAGTTTTCACAATTCTTAAGAAAGCTTGATGAAATGGGATATGAAAAAGTTTTTAAAGTTTCCGACCCAGGAGAGTTTGCCCAACGTGGAGGGATAATAGATATATTCCCCATTAACTCAACGCGTGCTGTGCGTCTAGATTTTTTAGGAAACGAGATTGATTCAATAAAATTTTTGGATATTAAAGTTGAAGACGAAAAAAAATCTCGCGATGTTTTAAAGAGAAAATTAAAATCACAAAAAATATTCTCTGAACTTAAAGGATTAAAACCCGGAGATTATCTGGTGCATTTGGACCACGGCGTTGGAAAATTTATAGGCTTTTTCTCTTTTGACGATAATTTATATAAAATGTCCGACCGCTCACTTTATATGCAAGATGGTAAAAAAGAAATGGAAGAAAAGAAGTATTATATGCTTGAGTATGATAAGGAAGACAAGCTCTACATACCAATTGGATTAGAAAGAAAGCTTTCTCGATATGTAGGATTTCAAGACCCAAAAGTTTCTCGCTTAGGGTCATCTTTGTGGCAAAAGACAAAGAGAGCAATAAAAGAGAGTGTTGAGAAGCTTGCTAAAGAGCTTTTGCAACTTTATGCACAAAAAGAAACGGCCGAGAGGTCCCCTTATATAGAAGATGAAGAACTTGAGGCTCAGTTTAAGGCGGGCTTCGCCTTCCAAGAAACGCCAGATCAAGCTCAGGCAATAGAAGATATTAAGCAAGACCTTCAAAAAACGGGGCCTATGGACAGGATAGTTTGTGGAGATGTTGGCTTTGGAAAAACAGAAGTGGCCATGAGGACTGCTTTGTTAGCTTCGGCAAATAGCAGACAAACGGCCCTAATCTGTCCGACTACAATTTTGGCAAATCAACACTTTAATTCCTTTAAAAAAAGATTCGAGAAGATGCCGATTACAATTTCCATAATCTCTGGACTTCAAACAAAAGCTGAACAGAGAAAAATTATAAAAGATTTAAAGGAAGGAAAAATAGACATCATAATCGGCACACATAGGCTTTTATCTAAGGATATAGAATTCAAAAATCTTCAGCTTTTGATTATCGACGACGAACAGAAATTTGGCGTAAAGCAAAAAGAAAGGCTTAGACAACTAAAAGCCAGCCTCGACGTTTTAAGTTTATCGGCTACGCCAATTCCACGCACAATTTATTTGGCTATGTCTTCTCTAAAAAATATAAGCTTAATGCAAACTCCTCCTGCGGGCAGACAATCCATAAAAACAGAAGTCTTAGAATACAAAAAAAAATCAATTAAAAAAATAATCGACGCTGAATTAAAAAGGAAGGGGCAAGTTTATTTTTTACATAACAGAGTCCAGACCATAGAAGCAAAAGCCCACGAGATAAAAGAATTATGCCCAAAAGCAAAGATAGATTTAATTCATGGCAGAATACCAGAAAAGAAATTGATAAAAATAATGGACGACTTCCAAAAAGAAAAAACGAATGTTTTAGTTGCCACAACCATTATTGAAAGCGGACTTGATTTGCCAAACGTAAACACAATTATAATAGAAGACTCTACTCGCCTTGGCCTATCCCAGGCGCACCAAATCAGAGGCAGGGTTGGCAGATCTGGAACAAAAAGTTTTGCTTATTTTATGTATGATAAAAAATCTTTGGCGCCGCTAGCCAAAGAAAGATTGAGGGCGCTGGAAGATTCGCAGGAATTAGGAGCAGGATATAGAATTGCAATCAGGGATTTAGAGTTAAGGGGGGCAGGAAATATTTTAGGCAAGGAACAATCCGGCGCAATAAACAGAGTTGGGCTTAATTTGTATTCTCAAATGCTTTCAGAATCCATAGAAAAATTCAAATAGAAATCGCTGCCGCTCTGCGGCTCTATCGCAATTTTTGAAAATATATTCGCGGAACAAGTTTCAAAAATTACTGGATTTATATAATTTCCTCCGCTTCGCTACGGGCGGACATTCGTCCGAAATTATAAAAAAAGACCTAGTTTCCTAGGTCTAAGATGCAATAACTGCTGGAGGCGTTGTCTTGGGATCTTCCATACTCTTTAATACGACCTCTTCAACATGACCCACCACTTTCCCCTTCACCGTAAAGACAAAGTCCTTCCCGGACAAGGTCAAAAGCGTTCCGTGATGAGATGTTTTCATAATGCCCGACAAATTGTCGTATGGAACCGCTATCTGCACCAGGTCACCGGGCTGGACAAAACTTTTGGCCTCATATTTTCCTTCGCGGGCAAATATGATTTTTCCGGCGCCTATCAACTCCGGATGTTGAATGGCATACCAAATACCAAGAAGTTGATTTGCCATCTCCGGTAATTCTACGCCACGAAAAACAGCGTTGTTGCCTATGGCGTGACCAGCGCAAACTTCTTCAGTAACTGTAAAAAACCCCGCCACCTTGCTGGGCGTTATTACTACTCTATCAAGTAAAAGCATTCTGCCACGATGCGGCAAAACCTGCGAAATAAAATCTTTGTTAACTATAAGAGCTCCCTCCTCTACCGCAGCTCCTTTTCCTCCTCCCGACATCCAAGATCTTATCCTGGCGAAAAAACCGGGTTTTGGGTTATTAGCGTCCACTGTAGTTTTCTCCTCGGCCGATCCGTCAGTCATAGCTTTCTCCATATATAAGAATGTAACGATTTGACAAAGGACCACAACCGAAGTATACAACAAAAACTAAAAATATCAAGATTCTAAGGTTTTATTATTTCTATGCTAATATAAGTAAATGCAAACGGACGAAATAAAAATTGAGGATAAAAATTATCCGACAGAACTGAAAAAAATTAAAGATGCGCCAAAGGTTTTGTATTACAGGGGCATCCTCCCAAGTTCTGATGAAAAATGTATAGCTATTGTGGGCACAAGGCGATATTCGCCTTACGGCCAGCAAGTTGCCTTAAAAATGGCGGGTGAACTGGCTGACGCAGGATTAATAATTGTTTCCGGATTAGCGCCAGGAATTGATACATTTTCTCACAGAGCTGTGGTAGAAAAAAGAAAAAGAACGATTGCAGTACTTGGCACGGGCTTAGACGAAAAATCAATTTACCCGCAGATAAATTTAAATTTATCCAGAAAAATTATTGAAAACGGAGGATGTTTGATTTCCGAGTATCCGGAAGGAACTCCGGGCTCAAAATTTTCCTTTCCAAGGCGCAACAGAATAATCTCCGGGCTTAGCTCAGCCGTATTAGTAATAGAGGCGAAAGAAAAATCCGGCTCTTTAATAACCGCAGACTACGCCATAAAACAAACCAGAAAATTATTCGCGGTGCCGGGACAAATTTATTCTGCAAATTCCGCAGGACCTCATAAGCTTATAAGGGAGGGGGCAAAAATGATAATCAACACACACGATATTTTAAATGAACTGGGCATAGAAATAAAGCAAATTCCAGGAAACGATACCGAGCCAGAAAATAATGAAGAAAGAATAATCATAAATGCATTAAGAGACGAGCCACTTAACATGGATAAAATAATCGAAAAAACAAAATTGGGCGCGCAGGTTGTAGCAGCCTCCCTTGCGTTGATGGAAATTTCAGATAAGATAAGAAACCTAGGAGGCAATATTTATTCATTAAAAAATTAATATAATTAAAACATAAGGAAATGGATTTAGTAATAGTTGAAAGCCCGACTAAAGCAAAAACGATTCAAAAGTTTTTAGGAAGCAAGTTTAAAATAGAATCATCTTTCGGCCACGTCAGAGATTTGCCAAAAAGGAAATTGGGGGTAGACGTAGAAAAAGGATTTAAACCAGAATATGTTATACCAACAAAAGCCAAAAAGGTTGTCTCCGAATTAAAAAAAGAATCTAAAAAAGCAAATAATACCATACTGGCTACCGACGAAGACCGTGAAGGAGAGGCTATCGCATGGCATTTGCAAGAGGCCTTAAAATTAAAAAACCCTCAAAGGATTGTATTCCACGAAATTACTAAAACGGCCATCGAAAAGGCCCTGCAGTCGCCAAGAAGTATTGATATGAACTTAGTTAACGCTCAGCAAGCAAGGCGCATACTGGACAGAATCGTAGGATATAAGCTATCTCCTTTTTTATGGAAGAAGGTTAATAAGGGGCTTTCGGCCGGACGCGTACAATCAGTAGCGGTAAAGTTAGTCGTTGAGAAAGAAAGAGAAATTGAAAAGTTTGTACCACAAGAGTATTGGAGCATAATCGCTACGCTTAAAAACCCAAATGACCCCGAGGGCACCCCAACTCAAAACCCAAACAATGAGTTTGAGGCCACTCTTATAAAAAAAGACGAAAAAGCAATCGACAAGCTTGAAATTAAAAATAAAGAGGAAGCAGATAAAATATTACAGGACCTAAATGGGGCGAACTATATTGTCGAGGGTGTGGAAAAAAAAGAAACTCGAAGAAACCCCGCTCCCCCCTTCAAAACAAGCACATTACAGCAAGCTGCCTGGCAAAGATTTAAGTTTTCTTCTAAGATGACCATGCTGTTAGCCCAACGCCTTTATGAAGAAGGACATATCACCTATCACAGAACAGACTCCTTAAATCTTGCTGAAACTTCATTAGACGCCGCCAAAAATTTCATATCTGAAAAATACGGTCAAAATTATTGGGCCGGAAAGGTTGTGAAATATAAAACCAAAAGTGCCTCTGCCCAAGAAGCGCACGAAGCAATAAGACCTGCTTATGCCGAAAGGGACCCAAAATCAATAAGCGATATAGACCCAAGACAATTAAAACTTTATACTTTAATATGGGAAAGGTTTATCGCCAGCCAAATGGCACCAGCTGTTTTTGATGCGGTGTCAGTGGATATAAATGCCAATAAATATATTTTTAGGACAAATGGGCAAACATTAAAATTCGACGGATTTTTAAAGGTTTATCACACAAAGTTTGAGGAAAAACAATTACCAAAACTGAAAAAGGACGATAAACTTGAACTCGTTAAATTAGATAACACTCAACACTTTACAGAACCACCGGCAAGATATAATGAAGCCAGTCTAATAAAAGTCTTGGAAAAATATGGCATAGGAAGACCATCGACCTATGCTCCAACTCTTTCCACAATACAAGACAGAAACTATATATCAAAAAACGACCAAAAGAGATTCTTTCCCACCGAAATGGGAATTATAGTAAACGACGTATTAGTGGAAAATTTTCCTCAAATCGTTGATGTTGATTTCACAGCAAAAATGGAAAAAGAATTAGACGAAATATCAGAAGGTAAAGATACTTGGGTAAAAACTTGTAATGATTTTTACAAACCATTTGCTAAAAATCTTGAAAAAAAATATAAAGACGTAGAAAAGAAAGACCTTACGCAGGAAACCGATAAAATTTGCCCAAAGTGCGGGGCCCCTATAATTGAGCGCTTTGGAAGGTTTGGCAAATTTTATGCATGCTCGAAATTTCCTGAATGCAAATATACAGAATCTCTCACAAAAGAACAGGACGCTTTAAATATTAATTGTCCAAAATGTAAAGAAGGACAATTAGCCGCTAAAAAAACTAAAAGAGGTAAAATATTTTACGGCTGTAATCGTTACCCAGATTGCGATTTCGCCTTATGGGACAGGCCGGTGAATGAATTCTGTCCAAAATGCGACTCGATATTAGTGGAAAAAAACAAAAAGATAAAATGCTCGAATAAGGAGTGTGATTTCATAAAAGAGGAGTAAATGGCAAGTGACATAGAAAAAATAATAAGACACAGTTCGAACCCGGAAATGGTAGAGAGCGCTTTTGTGTTTGCAAAAAAAGCATATGGGGGAAAATACCGGCTTTCCGGCGTGGATTACATAACCCATGCTACACAGGTTGCTTTAATGTTGGATAAAATGGATCTCGATCCGACAACAATTTCCTTCGGATTACTACATGACACATTAGATAATATTCCGGAAGCCACAAGGCGGATAGAAATTAAGGGAATTGAAAAAATATTTGGGAAAGAAATGGGTTATTTAGTTGAAAAAATATCCACGTTAAGTAAAGTACGATACTCCTTGTCTGTAGGAATAAGAGATAAAAAAGCTTTCAGCAGGGAAAAAACCGAAAATCTTCGGAGGATGTTTCTAGCTTTATCTGGAGATCTAAGAGTAGTTCTAGTGGAGCTTGTTTCAAGGTTGGACGGATTGAATTCTCTTTATCCTTTACCTGAAGATAAACAAAAGCTTTTTGCGCTTGAAACTCTTCAAATTTTTGTGCCCGTAGCTAATAGACTTGGTCTATCTGAAATAAGGAGAAATCTCGAGGATAAGGCGTTTTTCCACTTAATGCCGAAAAAATTTAACTGGCTCAAAGAAAATATTAAAGAAGAATATGAGCAAAGAGAAAAATACCTTAAAAAGTTTATTCCGAAGCTAAAGAGAACATTAAAAAAAGAGAAAGTAAAATTTTTGGACATAAATTATCGGGCAAAATCTTATTGGAGTACATATAAAAAGCTTGCCAGCCACGATATGGACATTAACAGAATACATGACTTACTTGCGCTAAGAATAATCGCTCCAAATATCGAAAGTTGCTATAAAACCTTAGGGGTTATACATAAACACTTTAAACCAATCTCTGAAGAGATAGACGACTATATAGCTAAACCAAAAATAAATGGTTATAGATCTCTTCATACAACTGTTTTCCTTCCGGAGGGAAAAATAACGGAAATACAAATAAGGACGGAGGAAATGAATAGAGAAGCCGAGTTTGGTGTGTGTGCCCACTGGTCTTATAAAGAAAAAATAGACCTCAAAAAAGAAGGCGATAATTTTGGCTGGCTAAAAGACGTCTCCGATTTTTGGAAAAATTTCAAAATAGATTTTTTCCCGGATAAAATATTTTCGTTTACCCCAAAAGGAGATGTTATTGTTTTACCAAAGGGTTCCACCGTAGTAGATTTTGCGTATGCAATTCATTCAGATATAGGAAACCATTGCGAGTCAGCTAAAATAGAGGGAAAAATAGTGCCGTTAAGTCGCGCCATAGAAAACGGAGATATTGTAGAAATTACCGTAAATAAAAAAAAATTGCCATCAAAAGACTGGCTAAGATTTGTTAAAAGCTCCTTGGCAAAATCTAATATTAAAAAAATAACAGACCAAAGTAGTAGTGGCTTTAAAATCCCATTTTCCGGATTTATTAAGAGGAAGCTTGCAGAAATTTCTGAAGCCTCTAAAAAAAGGAGGGACGAAAAAATAAAGCTTTCAAAAGATAATATACGGCACATATCCATTGCAGGACAAAGGGGAATGCTTGTACACATAGCCAAGTGTTGCAACCCCCAACCTGGAGATAATGTTGGCGCTTATCTTGCCAAAAACAGAGCCACTGTTCTGCATAAATTATCATGCAGCAATTTTAAAAAAATATCCGAAAAATTTCCGGAAAAAGTAATTGAAGCTTCTTGGGAATAGTTCTGGTTATGTAAGGGTTGAAAAACAGATAAAAATTTGGTAAATTGAGAATATGCCCGAGTGGCGGAACTGGCATACGCGTGCGACTCAAAATCGCATTTCCTTACGGAATTGTGGGTTCAACTCCCACCTCGGGCACATAAAAAAAGTTACATTATGGAAATAATAGAACCAGAATTTGAAAACCAGGAAACGCAACATCTAATTTTAAGCGCTCAAGATCTAAGGTCTGGCAAATTAGCCGAGTTGCTTCCGGAATTTTATGAACTAAAGAGTTCCACCGAAAACTCCAAAGACGGGTGGCACCAACAAGAGCCAGTATTTGACCATACTTTGAATGTTATGGAGGCTTTAGAAAAAATATTTACAGATAACAAAAATCTAGAAAGCGCTTTCGGGGAAAAAATCGGTAACTACACTAGAAAAGAATTATTGGAGATTGCAACCGCGTTTCATGACATTGGGAAAAGAGAAGCAATGATCAAAGAAGGAGAATTTACAAAATGCCCTGGCCACGAGCAAATAAGTGTTAAAAAAACAAAAATAATATTGAAGCGTTTCGATTTATCCGAAAAAGAGACCCAACTGGTTTTAGAAATAATTGCTAACCATTCAGTATTCCACCACCTGTCAGTAGCAGACAATAAAAATTTATCCGCGGACTTGGAAAGATTAAAGAGTAAACTTGGCGAGCTATACCCAGATTTAGTGGTTTTATCATATGCTGATACTAAAAACAGTAAATTAAGCCTGGCTGACCCAGAAAAATTTAAAAAATACATCGACTTCTATCAAGGAGAAACTGAAAAATTATAACTAAAAACCGCCCTCGTGATCTGTACCCTAAAAAGTGGACACGAAAGTGTCTGCTTTTTGTATTTAGGAAGCAGATGGAGTAAGATATTATCATTAACAACTAAAACAAAATGAGCAAAAGAATA
>Ga0268276_1000288_pt1 | contig 60494 bp, 59 predicted proteins | sample saktaG_4_FD_190145 | JGI IMG/M metagenome (GOLD analysis project Ga0268276, IMG submission 190145) | Saline water microbial communities from Sakinaw Lake, British Columbia, Canada - sak_2010_1_5_45m | ecosystem: Environmental > Aquatic > Non-marine Saline and Alkaline > Saline ... | reverse complement strand
AAACGGCAAGGTATGAGATGGTCCCGCGAAGGTGCCAATAATCTTCTTGTCTTGCGAGCCCAATATCTTAATGCCCAAACTCAGCATCTGAGAGCAAGCCCCTCCCCCCACTAAAAAGGATGCAACCCTGGATCTTTCTGGTCTTGCAAATGCGATGAGAACGTGTTACCTTGGCATTCAAATATGCGATTCACCATCTTTTTGGGGAGATGGTTATAGATCTCGAAGAAGACTAAAACCTCTGCTCAATTATTTTGGCAGAGGTTTTTTATTTCCAATCAATGATAAAAGAAGAAATGACTCTCCTGTAGTACATCGTACACTTTTATAAGGAGGTTTTTATGGCACCTACAAACCAGATGAAATCAGCTCATTCTATAATTTGGGTATTGCTGTTATTTGTTCTTTTCGGAGCGGGGCCACTGTCTTCCCAAACAATTGTTACTCTGCCCGCTGCAAATAACGAGGTCAATGCAATAGCCATTTCTGGAAACATTGTCTATATCGGAGGGGGATTCACGGCGGTCGGCGATTCAGCAAGGAGTCGTCTCGCTACCATAGATGTTTCTACGGGAACAGTAACAAGCTGGAATCCGAATGTCGGCGGTACGACACCATGGGTATATGCGCTCGCCGTCTCAGGCTCGACCGTGTATGCCGGCGGGTATTTTACCAGTATTGGAGATTCGTCAAGGAATAATATTGCTGCAATTGATGCATCCACGGGAGCTGCCACAAGCTGGAATCCGAATGCAACCGGTGGTGTGGATGTTCGTGTTCTTGCCATCTATGGTTCGACAGTGTACGTTGGCGGGCAATTTACAGGTATTGGAGATTCGACAAGACGGAGTCTCGCAGCTTTGGATATGACCATGGGAAAAGCAACAAAATGGAATCCCAATCCAAACAGCGGTGGTTCGGTAATGGTCTATGCTCTGTACACTGATGGCTCAATGGTTCTGGCAGGCGGATCCTATACAAGTATAGGCGGTTCATCGAGGAATAACCTTGCAATGCTTGACATGGTAAATGGGTTTGCGTACCCCTGGAATCCGAATGCGAATGGCAATGTCTATGCTTTTGCAGCTTTGGGCGCATACTTATATGCCGGAGGATCATTCGATAAAATAGGTGATTCAGTCAGATATGGCTTTGCAGAAATTGAACCCGGATCTCCATATAATGCGACTGTATGGCAACCCGGAGGAGGGCCAGGCTGCCAAATTAAAGCACTGGCAACTTCCAGCACAAGGATCTATGCCGGGGGAGGTTTTTCCGTCTATGGCGATTCGTCCAGACATAATATTTTAGCGTTCAATCCAACAACAAAATCTGTTACAGGCTGGAATCCCAATGCAAACAATACTGTGGATGCCCTGGCACCTGATTTTACAAACAAACAGATTTATGCAGGTGGATTATTTACAACTATTCTTGGTACTTCGAATCCATATTTTGTCGGTCTAAAAAATTCTGATGATTCAGAATTACCCGTGGAACTTGTATCGTTCAGCACAATCTGTCATCCGTCTGCCGGTAAGGATGGGATTTCGAAAATTGAACTGCGTTGGAAAACAGAGACCGAGGTAAACAATTACGGTTTTGAGATCGAGAGGCGTCAAATAGGTGCTCATAACTGGCAAAAGGTCGGATTTGCGGCAGGAAATGGAACCAGCAACATAGAGCACACGTACAGTTATACAGATCAGGTGCAATCCGGAACATATGCATATCGCTTGAAACAGATTGACAATGACGGTGCATTTGAGTATTCGTATGAATCAGAAGTTATTGTCGGTGCACCGAGTGCTTATACATTAAGGCAAAATTATCCGAATCCGTTTAATCCGGCAACTGTCATAAGTTATGATGTGCCGAAAAATGAGGCCGTTTCGTTGAAGATATATAATGCTCTTGGTCAGGAAGTCATGATACTGGTGAACGAGACAAAGGAAGCGGGCAGTTACACGGAAAGATTTAATGCTAGCAACCTTCCAAGCGGATTATATTATGCTAAGCTCACTATCGGAACTATGACGAAGACGATCAAGATGACATTGGTGAAATGAACAGGAAATATTAGAGTGATCTATGCAAAACCCCGCCATCACCGGAGGGGTTTTATTTATACTGGAATCAAAAAAAATCTGCGAGACTTGTATCGTTATCAAGAATTACCCAAATACTGATCATTGTCCGGGGGTCAATTTTGCCACATAAACACATTGATATTAGTTTTGCCTTTGGCAGATCGGCAGGTGATGAGAGAGTACCAGAAAAAGCTGAATTGATTCACCGGAATCATATTATTATATTTAATTCACAGCTAAAGTAACCAAACGGTAAGTGGTTACCCTCTGGTGACCAAAGTGGTTAGTAATGAGTCTGCTTTTCTAGTGTTTTTTGAAAGGTAGGAAATTTAGATACCCTGGTTTTATTTCGGGACGTGGCGCAGCCCGGCTAGCGCACTTGCTTGGGGTGCAAGGGGTCGCGGGTTCAAATCCCGCCGTCCCGACTTCCAATTCGGCTGAACTTAGCGAGCAAAGCGAACTAAGTTCATTGCCGAATTGCGAATCCCGCTGCTGTTGAGCGGGATTGTCATTTTATGAGGGGTGTCTCGCCAATCCCGCAAAAAATATGCGGGATGAATAAAACTCAACTGCGGCGGGATCCTGAAATTGTCAACTACTCGTGAAAAGCACTCGCAGGACAATTTCGGACAAGGGGTCGCGGGTTTCCCGCGGCGATTCTATCGCCGCGAGGATCCCCGTTCCGAACGATGTTCGGAACGGGACAAATCCCGTATACCTCGCCCGAATGGAATGAAGGCAAGATGTCCCGCCAATCCCCCCCCCCCAAAAAAAACGGAATGATGAAAACCCAAAAGCTGCGGAATTATGAAATTGTCGACTGTTCGTTCAAAAACACTCGCTGGACATTGTCTAATAATAGTACCTTTCACCAAGGAACACGAAGATTATTCAGATTCTTTGACAATAAAAAGGCTCACAAATTTAACGATGTAATCACTCAAAGTTGTTGTTTTGTGCCTCAGTTCCAAAATGCTTACATTATAAATAACTATGGAATTGAAAACCCGAAAAAAGATTATCCTTGTCAGTGATAAAGTGCTCATCGCACCTGACAAAGAAAGCGAACGGACAGCACATGGTCTCTATCTTCCTCCGGGAGTGAGGGAAAAAGATAAAGTTCAAAGCGGCTATGTGGTTCGTGTCGGCCCCGGATATGCGGTGCCGAATCCGCAGTTTATGGATCAGGAGTCGTGGTCGACGACCCCCAAAGATCCTGTCAAATACCTTCCTCTACAGGCTGAAGAAGGAGACTATGCCATTTTCATACGAGATGCCGCGATTGAAGTCGAATATGAAAACGAAAAATATCTCATTGTCTCCCATTCATCCATCCTGATGCTGATGCGGCCAGGGGGCATCGATGAATTGATCCGTTCCGCCGAACAATAGCGGTCACGTGGAACTTGTTCGCTGACGTATTCTCATCCCAATGAAATTACCCACGCTCGTTTATACCATCGCTCCGTTCAACACATCGGATAATCGTCTACATCCCGCAGTCATCTTTCTCCATGGCCGGGGAACGGATGAAAACGATCTCCTTGGTCTTGCCGCCGGTTTCGATCCCCGTTTCTTGATTGCCAGCATCAGGGCACCGTATCGATTCCGGTATGGAGGATATGCATGGTTTGAACTTAGTGACACCGGTACCGTTGATATCAACCAGGTGCTGGAAAGCCGCGATGCGCTTCTTCGCTGTATAGTTGATATCCTGCAGAACTATCCTGTAGATCCTCAAAGAATATTCCTATTCGGATTCAGTCAGGGGGCAATGATGTCCTTAACGGTATCGCTGTCACAGCCGGAAAAGTTTAGAGGAGTTGCTGCACACAGCGGAATGCTTCTTCAGCACGAACAATTGTTCTATCAATGGAATGCTCTCACACCGGTATCATTTTTTATTGCCCATGGCACGCAAGATCCGGTTGTTCCGGTTGTGTCGGGAAGACAAACCCATCAACGGCTGCTCGAAGCAAAGGCCAACGTTCTTTATCATGAATATCCGATTCAGCACACGATCAGTGAAGACAGTATACACGACATTGCTGCGTGGATGCAGGATCTGATATAATCCGGCAGAACGAGCCGGTTGAACGCGAAAGAGATTTACGGTATATTCTTTCCATCAGCGATTCATTCGTACGAAGTGGATTTTTCAAGAACAAGCGACAGCCAATGTTGAAAGGATATCAGAATATGCTGACCGAACCTATTCGTTCACTTGCGAAGCAAATACTCTATCTGATCTCGGCACACACAGTGTTCCTGTACTTCTATGGTTATGCCCACGAGAGAATAGATATGTACTATCAGTTAAGCTTGTTCACACCTCAGCTCCTGTTATTCTGTTTGGCTCCGTTACTGGCCGCCTTTCTGTTGTCAACGCAATCTGCCCGGCAGGGAGCGGTCCTTTTACTCGGTATTTTACCGGCTGAGTTGATCTATCATATCGTCGCACGGTTTACCGGTATGCCTCCGCTGGCCCGGCAAGATCCGACCCTCATCTGGAAAATTCTATATGAAGCTTCCTTCGGACTCGTGCTGGCACTGGAAGTGATCGGTTTCTGGATGGCGCTGAAGGTGATAAAAGAAATTCACATACAGATAGGTTCTCGGAAGGCATCAAGCGATCATCAAGGATCGGTTAACTTATAATTCCTGTGTACTGCAGAAAGCCACAGTCTTTTCCCGGGCATATGACTGAAACAGGGTCTTCATTCTTTCCATAACAGTTTGTATGCGTCGATTATTGTATTTGCTTCTCATCTTTCTCTTTGGCATTCCGGTTATTTCCTGGGTGGTGTGGCAACTCTGGCCTGCCCGACCTCTGAACATCCTCATTCTCGATAAAACCTCAACGACCGCAGAGGGAAATGAACACCGATCGTTCAACTGGGTATTGACGTATAATAAATACACGAAGCCGGGCGGCGGGACATATTCGGTGTGCAAAGACTATTATGGGTTCTTCCCGTTACAGGATGAAAAGTATCTTTTGAAGGGATTAGAACAGTGCACGGCACTGCAAGTGGATTCTCTCGCAGACCGGTCTGATATGGCATACTTCAACGATACCTACGGTGTGTACCGCGGAGATTGGTATCAGCGCACCCGCTCTCTCGATCGATCGCCGCTTCTGTATGGCGGGCTACAGAAAAACGATCTTCGTTTTTTGGAAGCGATGAAAAGCCAGGGGAAACTTGTTATTACCGAGTTTAATTTTCTCGCATCTCCTACTAGCGATTCTCTCCGTCGAGCGGCTGAGCGCATGTTTGACATCCGTTGGACAGGTTGGGCCGGGCGGTGCTATTCATCGTTGGACAGTATGAACAGCGACATTCCGCGCTGGGCTCTTCGGTTGTATGAACGGCAGCACCACGAGCGATGGTGGTTTCGTAATCCCGGCATCATTCTCATACACTCTAGTGATACAATAGTTGTGCTGGAAGAGGCGACACACTTAGAGGGTGCGGTACCCACTATTATGACACAGGGTGATCCAAGAGATGTGTTTCATGTTCCTGATGAGATGCCATATCCCTATTGGTTCGATATTACACTCTCTGGCCCTTCAAATACGGTCGCGGCAGAATATTCTCTTCATACAAATATGATGGGAGATTCCGTTCTAAACCGATACAGGATCCCGAGGGTTTTCCCTGCAGTTATTGAACGTCGGCAGAGATATACATTTTACTATTTTGCCGGTGACTTTGCAGATAATCCAATATTTAGCACCAGTTGGGCGCATTTCAAGGGGTTGCCATGGCTTCGGGCGAGTTTCTATGACAAGGAGGATCCCGACGAGCGGTTATGTTTCTTCTGGGAGTATTATTTTCCCATGATGACTGCTATCTTAGAACGATATGAGCATGATATGCAAACCAGGGCACGGTACCCATGAAACAAGCTCCAAGAACAGTTATCGATACAGGGATTCAAACCAAGAAGGAAGCGATACTGAAAGAACTGCGTACTATTCCCGGCGTAGGAGTGAGTATAGCGCATGATCTCTGGGATCTGGGAATTCGCTCGATTGCCGGGTTAAAGAAGAAGAATCCTGAACTGCTCTATCGAAAAATTTGTGTTCAAGCTGGGCACCCGGTCGATCGATGCCTCCTTTATGTATTCCGATGTGCCGTGTACTTTGCATCACATCAAAGACATGATCCTGCACTGCTCTTATGGTGGAATTGGAAAGACAGGTCATGAACACTTTGAATCTGCAACATCTCGCCGAGAGCCTTCGTATCAGTCTCTGTGCTGTCATTCCATAATTCAGGCAGCAGTCGTTTTCAAAGTTGGGGATTATTATGAAAAACCTGTTCTTCTTCATTCTTTTCTTCGTTATTGTCGTTCCAGCTTTGGCGCAGGAACAAACACTCATCAGCGGCGATATTGAGAGCGGCGGATTTGGCGGACCGGTTCTTAAGGTTACTGCCGTAAACGGCGAGACTGCAGTTATGGTCGGCGGCCGAGGCGGATGGATTATCAATCATATGTTTGTTCTTGGCGGTGCCGGGTATGGTCTGGTAACAAACGTGAAGGCGGACATTACGGATTCCATCCATCAGTATATTGATTTTGGTTACGGCGGATTGGACCTTGAATACATTGCTTCATCTGACAACCTTCTTCATTTGTCATTGGAGCTGCTTATTGGCGGCGGCGGCGCTGGATACAAAAATGAAAACAGCGATTCATTTAATAGCCGTCATGAGATGAATGGATTTTTTGTCCTTGAGCCGAGTGTTCACGCCAATCTGAATGTGACACACTACTTTCGAATTGCCGCCGGTGTCAGTTATCGATACATCACAGGGCTGCAAAGCGCGGCGGTCACCAATGCCGATCTCAGCGGTCCCTCTGCTGCACTGACACTCAAATTTGGAAGGTTCTAATTCCTGGATCAGATTATAAAACATTCAAAGGCAGATGATGAATCTGCCTTTTGTGTTTCATGACCACAGCCTACAATATTATGACTGCCTGAATAGGGTGTGGATTTTCAACAGCGCAGAACATATAGAGTCGGCCGGGCATTTCTTTTTGAAGGCAATGAGAAATTATTGTGAAATACGGAGCTTTCCCTCAATCATAGCAAGCAGTGTATCGATATCAATCGGTTTCGCGAGGAAATGATCGGCACCCAGCCGATAGCTTACCTGAATCACCTTCTTATCGCTGATGGAACTGATAAAAAAGAATGGAGTGTGTTTTAACACAGGGTGTTCACGCAGGTTCTGAAAAAAACCAACGCCGTCCATTTTGGAACTCGGAAAGAGCACTTCAGACAGGATAAGATTCGGGGTTTGGTTGATGAGAATCTGGAACGCATCTTCAACCTTCTGTGCCATAAGAACCGTATACCCTTTTTGCTTCAGCGCTTTTCCCAGAGTGACAAGCGTTTCCCGCTCAGTATCGACGATAAGAATTGAACCGCGCGGTTTAGCAGTCCGTTTAACTTCATCGAAACGCTTTTCCGCAAGAGCTTGATCTTCTGCTGAAATGGCATATTTTTCACGCATTACTTGCAGTGTCTTTTGTTCCATGTCGCTCAGGACACCATCCCGCCAGGCAATCCGGAGTGCTTCCAGATACGCATCTATTTTTATTCCATGCTCAAGCCGACCATGCTCTTCCAGCGTAATACCAAAGAGATCGCGCATTGCTGCCAATTCTTTTGCTTCTTCTTCCGTTACCTTTCCATCCAGCCAGACGGTCTTCAGAAGTTCACGGTACATCAGGGTGCTTCCCCGTTCAGGTTGGGAAGGCTCCACGGCATCTGATTTTCCTGATTGAATGATAGTCTTGACAAGTTTGACGCCTTCAGCATTTTCTTCCAGTACTAACGTGTCAATCCGTTCAGAATATGCCTGTGCGTAGTAATTCTTCGGATCTATTGCATACACCTGAGCCACTTCATTTAAAGCACGCTTGTATTCCCGTTTATTAATAAATTCTTCTGCAGCAGAGAGATGCGAGGCTATTTTAGCCATTCGTTCTTCCAGCGACGATTCAGCGGGTCCCGATTCATCGGTCTCTTTTTGCAGAGCCCGTTTTTGCATGAGTTTAACTCGTTCAAGAAACGACCGTGCATAGTTGTTTTTGGGATCGAGTTCCAGTGCCCGCTCAATTTCGGCAAGGGCTTCTTCATACCGCTGAAACCGCGTGAATTCATCTGCCGTGCGCAGGTGTTTGCCGATGCGCTCTTTGAGCGCCTGCGGGTCAAGTTTTTTACCGTCTGCCATAACCCTCTCCCAATGAATATCTTTACAATGTCAAACTCATGGGCCGCGATAGACCCCTTGGTTTTTTCTGTTTCTTAAAATCTATTATGGATTCGAAATCAATCTCCCAGGAATACAGCATAAAATTTCGCAATGAGCTAGTCATGCAATTTTGGATGCCTTAGGTGAAAACCAGTCGCATCCTGGTATCTTTTTGCGACTGCGAGAAGTTTTGCTTCACCAAATAATTGTCCCATAAACGTGATGCTGGTTGGCGTTCCTTCCGTGCTGAAACCATTCGGCAGGACGACGCAAGGATGTCCGGTGAGGTTTGTGAGGAGGAGGTTATCCCCTTCAAACGGTGGTACGACGTACACATCGATATCCTTCATGAGCGTCTGCATATCCTGAATGATCAACGTACGGATACGGTTTGCTTGAATGTATTCCACCGCAGGGATAAACCGCGCCATCCTGAACACGTTTGGCCAGGCATCTTTGATCTGTCGAACCATCAACTCGTCCTTGCCGCTGCGGGTAAGTTCGTCAAATGCCGCAGCCGCCTCTGCAGAGAGGATGAGAGAAAGATCGTTGACTGGATAGTTGTTCGGAAGACAAATCGGAATGAGGTTCGCACCAAGATGGCGGAGAACGAACAGCACCGAATCAGCCTGAGTCTTGAATTCCTTCAAGCTGTCGAATTCCGCTTTGAGATATCCTATTTTCAGATTTTTCAAATCTATGGCTGGATCATAATTAAACGGTGCGTCAAAGAGTGTTGGATCTATACCATCGGGACCGGAGATGGCATGCAAGACCAGCGCACAATCTTCCACGGTGCGGCAGATCGGTCCAATTTTATCCATCGACCAGCTCAGAGCCATCGCACCGCTTCGACTCACACGTCCATAGGTCGGACGGAGCCCGGTCGTGCCGCATCGCGTAGACGGCGAGACGATCGAACCCCAGGTTTCCGTTCCGATGGCGAAGGCAACCAACCCTGCCGCTGTCGCTGATGCAGAACCTGCAGAAGAGCCGCTGGATCCTTCTTTATAGTTCCAGGGATTCCTCGTCATACCGCCAAACCAAACGTCTCCCCATGCTAATGCCCCCATGGTCAACTTTGCGACAAGAACTGCACCTGCCTCCTCTAATTTTTTAATCACAATTGCATCCTCATCGAGGACCTGGTTCTTAAAGGGAATCGATCCCCATGTTGTGCGGTATCCTTTTACTGCCAGTAAATCTTTTGCTCCATAGGGGATACCTTGCAGCGGGCCGCGATATTTTCCCTTTGCGATCTCCGCGTCCGCAAGCTGTGCCTGTTTGACAGCAAGGCTCTCTGTGAGAGTGATAACACATTCCAGCTTGGGGCCGTATTTCTTTAATCGAGTGATGTATATCTGTGTCAGTTGGGTTGATGTGATTTTCTTTGTCTGGATCAATTCCGATAGTTGGCTAACGGAGAAGAACGCTAGATCTTCCTGGTTTTTGGGGAGCACCACCAATCCTGTCGGAGACCGTTTAAATGCTTTTCGCTCTGTCTCGAATTTGAAGCCCGCAGGAATTGGATTGAAAAAAATCGACGGTAGAACATGGTTGCCGATGGATATTTTTCGGATGTTCTGGTAGTTCTTTAACTGATCGTTCAGGCCGTCGCGCATGGAGTCGCGTTCCGCCTGTGTAAAACTTAGTCCTATGAGCTTTTCGGCACCCCGGATGTCACCATTGCGGCTCTCCATGGTGAAGTACAATCCGCCCAAAAAAGCGACACTGCAAACGATCGCTATGCTTATACTGCGAAATATTTCTCTTCGCATAGATACTTCCCCCAACAGACTGGGACATGGAATCTCTGAAGCATGCAAAAAGCTATTTTGGTCTAAACATTCCTAGATGGACAATCACTAATGAGCCAAGTTCCGTTTCAACGTTCCGAGACGAGAGTAACTGCAGTCCGGAATTTGTGGAGTACCAAACTTTGGAATCAGAATGCCTCGCAGATTCCAGCAGCGGAATTTCGGAAAATGCTGTGCTCGCAAGGACAGATTCCGATGAAGGCAGGTTTCCGGTGACAATAGTCAGTGGATTTTTCTCGTCAGGATTCAATGCGGCAATCAATTTCATACATCGCACTTGTTCTTCAGCCGTTGCTTTGGACGGCAATTGTGCGCTGATCACTACTAAGGAACGTACTCCGGCATCGACCGTAACCTGGAGAGCAGCGTCATAATTTGACGACTTCACATCATCAAACGTCTCATTGTGGTGCGAAAGAATCGGGTAGGAGCTAAAAATAGCGTTTCCGGTTTGCCGGCCGGATATGTTCAGCATCTCTCCGAAGACATTGCGCCAATCGGTCTGCCCGGTCAGTTCATTGACGAAATCGACACGGGTGGCGACCCCCGGGTACCGAGCGATACCCTGCACAGCAAGAATCTCCACCTGTTCCCGCTTAATCGCTCGTGCAAGTTCGGTAATCTGTTTTCGTTCAATGCGTTTCGTGAATTGGCCAAGGTTGATCGTTGCTACTTGAATTGTTAGTTCCGGTTTTCGGGCAGTTTCTTTTTCAGCCTTTGGGGGAGTCGAAGGGCAGCCCCAAAAAAGAATTGTCGAGATAAGGAAAAGGCAGATTTTCAAGATGGCTCTTTTCATTATTTTCATCGTTATTTGTGAAAGGAAAAGTTGTACTGAACGTCATGCTCAAGGATTACTTCTGTCTTAAAAGATACGTGTTCAACGGTTCGAATACAAATTGCGACCAGCCCTCCTTATGGCTTTGCGCTTCTTTGGGATTCGGAAATCCGGTGTGCGTGACCGAGACCCTTGTACCGTTTTTCAATTCATCAAATCTATACGTCACAATGGATGGAGAATCATCCTTGCTCCACTCTTTCGGTTTCCATGTGACAACAAGGAGTTTCCCGCGTTCGAATCCCAGAACCGTTCCTTTTACCCAACCGTCAAACATCTCAAATTTCCCGCCGATGGTCAGCTGCACAACGCCCTTCTGCCCGCTCCACTCCAGCATCTGTTTGGAATTGGTGAGTGCATCAAAGATGTCGCTGGACGAAGCCTTCAGGATTATCGATGTTTTTATTGTCAGGGATTTCATACATTCACTCCTTTAGATGTGTTGTTTCTTTTTCAGCAGTTCCATTGCTTTTTCAATGCGTCCGATCCGGGTTTCAATGTCCTTTGCAGAGGTAATTCATTGAACATAGTCCTTCTGATGCGTATCTGTAAATCAATTAAAATATTCTTTGATGAAAAATTTGAGTCATCAATGCTTCTGTTCAAATTTGACAAACACTACCGTTTCAGTCTCAGTTATTCCCATCGTCCCGCAATGGTGGATCCGCATTTGAAGCAGGTCCCGCCTATAATGCGATTTCTTATGACCCGAAATCCGACACGTTCCACCAGCAGTTCATGACAGGAATGGCAATACGTGTTTTCAAAATTACGAGTTTGTCCGGGCCGGTTGCCGGTATAAACAAAGTGGAGTCCCGACGAATATCCGATTTCTGCCGCACGAGTAAGGGTTGTCAACGGTGTGAACTCTTCGCTGGCTTCCATTTTATATTCCTCATGGTACGCTGTGACGTGCCATGGAATATCGGGAGAGATAGAATAAATGAATTGTGCGATCTCTTTCAACTCCTTATCGGAATCGTTCATTCCCGGAACCACAAGTGTTACTACCTCAAGCCACTTTTTCCTTTGATAGAGTGATTCGATGGTGTCGAGGACAATCTGTAATACTCCGCCCATCTGTGCGTACGATTTTTGATGAAAAGCTTTCAGATCGACTTTATAAAGATCGATCCATGGATCAAGATAATCGAGAACTTCTCTTGTGGCGTTTCCATTTGAGACGTACGACGTGACAAGTCCGGCATTCTTTGCCAACTTGAAAACTTCGACTGCCCACTCTGAGGTGATAAGCGGTTCATTATAGGTACTGGTAATGATCGGGGCTTTTTGCCGGAGTGCCAGGCGGACGATCTCTTCCGCGCTGATCTCTTGGATGGAAGAAATGGCATGCGGGTCGCGAAGTGTCTGCGATGTCACCCAATTCTGACAAAACGAACAGTGATAGTCACAACCCAGCATACCAAAACTGAGCGCATTCGATCCCGGGTAGGCGTGGAAGAACGGTTTTTTCTCTATCGGATCGAGAGCTATGCCGGAGACATACCCATACGGGACAAAGAGTGTTCCATCCAGATTGGATCGAATTTTACAGATACCATCTTTCCCATGTGGAATTTTACAGCGGTGTCCGCAGGCGACACACCGTACCCACTCATTCGGCATCGTGGAGTACAGTTCGCCTTTTTTCGTATGGTCGGCAAGAATTTCTTTAAGTGTCAAATCTGCCATTATGAATACACCCGCATTAAAGTAGGGAGAATGGCTGGAGTTGTCAAGCATGCAGTTCCATCAGCACGTGCAATGACCGTTCTTCTTTACTTTCTCAAAACATTCTTTGCCTTCTCTCAATGATACATAAGCAAGTCCCAGCGCTCCCAAGGGATCGATGTAGGCAAACTTGGTCATTTCGTATATACCGCTTGACGCAAGAAGAATGAGGGACAGCCAAATACATACTTTTGTGCATTCAGCATCTGCCAGGATTGCGTCGGAGTTCAGTTGCCTGCCGATTCTTTTCTTGCCACAGAGTAATGCCCACATGACGGCAATCGATACGAGTGAAATGATAACACCCCACAGCGTTGTCGTGGGGGTGTGTCCTGTCCATACATTGTACACGCTCGACGCGGTAAGTCCAAGAACCAACGCATAGAAGGAATATCCGGTAATGGTCAACGCCGTTCGTTCAAAGTCATCACGGTCGATTTCCGGTTGATGCTGGATTCTCAAAACCATATGCGCGATACCAAGTCCGGAAATAACTTCAATAAAGCTGTCCACGCCAAAACCAAACAATGCCAGACTTGAATCTTCACAGCCAAAATAGGCAGCAACAAGCCCTTCGACGATGTTGTAGAAAATAGTAAAGAGGGCGAGTCCAAATGCAAAGCGGTAAAGGCGTTGTTGGTCAGCAGGCTGTAGAGGTACGAAGGTGTCCATAGTTATTCAACACAATTTCTCAAGAGATGGTTCATCTGCAGGAGAAAAATCTATCCTCAAGGAAGAGAAGTGCCGGTTATGACAGTGCTCTATATATGACGACGACAACACTAATGAAGTAGAGAAGTGTAAAAATGATCTTGTTGTTCCGTGCCAGCCACGCGGGGAGAAAAATATCGAAATTATCCCCTCGATGTTCCGTGTACCGTGCTGCAATGGGGGTCAGAGGACATTTCCATTCATTGAGAAGGAGGACGATACCCTCTACGATGATCAAACCGATGGCAATCCACACCCTTATACTCAGGTCGTTCCCTATGCCGGCGTAGAGGATAAAACCGATGACCGAGACAAAGAACGCCCAGATGAGCGTGTGAAGAAATTTGACAAGGAAAAGTTTTGTGAAATTTTTTTGTTGGGAGGCCATAGAGTGCTTATGTGTGAAAATCACGAACCCGCTGATCGAGAATGATATCGAAATATTTCAACGGGGCCTTGAGATGCAGACCCTCGAAGGATTTGCAGCGGCTGAGTGCCACATATGCCTGCCCATGAGCAAACGCACCGTATCCCAAATCAATGATGACCTTATCAAATGTCTTTCCCTGACTCTTGTGGATGGTTATTGCCCATGCAAGTTTTATCGGATATTGGCGGAACGAACCCGTCACGACGGATTCGATACTGCCATGGGTACGATCGTACTCATATACCGATTTTTCCCAGATGGACGGATCAATCGTATGCACGGCATGATCGAAAGAAACTCTAATCGCTTCAGGCGTAAGATGTTCGATTACACCAAGAGTTCCATTCACCCAGCGCTTGTTCGGGTCGTTCTTGACCATCATCACCTGAGCGCCTTGTCTCAGCCTCAGTTTCTTGTCGGTAGGCTGTGACTTTTCATCAAAGTCTCCATCTACGACGGCATCGAAATAATATTCCTTGGAGGGGAGTGCTGAAAGCTTTTGAAGATTGATCGCCGAGGCAAGAGCGTTCGTACTGGTTAACGTGATGACGAGATCGTGTTTATGGAATTTCAGGGAGGCATGATAACGCTGGTTGATTTTTCTCAGGTCAGACATGTCAAGTTCGTTGTTGCGTACTTTGTTCAGCAACAGAATAAATTCGGGGTCGATGTGGCGAAATACCCGCTGGAGTTCTATCTTCTGCAGACGGATTTCACTGAACACCTTTGCGCTAAAGAAATAAGGAGTCAAATAATGATCTTCAAAATATTCTTCCAGATCCCGTTCAACAACCGGTGGAAGCTGGAAGAGATCTCCGATAAACACCATCTGCACACCCCCGAAGGGATCATGTGGCCGATTGCGATTTATCCGGAGTGAGGCATCGATGGCATCCATCATATCGGCACGTACCATCGAGACCTCGTCGATAATCATTGTGTCGAGGGCTGCAAACAGGTCTGCCTTCCCACGTATTTTTTTGATATCGTCTTCTGTGATGAGCCGCGTGGGGAAACGAAAGAACGAATGAATGGTCGCGCCGCCGATATTGATTGCAGCAATTCCTGTAGGAGCGAGTACGACGATCTTCTTTTGCGTTTTCTCCTTAAAGTAGTGAAGGAGTGTCGATTTCCCTGTTCCAGCATTTCCGGTGACGTAGAAATGATGTCGGGTGTTTTCCATCAGATCACATGCGGTCGAGAATTCATGTGTCAATTCAAAATCTGAGGGGACACCGGAAGAACCCAAGGGCGTCTTCTGTGTCTTGAACTTTTTCGATTTCTTCGAAAATTCGTTCGGAACCTTCAATGTCTTCGGTTGCTGAGCAGCGAGTTCAGAAAATCGTTTCAAAAAGTCTGTTTTTTTCTTCATAGAGCAGCAGAAACCCTTTAGGAGTTATTGTGACAGCTGGGGCACGCTGGATCACATCGTTCAATGTGCTTTCGGATGGCCAATAATCTCTCCTCTTATCGTTGATCACTTGTTGTATGTTTCAGCAGGCTTTTCAAAACCATCATATTCTCCACATCTTCCTTCATGTCATCTCCCTTTGGCGTTTCAAGAATTTTGGGAATGTGCTCAAATCTTGTATCATTCATCAACAACCGAAATCCTTCCAATCCAATTTTTCCTTTTCCAATATGTTCGTGCCGGTCTACGCGGGAGCCCAGTTCGCGTTTCGAATCATTCACATGGAAGGCAATAAGACGGTCAAGTCCGATAATGTCGTCAAATTCTCGGAATGTTTTTTCCCATCCGCGTTCCGTAACAATGTCGTACCCCGCAGCAAAGATATGGCATGTGTCGATGCAGACAGCCATACGGTCTCTTTCGTCCACAAGATCCATAATTGCCCGGAGATGCTCGAACCTGTGCCCGATAGCTGTTCCCTGTCCTGCGGTTGTTTCTAAGACACTCTTGGTCGTGACGTGCGTGTCTGCGTGGATCAGGTTCAAAGACTCTGCAATCCGCTTGATGCCTTCCGCTTCCCCCCGGCCCATATGAGAGCCGGGATGGAAGTTGAGATACTCGATACCGAGCCGGCCGCAGCGATCAAATTCATCTTTGAGCGTTGTGCGCGACTTAGCGAGAATGTTTTCATCTGCGGCGCATAAATTGATAAGATATGTATCGTGTGCCATGACCGGTGCTATGCTTGATTTCACTCGAAGCTCTTTGTATGTTGCAACGTCCTCGTCCGTAAGCGGTTTACCGTGCCACTGATTATTATTCTTGACAAAGACCTGCATGGTGGTGCATCCGATGCTCATTGCCCGTTCGAGGGCAGTGTGCATACCTCCGGCAATGGACATATGTGCGCCTAGAAGAAGGGGACGAGAAAAGGTTCGGTCAGTTGCCATAAGGTAATGCAATAAGATACAAAAAGATTCATGAAGAGGATACCTGCGGAATCTTTCTCCTTCAATCTGCTGTTATAGAAGTGATTCACATTAAAATGAACTCAAGGGTTGCTATGAAGAAAGAGAAAATCATTATTTTACTCTCCGTGATGACCGATGTCATCGGCTTTGGTATCGTTATCCCGATTTTACCATTTTATGTAACGGAATTCGGCGTTTCTGCATCAACCATTGCCTTGATGTTCACTGCCTTTTCCTTCTTTGCATTTCTCAGCGCTCCAGTGCTTGGTGCCTGGTCGGATCGCATCGGCCGACGTCCTGTGCTTATTCTGAGTATCACAAGCACCGCAATCGGCTGGCTGGTGTTCGCCAGCGCGCATTCTGTGTGGATGCTCTTCCTGGGCCGTATCATCGACGGCATGGCGGCGGGCAACTTCACCACAGCACAAAGTTATATGGTTGATATTTCCAAGAGTGAAAAGGAACGGACAGCAAACCTGGGTATCGTTGGTGCTGCATTCGGCATTGGATTTATTCTTGGACCGCTGATCGGCGGAGTGTTGAGCAATGTTTCGCATGCATTCCCCTTCTGGATGGCAGGGGCATTAGCAGGAACGAATGCGATCTCAGCGTATTTCTTTTTACCCGAAACTCATCACAAGCGCGATCCGCAAAAACCGATGAGCTTCAATCCTCTGACACCCCTCGTTCGGGCTGCGCAGGATAAAAAACTCCGGCCATTGTACTTTACATGGTCCTTTTTCTCTTTTGCAATCGTAACAAGCCAGACGGTTTTTGGATTGTTTGTGAAAGACGTTTTTGGGTTCAGCGCATTTCAGACAGGAATGTTGTTCACATGTGTCGGTGTCGTTATCGTCATCAATCAGGGATTTCTATTGCCGAAATTCTGGACGGTGAAATTCTCGGAGTCAAAACTTGAGATAATGATGCTTTTTGTACTCGCAGTTGCCTCACTTCTCGTCGCAACGGAATTACTTGCCCTGTTTTTTGTCAGTCTGATACTATCTGGAACTGGACAGGCGATCTTGCGTGTACTCATCACCGGTCAGGCAGCTGCGGCTTCTGATCCGGCGCGAAAAGGAGAGACGCTGGGAATTCTTTCTTCGCTTATGGCGGCATATATGATTATGGCGCCTATCCTGGCGGGATTTCTTTACGAGGTAAACTTTGCACTTCCGTACATTTTGTCGAGTGTACTCTTATTATTGGGGATTTATTTTGCTCTTCGCTTTAAAAAGGCTGGTATAGGAGAAGTGCACTAATCCGTGTGGATGATCTTTGCCCCGTCAAACCCATTGAACTTGGTCGACGAAGCAGTGCTGTAGGCACCTATATTCTCGGTTAAAAGAAAATCGCCGACCTCTAAATTACCAGGCAGTTCAGCCGATAACGTGATTTTATCAAAACTATCGCACGTTGGGCCGACCACCGCACACACTTCGTTCTCCCCCTTCTTAAAAGCGCTGAAGTTTGGGATCCAATGATCGTACACCACACCGGAAAAGGTATGATAGACACCGTCGTTGATATGATAGAATACCTTGCCGTCCCTCCGGGCTTTGCCGATAATTTCTGAAACCAGTGTAGCAGCTGTAGCAACAATAAAGCGTCCGGGTTCAGCAAGAATTTCGATATCGTCCGGGAAGAGCCGTTTGAATTCTGAATTCAACAAACTCGCGAGCTGTTGAAATTCCGGAACCTGCGGATCGTATGGCACGGGAAATCCCCCGCCAATATCGATAATATTGAGCGGATACCCCTTTTTGCGCGCATCATTGAAAATTTCTGACGTGATAGCAAGGGCCGAAGTAAAATTGTCAAAATGTGTGCATTGACTGCCGACATGAAAGCTGATTCCTTCAACTGTCAATCCCATATCAAAGGCCTGCTGGATTAATTTCTGAGCGTCTGCGGGTTCGGCTCCGAATTTCGAACTCATTTCTACCTGCGAACCGGTATCCGGAACCTTCAGCCGTACAACGAGTCCAGCCGTATCGCAATGGTCCTTAAGCTTTTTCAGCTCGGCCGCATTATCGTACGTCACGAGTGGTTTATATTGTTTGATTTTTTGCAGTGTTGTTCTGTCTTTAATCGTGTTGGAAAAAATAATCTTGTCCCAGACAAAATGTTTTTTATCCTTGGTATCGAAATGCTTGATGTATTGATATACCTGCATGAACTCGTTGTATGAGGCAACGTCAAAGCTCGATCCCTCCTTGAACAGTGTCTCGACAATCTGCTGTGTAGAATTCGCCTTGACTGCATAGTAGCATTGAACGCGCGGTAAATGGTTTTTAAATGTCCGGTAATTTTCCCGAATCTTGCTGTGGTTGAGGATGAAGAGCGGTGTTCCATGCTGGTCAACAAGTTTTAAAATTTCATTGTTCATCGTGCGTATTTCCTTTACCCGCTATAGAAAACCGCAAAGAGCACAGAGAATCAAAAGAATACCTTTTTCATGTTTCTGCGTCCATTGCGATCTTTGTTTGCAAAGAATCATTACACAGGGAGTTTCTTGATTATACCCCGAAGTTCTTCAATTTCTTTATTGTTCTCCAGATACGATTTGATCAGCTTTTGACGCAGTTCGGGGCCGCGGTCGTATAACCGTTTGAGTTTTTTAGGCTTTGTGGTCTGCAGTACATAAGCGGCCATCAATGGAAAGGCCACCGTGACATCCACATACGCAGTGACAGTTTCTTCCAACTTTGTAGGATCAATTTTTCCCCAGCTGGCTGCCTCGCTCGGTGGTGCGCCGGAAAGTCCTCCGGTATCGGGACGCGCATCTGTGATATTGATATCGTAATCCTGTCCTGCTTCCGGAATCATCAGCACTTCCTGAATTTGCGGCTCGGTTTGGAGGACGAAATTTTTCGGGCTGCCGCCGCCGATGAGTATAACGCCGGTTTTTCCTTTTTCGTACAGCTTTGCATTCAATATAATGGCTGTCGAATCATTGACGTCAATACCGGGATTAATCTTGAGCCTGAATTTATCCAGCATGCCGGACGCTTCTGCTAAGAGTTCTAATCCGGCTACATTCATACCAATGGTAGAATCACCGGGGGATGATGTAAAAACGGGAATCCCGTTGCGGTAGGCTGCTGCAAGAACGCTCACCTGGCCGGTGTTGTTCTTTTTCTCGTATTCATTGATCACTTTGCCGAGATGATAATAAAATTCCCGTGTTCCCATTTCCTTTTGAAATTCAGGACGGAGCATGATATGCCGGAGGATTTTATCTGTCTCCATCAGCACGTCCTGATAATCGAAGAGGATGTCGTAAATTCGTGTCACGCCTTTGTCTCGCAAGTCCGCATCATCGACGTTGTGGCTACCGCGGAACAAGGGCATATTGAACGCAAAGTGCAGATCATGGTACATGTTTGCGCCGGTGGCAGTTAACCAGTCCACAAATCCATGATTCATCAGAGGAATGATCGTCGATGGTCCAAGCCCGGCGGGTGTTAGAGCGCCGGCAATACTCACTCCAATTGTAACATCCTCCTGGGAGTATTTATCGCGGAGTAACTGACATGCCGCACGTAATCTTCCTCCATTGTAAGCATCCATATTATCAATGACGGCAGCAAGAGAACTGCTGGCGGAAACAGGCTGGGGAAGAACCCGCTTGCCGGTCAGGTATTTATCTTTTCCGGGACAATCTTTCTTCTGGTGCTCCATGATCTTTCCTTAATAAGTCTGAAACAGTGATTACTTCTCTTTGATCTTCTCTAATTCCGCAACAGCTTCTTTCCTGAAGACATCATCATCTTCATCTTCTTTCGGGAGTGTTGCTATGGTGGTAAGCTGTTCGCGTGCCTTTCCGTACTCATCTGTTTCAATATAAGCGCGTGCGCAATCAAGCCGGTACATGATGAAATTAGGCCGAAGCTCAATAGCTTTCTCAAAATTCTTTATGGATTCCTCCATGTTTGCCCAACCGATCCCGAGCGGCCAGCGGACAAACTTTGGCTTCTCGCACAGTTTCATGTGTGTACGTCCAAGGACATAGTATGCTGCAGGCTCGGTAGCATCCAGCATGATCGCTTTTTCGCAGTCAGCTCTCACTTGCTTCACCAGGCTGAGCGACTCAAACACACCGCGGAACAGGGCAATGCGGCCGTTCGCAATGGCCTGGCGTGTATAGCCCATTGCTCCTTGTGGATTGGCTTCAATGGCCTTCTTTGCATAGTCGAGCGATTTCTCGTAATACTCCAGTTGTGTCTTTTTTTCCGCATCGGTTTTGCTCGGAAGGTGTTCGCCGATATCAACATAGGTTCGGCTGAGACGCCAGAGGATATCAAAATTGTTGGGTGTGAGTTTTAAGGCCTCGTTGTACTGTTCAAGGGCTTTTTGATTTTCAAAAGTTTTCTCCGCGAAGGTGTTTCCCTCAGCTATGAGCTGGCTGACAGTACTTGAATCGCCCGCAAGTGGGTGTGCAGACATACCGGACAGCGGTATGAGGAATCCAGCGACGAATCCGATCAATAAAAACAGAGTAAGTTGTTTCAAGGGACGACCCTCCTGAAGTAATGAATAAAAAAAGTGGATACTTGTCTTGCCGTCTGAAGTCATCGAAAGGCGTTATGAATTACGAGCTTGGAGTTTCTTGATCTCATCTCGAAAGCGGGCCGCTTTCTCGTAGTCCTCCTTGGCAATAGCATCATCGAGCTGATTTTCTAATTGTTCAAGTTTGGAGAGCTGCGGTTTCTGTGCAGTATCTTGTCCCGGTTTTGCAATTGAAGGCAAGGGTTTCTCGCCTTCTTCGCCTTCGGAAATGAATGATGCCTCCGTCATCACTTTTTCTGCTACAAAGATCGGTGCGCCGTAGCGAACAGCGAGTGCAATGGCATCACTGGGGCGGGAGTCAATCTCCTGCGTGTCAAGGTTCAGGCGGGCAAAAAATGTCCCTTCGCGCAGATCATTGATATAGACATCCACCAGATCGCCCCCGAGAAGTTCGATGAGATTCTTCATGAGATCATGCGTCAAAGGGCGCGGCGGCTTAATACCTTCAATTTCCAGAGCAATGGACTGTGCCTCGAATGCACCGATCAGAATGGGTAGACGTCGTGCACCATTGACCTCTTTCAAGATGAGTGCATATGCCCCACCGCTTGATTGACTGCTGGATAATCCCAATATGTCGACTTGAACCCTGTCCTCTGCGGACATGTTATTTCCCGAGGAGTTTTTTCATTTCCTGCGTGAGCGCAGGAATGATTTCGAATGCGTCTGCGACAATCCCGTAATCGGCTGTCTGAAAAATCGGTGCATCCTTATCTTTGTTAATCGCAACAATATATTTTGATGAAGACATCCCTGCCAGATGTTGAATGGCACCTGAAATGGCAACAGCAATATACAGGGACGGTGAAACGGTTTTTCCTGTCTGTCCAACCTGATCGCTGTGCGGACGCCAGCCAGCATCAACAACGGCTCGCGATGCACCGACTGCTCCATGAATGACAGTCGCTAAATCCTCGAGCATTTTGAAATTTTCCGGTCCCTTTAATCCGCGTCCGCCGGAGATGATAATATCCGCTTCTGCAACATCCAGTTTTCCGAGCGAGAAAGAAGTTTCGGTGGCACGTGAAGCGAAGTCCGCATCTGTCAGAGCAATGTCTGCCATTTCTACTGCTGCAGGAGTGCCCGTACTCGTCCCAGCGGGGAAAACGTTGGGGCGAAGAGTGAATACCTTCACCGCAGAATTGATCTTTATGTCTGAAAGGACTTTACCGGCATAGACAGGACGTGTTGCGATGAGAATCCCGTCTTCCACGTTAAGTGCAATGCAGTCAGCTGCGAGGCCTGCATCAAGTTTCACCGCTATACGGGGTGCACAGTCTTTCCCCATGGCCGTCGCCGGTAACAGAACAATGTCTGCGTGTTCTTTCTCAGCAATTTCTGCAATGATCTTCGCATACGCCGTGGAAGAATATTTCTCCAACGTTGGCTGTTGTACAGTAAGAACCCTTGTTGCGCCGTAACTGCCCAGTTCACCCGCTATGGACTGCACCTGGCTGCCTATCACCAACCCAATTACCTCACCGTTCATGTGGTCGGCAAGGGTACGGGCTGCTCGTACTGTCTCAAAAGACACTTTCTTAAGTTTGTTATCACGCTGTTCTGCTACTGCAATAATTTTCATATCATATTCAAGGTTAAAGGTGAAAGAAAATGTGTTTTGCTAGATCACTTTGGCCTCTTCGTGAAGCAGGCGAACGAGCTCGGGAACTGCACTGAGATCTGTTCCAACAATCTTTCCGGCGTTCTTTGAAGGAGGTTTGCGCAGAGCAAGAACTTCGACTTTAGGCTGTACAGGTGCCGGCACCTTCTCTTCAATGGGTTTGTTTTTTGCTCCCATAATTCCCTTCAACGAAGGATAGCGAGGCTCATTCAGCCCTTTTTGTGCCGTGAAAACAGCGGGAAGAGACGTTTGTATTTTTTCCTTGCCGCCTTCAATTTCCCGTTCAGCAACTGCGCTGCCATCGGCAATGTCGAGTTTCACGGCGACAGAAACAGAAGGCAAGCCCAGCATTTCGGCAACTAGAGTGCCTATTGCTGCATTATCTGAATCCACGGATTGTTTTCCGAAGAAAATAACATCCGGTGCGATCTCTTTCAGGTAATCAGCAAGAGCGCGGGCGACAGCGAAAGAATCGCGGGGTGAATCATCCTTTAAAAGGACTGCTTTATCGACACCCATGGCCAATGCTTTACGCAACGTCTCTTTGTGCGCATCACCGCCTAGAGAGACCGCAATGACCTCTCCGGTGTTCTTTTCTTTGAGGCGAAGACATTCTTCAATGGCAAACTCATCGTACGGACTGAGGACGAACGTGATGCCCGTGGTATCGATAGTTTTTCCGTCCGGTGCGATGTTGATCTTTACCGCGGTGTCAGGAACATGATTAATGCAGACTGCGAGCTTCATACGAGTGTATTCTCTTGATTAACTGATGATAGGTTCATAGATCTTTTTCGTAGTAAAATCCTTCTTTATCAAAGTATGAAAGTTTTTCTCAACGGGCAAGCTGAAATCTATAACCATTGTTTGAGGAGAGAAGGTTCCACATTTCCTCCGCTGAGGATAGCGCAGACCTTCTTTCCAGACACATGCAACACATTATGGAAAACAGCCGCAGGAGCAACAGCACCGGTTGGTTCAGCAACGATTTTCATTCGTACAAGGAAGAACCGCATCATATCAATAACTTGGGCATCGCTTACGGTGACGATATCGTCAACAGCCTTCAGAATGATCTCAAAGTTCCGCTTCCCTACCGACTGCGTTCGCATTCCATCTGCAATGGTATCAGGGGGAGCAATCCGGATGATCTCTTTTTGGCGAAAAGAACGCTGACAATCATTTGCAGGTTCAGTTTCGACGCCTATGACTTTCACAGTTGGAAAAAGATGTTTTGCTGCGATTGCACAACCGCCGATGAGTCCGCCGCCGCCGATAGGAACAACCAGATAATCCACTGACGAAAGTTTGCGCGCGATCTCGATGACCATTGTCCCTTGTCCGGCGATAATTCTGTCGTCGTCGAACGGCGGGATCAAAATGTACCCATGATCTTCCTGGAGCCGTCTTGCGACGCGCTCACGGTCATCAGATGAATCTTCACAAAGAACGATTTCAGCGCCATAGGACTCCGCTGCATCGAGTTTGATACGAGGCGAACTCTTCGGCATGACGACGACTGCTTTGATGTTCAGCAACTTGGCGGCCAGAGCTACTCCCTGCGCGTGGTTTCCGGAGGAATGTGCCACAACACCGAGGCGTTTTTCCTCAGGGCTCAGTGACGCGATTGCATTGTACGCGCCTCGGATTTTAAATGCGCCGATTCTTTGAAAATTCTCTGCTTTGAGGTATACATCATTGGTACTATGATCATTAAATGTTTCTGACGTAAGGAGAGGTGTTTGATGGATGACCGGTTTTACGCGAGCGTAAGCGGATTCGATATCGGCAAAGGAAATCATCGCAATTCCTCCTGGTTCTGACCGTGGCAAGGTAGAAAAAAGGGATTGCATTGACAAGATAAAAAATACTTGACTCTTTTGAAGAATATACCGATCTTTATCTAGGTAAAGTATGAAAAAACCCAATACAAAAGAGATTGATGATCTGTATAGTGCCATTCTCCAGCTGGAGTCGCTGGATGAATGCCGGAGATTTTTCCGGGATCTGCTCACGGAATACGAGATCAAAGAATTCGTCGAGCGATGGAAAGCTGCACAAATGCTGGCCAATGGAATTCCGTATACTCAGATCGAGGCCGAAACCGGTTTAAGCACACGCACCATTGCGCGTGTCGGCCGCTGGCTGAAAAAGGGGAAGGGCGGATATTCTATGATGCTCAAGAGGACAACAAAATAATATTTTTTTTATCCAACCACTTTATCAAGATAAAGTATGCTTGCAACCAATGGAAGAATGAAAATTGCGATCCAGCGCAACGGACGCCTGACGGAAGATTCTGTCGCTCTACTCCGCGCATGCGGCCTGTCGTTTGAGTTCCAAAAGCAAAGCCTCTATTCACCATGCAGGAACTTCGATCTCGATGTCCTCGCAATCCGCGATGATGATATTCCTGAATACGTGCAGGACGGCGTTGCAGACCTGGGCATCATCGGGGAAAATATCCTCAAAGAACGTCATGCCAGAGTACATATTCTTGCACCGCTTGGATTCGGTGCTTGCAAACTCATGATCAGTGTGCCGCAGCGGTCAGCAATTCGCAGTGTGCCACAGTTGAAAGGCATGCGGATAGGAACAACGTATCCGGCCATCCTCAAATCGTTCCTGCGCACTAACAGTGTGCGCGCAGAAATTATTACGTTAAGTGGCTCGGTGGAATTGGCTCCCAATCTCAATGTTGCCGATGCAATCTGTGATATCGTCTCTACAGGAACGACAGCAAAAATGAACGGGTTGAGGACTCTATGTACAGTGTTGGAATCGCAGGCGGTTCTTGTGGCCAATCCGGAAGCAATGCGTCAGAAGAAAAAACGTACGCTCATCGAACGCTTGATGATCCGAGTGCATGGCTCACAGGAAGCACGAGGAAAGCGGTATTTGATGATGAACGCGCCGTCTGATTCAGTGCCGAAACTGAAACGTGTTATTCCAAGTTTGAAAAGTCCCACGGTGGTGCCGCTTGCAGAACCAGGAATGGTGGCAATTCATTCCGTGGTTGCGGAAGATGTGTTCTGGGATGTCATGGAGAAACTGAAACAAGCGGGTGCCAGCGATATTATTGTTGTCCCTATTGAAACGATTATTCGATGAACTTGTATATCGAACATACCTTAACACAGGAACAACGTTCCTTGCTCTTCCGTCGTCCCGGTCGAATGGATCGTAACACCAGTACAGTCGTTCAGGACCTGTGCCTCGATATAAAGCAGCACGGAGATGCAGCGGTGAATAAATACACTGCGGCATTTGATCATGTTGCTATGCACATTGGTCGTGTCCCACTGGAAGAAATTCGTACGGCAAAAGAGTCGGTCTCACCTGATGTTGTTAATGCCTTCATGGTCGCTATGAAAAATATCCGAACGTTTCATGAATCGCAGCGTTCCCATGTTCAGCGTATTCCGACAATGGAAGGTGTTGTTTGCTGGCGCGAAGCACGTCCCATCGAGCAGGTGGGTCTCTATGTACCGGCAGGATCGGCACCTCTTCCTTCAACGCTCCTCATGCTTGGCCTTCCGGCAATCCTGGCGGGTTGTTCACGCATTGTTGTCTGTTCTCCGCCCCAAGCCGATGGTGCGGTCGATCCCTATGTACTCGCTGCGGCATCTATGCTTGGTATCGACGAAATCTATAATGCCGGTGGTGCCCAGGCCATTGCCGCAATGGCGTATGGTACAAAGACTATTCCGAAAGTCGATAAAATCTTTGGTCCGGGCAATCGGTATGTCTCTGCTGCAAAGCAGTTTGTTTCGATGGACCCGGATGGCGCTGCAATCGATCTTCTAGCAGGGCCCTCAGAAGTATTGATCATTGCAGATGATTCAGCAAGTCCTGAAATTGTTGCCTATGACTTGCTCTCACAGGCAGAACATGATGCTGACGCACAATCGATTCTCGTGACAACCAATGCATCATTTGCGGCGGAAGTACTGAGGATTCTGCCGCAGCGTGCATCTGAATGTTCGCGAAGCACCACCGTGAAGGCATCCTTAGAGGGAAGTTATATCCTGGTGGTCGATTCCTTGTCGTCGGCGATTCGGTTTTCTAATGAATATGCTCCTGAACATTTGATTCTCAATGTTGACAATGCAGATTCCATTCTTTCTTCGATTCGCAATGCCGGATCGGTGTTCGTGGGGCCTTATGCGCCCGTCACAGCAGGCGATTATGCTTCGGGAACAAACCACACGCTGCCGACGAGCGGTACGGCAAAATGGACGAGCGGAGTTTCTCTTGACAGCTTTCAAAAATATGTGTCGTTTCAGTCTATTTCAAGAATCGGCCTTGAAAATTTGGCACCAACCCTCACCACACTTGCGACCGTAGAAGGTTTGCAGGCACATGCACACGCAGTGACTTCCCGGCTTTCGCCGGATCATGGAATGGTATGAATATCGACTCGCTCGTTCGAAAAAATATCCGGGCATTACATCCGTATCACAGCGCACGTCAGGATTTTCTCTCAGGCCTTCTCCTGGATGCGAATGAAAATTCTTTTGGAAGTGTCTTAGCCACAGAGGGCGTGTCACTCCATCGTTATCCTGACCCCTCCCAGCGGGAAATGCGATCGGTGCTCGCTGCTCTCAATAGTGTTGCACTAGAAAATGTCTTTGTCGGCGTGGGATCGGATGAAGTCATCGACTTGCTTGTTCGCGTGTTTTGTGAACCAAGAAACGATTCGGTGGTGGTCTTAGAGCCAACGTACGGTATGTACCGTGTAGCGGCTTCCATTCAGGACGTGGAAGTCCGGTCATGTTTGTTGAATGATACATTTCAGATTGACCTTGGCAGAGTGAGAAAAGCAATCGATCCTTCGACCAAACTCATTTTTTGCTGTTCACCAAATAATCCGACAGCAAATCTCCTGTATGGCGAAGAAATCATAGCGTTGTGTGAACTCGGGTCCATGGTCATTGTTGATGAAGCGTATATCGACTTCGCTCAAACAAAGTCGCTGGGTACCCAAGTGCTTACACATCCCAACCTCGTTGTTCTTCGTACCCTTTCAAAAGCATGGGGATTGGCAGGGATTCGTCTTGGGTATTGTCTTGCCGATTCTAACGTCATTATGTATCTGACAAAGGTAAAACCTCCCTATAATATCAACATTCAAACAAGTCGTACAGCTCTAAGAGCACTGCACCGGAAAGATGAAGTTCTTCATCTGGTCGCGTCGATTAAAGGGGAGCGAGCATGGTTAGCCGGGGAATTGATCCGTCTTTCATGTATTAAGCATGTGTTCCCATCGGATGCAAATTTTCTCCTCGTACGCAGTACTGATGCACCGGCATTGTATCACTTCTTGGCAGCGAGGAATATCATCGTCCGAAATCGAAGCACAGAACCGCTGCTGCAGAATTGCTTGCGAATAACGGTCGGTACGCGTGCTGAAAATATGATGCTCATCCAGGCGATGAAGGAGTACCATCAATGAACGTTATATTTTTTGATCGCGATGGAACGCTCATTGAAGAACCATCTGATGAACAGATAGATTCTTTAGAGAAATTGGAGTTAATTCCTGGCGTCATTCAAGGATTACAACTTCTTCAGAATCATGGGTATGTGTTTGTGATGGTCACGAACCAGGATCATCTCGGCTCGGCAGGCTATCCGCAGGAAACCTATGATCTGGTTCAGGGCAAATTTATGCGCTTGTTAAGCGGCGAAGGAATTCAATTTGAGCGAGTCCTGGTATGTCCGCATAGCGTGCAGGATCAGTGCGGGTGCCGTAAACCAAAGACGGGTCTTGTGGATGAGTTTCTTCGAACCTATGATGTCGATTTGACTCGATCGTATATTGTAGGAGACCGTGAGACCGATGTTCAGCTTGCTCGAAATATCTATTGTCAAGCTCTCCGTCTTACGTCGGATACGTCGACCGGGGCGGACTATTCCTCACCGAACTTTCTCAACCTCTGCCGGTATATTATTCGGAAGGAGCGGACAGCATCGGTTCAGCGTATGACTACAGAAACGAACATCTCCGTTCAAGTCGGTTTAGATGGAACCGGTTCCCACGAAATTGCTTCAGGCATTGGATTTTTTGATCATATGCTTGCACAGCTTGCCAAACATTCAGGCATTGATATGAAGATCGGTGTTCAAGGCGACCTTCGGGTAGATGAGCATCATACGGTTGAAGATACCGGTTTGGCGCTTGGGAACGCCATTCGTCAAGCGCTTGGCGATAAACGCGGGATCGAACGTTACGGATTTCTTCTCCCCATGGATGAGTCGGTTGCAAAAGTTGCTCTGGATTTAGGCGGACGGCCGTTCTGTTCCTTCACCGCTTCATTCGACCGCGAAAAAGTCGGTGAGCTGCCAACTGAACTTGTTGAGGATTTCTTCCGCGCATTTGCGGATGGCTTGCGTGCAAATCTCCACATCACCGTCATAGGAAGAAACGATCATCATAAAATCGAAGCAATCTTTAAAGCCGTAGCCCGTACACTCCGGCAAGCCGTGACAAGAAAAGAATCTCAAATTGATGTGCTTCCATCAACCAAGGGGAATCTCTGATTCTGGAAATGTTATGATTGGAATCATCGACTATGGTGCCGGGAATATCTGTTCTGTAAGCAATGCGCTCAATCGTTTGGAGATTCACCATATTGTCTCAAACGACAGAAAAGAACTTGGTAAGGCAGGAAAATTAATTTTCCCGGGAGTGGGGGAAGCGCACAGTGCCATGGATTCCCTCCGTCAGAGCGGATTGAGAGAGTGGCTGAAAGAAGTCAAGGTGCCTTTTCTCGGTATTTGTCTTGGGATGCAGCTGCTGTTTGATCATACAACAGAACGAGAGACCGGATGTCTCGGCATCATCGCCGGTGTCAACGTTCGGTTTGACAGCGAACACTTCAAGCTGAAAGTACCTCATATGGGATGGAATCAGGTTCACCATACCGGACCATGTGCGTTGTTTACCGGGATTGCCCAGGGTGAAAATTTTTACTTTGTCCATTCCTACTATGCACCGATCGTGCCGGCAACGATTGGTACAACAGAGTATGGAGTTCAATTCGCATCCGCAGTCTGCCAGAACAACTATTATGGCGTCCAGTTTCATCCGGAAAAGTCTGGGAAAGCCGGGCTGCAGATTCTCAAGAACTTTTGTGAGTTATGCTGATTATCCCTGCCATCGATATCTTCGAAGGTCGATGTGTTCGCTTGCGACAGGGCGACTACGAGGAAAAAACTACCTACGCCGTGTCTCCTGCTGATGTCGCAATGCAATTTGCTGAGGCCGGTTTTTCCTCGCTTCATGTTGTCGATTTGCAGGGAGCGAAAGAAAAAAAAATTGTTAATTGGAATTCCCTTGCTTCCATTCTTGCCCTATCGGGAGTGGAAGTGCAGGTGGGAGGCGGAGTTCGAACGACGGATGACCTTCGCCGCCTGATCGACCTTGGTGCCGAACGTGTCGTCGTTGGAAGCGTTGCTGCGAAGTCACCGGAACTTGTCGAGTACTGGATTCAACAGTTTGGCGCCCAGAGGATTGTCGTTGGGATGGATGTAAAAGATGGTTCCGTTGCCATCAGCGGCTGGCTGGAAGATAGTCGACGTTCTCCTACGGATTTTATCTTCGATCTTATACGACGCGGCGCGGTAAGGTTTGTCTGCACAGATATTTCACGCGATGGTATGCTGGAAGGAGTGAACACGGAATTCTTTCGGAACCTGAAATCTGCATTTCCCGATATAACGATCATTGCATCCGGCGGTATCTCAACGCTCGAAGATATTCGAGCATTGAAGACATTAGACCTTGCGGGTGTTATTGTCGGAAAAGCACTCTATGAAGGCAGACTCTCCATTGAAGACCTTGTTAAAATGAATGGTGCCGTATGTTAACGAAGCGAATCATACCCTGTCTTGATGTGAAAGAGGGAAGGACGGTGAAAGGAACGAATTTCCTTGGCCTGCGTGATGCCGGCGATCCGGTGGATCTTGCTGCCCGTTATTCTGATGAAGGAGCCGATGAACTCGTTTTTCTTGATATCAGCGCAACGCTGGAGGGGCGGAAGACGTTTTTACGCATGGTAGAACGTGTCGCAAAAGCGATCCAGATTCCTTTTACAGTCGGCGGCGGTATAGCAACGGGAGATGATGCCGGACGTGTGCTTGATGCCGGTGCAGATAAGGTGTCGCTGAATTCCGCAGCCTTGGCCAGTCCTGACTTGATTGATAAAGTAAGTCAACGAGTCGGCGCTCAATCAGTGGTTGTCGCTCTCGACGTGAAACGCAGCAACGGACAGTGGACCGTATGGACGAGAGCAGGAACCGAATCTACAGGAAGAGATGCACTCCTGTGGGCCGATGAAGTGGTAGAACGTGGTGCGGGGGAACTGCTGGTGACGTCGATGGACCAGGATGGTACGAAGGCCGGATATGATGTTGAATTGTTGCGTTTCCTTTCGGACCGTGTTACGGTCCCGATCATCGCCTCCGGCGGAGCCGGCAGCAAAGAGCATGTGCGGGATGCAATTCTTTTTGGTCATGCCGATGCGATCTTGGCGGCAAGTATTTTCCATTATGGCAGTATTTCGATTACGGACCTAAAACTATTTCTTTATGAGCAAACTATCCCGGTGCGGTTATGAAAGAGCATCTCAATTTTGACAAACTTGGCGGACTTGTTCCTGCAGTCATTCAGGATGCGCGGACACATCAGGTTTTGATGGTAGGATTTATGAATCGAGAAGCGTTGGATACGACATTTCGCGACAGGAAGGTGACCTTTTGGAGCCGCACACGTCAGCGTCTCTGGCAAAAAGGAGAAACCTCGGGCAATTTCCTGGAAGTTGTTTCTGCATCTGTCGACTGTGACCATGATTCACTTCTCATCAAAGCCATTCCTCATGGTCCGGTCTGTCATACCGGCAAGTTCACATGTTTTGGAGAGAAGGAAACAGTGGACATCGGACAGGTTCTTCGTTCATTAGAAGAAACAATCCAAAAACGTCAGACAAAGATGCCGGAAGGGTCGTACACTTCAACACTGTTCAAGGAAGGGACACAGCGCATTGCACAAAAAGTGGGTGAAGAGGGGGTTGAGGTTGCACTTGCCGCAGTGGTTGGGGATAGAAAGCGGCTCAAGGAAGAATCGGCCGATCTCGTATTCCATCTGCTTGTGCTCTTGCGTCAGCTGAATATGACAATGACCGATGTAGCGGAGGAATTGCGGCGGCGGATGAAGTGACCGCTATTCTTCGTGCACGAACTCGTGGCCTGCACGTTGAAGCGCCTGCGTGGCCTGCACGAGAACTTCTTCCATGAGAAAAATGTAGGTGGTGTGGAACGTTGAGACGGCAAAGATACTGATTCCTGCATCGGCGAGCGGTTGGACAAGCGAAGCAACAACGCCCACCGATGATGTCGGTGTTTCTCCGGCGATGCGAAGAGCACGGTATCCTATCACCTGCTGGACGTTATTCGGCGCCATAAACTCCGGACTGACGACGGTGAGATCTTCGTCTGTTCGCATCACGAAACACATTTCCCCTTTGGCAAAAACAGAAGGAAGTTCTGCGAATTGCGGCATTTTGCTGATGACGAATTTTTCTTCAAGTAAGTGGAGTTTCAACTTCTGGTCCATAACTGCGCCCCTTCAAAGTGGAAGAAAAGTCCTCGTTGTATTTTCTGAGGGGAAGATACTACTTCTCTGCCAATGTCGCAAGGTCATTTCGCACAGACAGTTCGATCAGTATCTTCCGCAGCAGAGTATCTGCTCACATGATATCCCCCTGTCGATCTCTTCTTATTAAATGCTCTGGAGAGCTTTCTTCTGGAAGAAAAGGTCATACTTTAAAATTATCTCATGTATAGTCAATCAGTTTTCGTTCGATCCAAGGAACTTGGAACACGGAAAAAAACATTGTATGCAGCATCAAATAGGCGGTAAAAGGATAGAATTCATACCCGTCTCTCAACTCATCAATATAACAAAAGAGAAGCATGAGAGATAAAAAAGGTATACCGGCAGCAACAAATGCTTTTCGCATCACCGCCGGTTTTTTGTTGTACTGATAGAAAAGAAGGAAGAAAAATATTCCCCAGATGAGAAGTTGTTGAAATGTCCAGAGATCTGCCAGTATTCGTATATTGCCAAAGAGATGGAATTCAAAAAGCTGTCCGGGATTGTTTTTAAAGAACCAGTTTATGGATCCTCGCACGATCACAAACAGACCGACTTGAGTAAGAAGATGTCCCCAATAATGCGATGCGGGAATATTCCGATGGTGGATGTACGCAAAGAGTAGAGCTAACACAATCATTGTTTCCTTATTCACGAGTCCTACCAGCAATACGAAATAGTACCAGGACCATTTCTTCTGGACCATCAGAAAGAATCCAAGCGCAAATAGGGACATTGAAGGAAAATCATAGATGTATCGCGTCCCGACATGAAAGAACACCGGCAAGCCCAGCATCATCAAAAAGGGAAAAATATTGATAATCCATTCATCGGTGTGATAGAATAACCGGACCGTCGATCGGATGATAAATGGAAAAAGCGCAAGAAAGAAAAAGGACAATGCCAGCGCTACGAGATACTGGGGGATATACTCTTCTTCCCATCCGAGCCGCCGAAGTTCTTTTTGGATTTTTGGCTGCAGAGAACAGTACTGCGTTATTGACGTTTTCCAAGAATCCGGAACGACACCATAAACGGCCTGCGTCAATGCCGGAATGAGTGCCCGCTGTACGAACGGACGGTGTGCGGTACCTTGAAGAAGATCGGATAGTTTTGACCGCGGATCGCCATTGAATGAAGTATTGATTGAATCGGCCGTCCACACCCAGATGAAAAATATAAAGAAGGCGCACAAGAGGTACAAGGCGGTAACACAATGTTTTTTCTGAAAAATAATTTTGATCCAATGCATAAGACAACCCGCCTTAATGGACATCGGTGATGACAATTCCCGTACAATCTATTGGTTAACACTTTGATATTCAAGTTATCGGATATCGATGGCGAATAGCGGCAGCTCCTGGCTCTTTGACAGCGCCGACGCCTTTTTCCGCTTCTGTTTGCCGATCTCGTAAAATGTTTTGAGCCGCTCCACATCATACCCGAACGGAAGCAGGAGTGTTTCCACTGCCTTGAGTGCCATTTCTGTGTATTGTTCAATATCGTAGCCGTCCTCGAAGGCATACAGCGCAATAGGTTTGGCTTTCTCCGGCTTTTTCTTGCCGGATTGGTCAAGGATAATGAACTCAATAGATTCTCCCGCTGAGAGGTGCACGCCCATCGCTTCTACCATCTTGGAGACAACGGCGCTGATGCTGTTGTTGAGGTACTCGTCGGCTTCGCGTGTGATGTGGCGCTTGAGGATGAGATCCATGGGGTTTGCGCGTCCGCTGCGCAGAAGAGAAATATAACTTCGGCCTACTTCTAATAACTCCGGCACGAGCGCAGAGACTTCCCCCACATTGTTTGCGGCCGCCATCTTCTCCAGCATCGCCTGCTGCATGGCCTTGATAAATTTCGGCGTGTCGCGACGCCGTGTCTCGATGCCGCGCATCTTGATGTCGCCGTGGCGGTACCAGCCTACATAGTGGTTCGCCGTGGTGATGGCAGGATCTGTTTTGGAAGTGGGGAAAAGGATCCAGTTATAGATGCCTTCCAGCGAGATGTCGATGCCGACGCGTGCGGAAATTTCACGGGCAAGTTCCTCATGATCGTGCTGCGTAGCGCCCGGTTTTTTTACCCACACGCAATCGATGATGGCATGGAGAAGCCGGTACCCGCGGCTCTCGGCGACCTCTTTTGCGGTGAGAATGGCGTCGCGCGAAAAGGCATTCACCGACTCATGCGCTTCGATGCGTCCGAAGCGCGCATTCTTGTAGCCGAGATACCCAAAGCAGCTCACGAGCATCCACTTGAGTGCGTTTTGACGGCAGTCGTACCGTTTGAAAAGAACTTCGTCTTTTCCTTTATATTCTTTTTTCATCCGTTTATAGTACGCCCGTTTGGCAACCACCGCACGCAGTGTCTCCGGCACAACCCCCTTTCGTTTTTTGCAGATCGTGTAGCCGAGTTCCGGAACAGCATTATTGTTACCGACCTCGCCAGCTCGCCCTGCAAAGCGGGCAGACGGGCAGCATCGGCAGTTGATCGTTTCCGGCGAGACATTGTTGTTGACCATAATGCTCGGATACATCGATACAAAATCGAGTTCGACAACATCTTCATGATATCCAAGCGGCGGATTAAAGATAAGTCCGCCGCGGTCGGCCAGCAGCAGCGTTGCAGCGGATTTGAATTCTTCCGGCTCGCGTTTCTTCGACGGAATAAGAACGTTATTGCGGTATGCCCATGAAAGCTGCATGGACGACATAGACGTGCCGATGCTTGCCCGTCCCTGCCGCTGTCCGCACATTTGTGTGAGACGGGTCATCTCAAACAAGCCGTCGAGGTCTGCTTCGGTGACGGTGAAGGAATTATTTGCATCGATGTGCCATCGGCCTGCAAGCGTGAACGCGCCGTCCTTGTGAACAATTTTCCCGTACTGAAAGAAGCTCGACTCTTTTGTAGTATGGTACTGTGCGTCTGCATCGCGATTGAGGAGCAAAGGAATATTGAATTGCCGGGCAAGCTGAAGGATCTTCGGCATGAGAACCGCGTCGCCGTAATCGGTGACGAGCAGGTCGGGATCGCACCGGTACAGGTGCCAGTTCAAGGCTTCGAGCAGCTCGCGTGGTGAATCTTGCTCCAGCACATAGGTACGGTTTTCATGGCTGATTTCCAGCTGCAGGTACTTTTGATATTTCGGCGGGACGAAATCGTTGGCGTTGTGGATCTGCATGATGGCAAAGGGAGGTAGTTCGTACTCCGGTGCTTCGCGGTCGTCATCCAGGTGCCATGAAAGGAGTTCGCGGTCGCCGCTGATTTCGTACTCGCCGCGTGCGAGAGGAAACAGCCGTGTTTCGTACAAAAACTGCTGTTCCACGGCAACGTCGGAATTAAAGAATGCAAAGTGCGGAAAGAATTTTTCGAAGTACCACACAGCTTCTTTCAACCGCATCGGGTCATGCACGAACACCTGCAGCACATCGATGGAATCGCCGGAGTAGATTTCTGTACGTGTGGCTGTGGCAAGAGAGAGGGGGATCGGACACCGCTTAGCAAGGACTGCCGCTCGCTTGACGTCAGAATCATTCAGGTGAAGAAAGAAAGAGGGGGTGAATGTGCGGAAACAGCGCAGCCGTATGCCGTTCCGGTTGATGAACCAGAGTGTTACCCCGTGTTGAGACGGATAGACATCAAACAGCCAGCCGGAGATACGGGATGGGGTATTGAAGATTTGAGATTGCGGACTCGTTTGTTTCATACTCACATACTTTTTTCTTGCTACTCATCGACTCAACGACTCCATACTCATACTCAATTTCTTCACCTCTTCTTCCAACCACCGTATCACCTTCTGCTGTTCCACGGCAATGGACATCATCATGCTTTCGAAGGGAATAGCGCGCATGGCATAAAAGTTTTCCGCCAGATGCAGTTTTGCCGCACGGAAAAGTTCGTCAAAGAATTCCTGATCCTCTTTGCGCAGTCCGCGGCGGAACTTTGACCAGCTTGACAGCTCCGCGTCGATCAGGTTGGTGAAGGTCGGTACGGTTCGGCCCATGGTTGTATTCTCCTGTGGTTATTTCATGAGAGCGGATGAGTTTCCCCTCCATCCGCTGGGATTCCAAAAACAGTTGAAGCGTCCCGCGTTCATTTGTATCAAGTTTATACACACGATCCATGCCGTTTTTCAGCGTTGTGAACAATTGATTGCGTTCCGGCGGGGCAACGGTTCTTTCCAGACACACGATGAGCAGCGAGACACCCACCGACTTCATTTCCTGAAATGACCCCAGCAGCCGCTGAAGAATCTGCCGCACCTCACGCAGAGAGGCCTGTTCATCATAGAAAGTGTCGAGCAAGCCAAAAACGAGCGCCGTATTCGAATGGATAAACGAAAGAAACGACGGGAGCTTGTGTGCAAGTGCCTGCTCCATCTGGTAACAGGTAAATCCTCGCGAAATGAAAATGCGGTTGAGGAATATATTGGGATCGATTTTCCGCATGCGGGCAAACCTGGAAAGCGCGTGTACATCGAACCGGTTGCAGCCGTCCACAACAGCAAGGGATTTTCCGCCCGTCATCGCATGGGCAGCCATCTGAAGCGACAGCTGGAAAATGGGCCGCTTGCCGTACAGCAAAAACACTTTGCCCGGTTTGCCTGCAAAGGCGCGAATCATCCGTTCAGAGCGGACAGGCACGATATCCTCACTGATGCTTCCACCCCGGGGTGGGGCGGGATATCGGCGGTGGTGCGGGCCGGGGGATATGGGTTTCGATATGCTCATGATGCTAAAACGAGAATACGACATTTTTGTCGTCTTGTCAAGAGGCGGTTTTGCTGCAGCAGGGCATGGTTTTTAAGAATAGCGCAAAGCTCTTGACAATATAGGGGAAAAAGCATTATTTTTGTTATGACATTTATGTCGTCTATGGGGATTGCTTATGAAATCTACAATTGCTCAACGTATCCGTGAAGCACGGCTGTCGAAGCAGCTTGACCAGGCGACGCTTGCCGCAAAGATCGATATTGCGACGCGCACTGTACAGCGGTGGGAAAAAGGCGATCAGGTTCCCGACAGCAATTACCTGATGCGCATTGTTAAAGTCACCGGTGTCGCAGCCCACTGGCTGCTTGCCGGCAAAGGAGACATGGTCTCGACAGAGCAACAGATGTCCAAGGTTATTCCCCTGCCAGTTAACCGCTACAAAAAAGTGGAACTTGTATCGCTTCCGCTGCTCGCTTCTGTGCCGGCCGGTGCCTTAAGTCAACGGTTTCACTCTGACCATGCCGACCGGTACGTCACGGTCGACAATGTACGCGACCCGAATGCGTTTGCTCTCGAAGTGAAGGGGAACAGCATGGCGCCGCGCATTGAAAACGGCGATATTATTATCGTGACGCCGAAATTAGAAGTACGAAGCGGCGATATCTGTGTCGTGCGTGTGGAGGAGGAGGATACCGTCAAACGGGTAAAGATCGACGAACAGTTTGTTCACCTTATTCCGCTCAATCCTGAATATGAACCGATGGTGGTCCGCAAGCGCGACGTCAGCTTCATGTGGCGCGTCATCAAAGTGATTAAGAGTGTGTGAGATAGGATTTCATTATTATCCAACGGCATTTTTAGAATAATTGTCTACCTTCAACAAAAATTGACATGGTCTTAATTATAGCGTAGTATTTATTAAGGAAGTGAACATGAAAGCAATTGACATTTCATGGAAACCAGATGGATTGTTCGCACTTCCAGTTGGTACTTGGGCGGAAGACAAGTACAGACTTCTATCAATGTATATGCAGATGTTTGCAACCGGAATGCGTGATAAATGGACAAAGAGAGTATTTATCGACTTGTATTCTGGTCCTGGATGTGCGATAGTCAAAGATTCAGGGAAATGGCTCAAAGGATCTCCATTGTTAGCGTTATCATCTACAGATCCTTTCAATAAATATATCTTTTGTGAAGAAGACGAAAGTTCAATAACTGCTCTAGAGAAAAGAATCAATAACCACTTTTCGAAAAGTGACGTGACCTTAGTAAGAGGAGATTGTCATAAAAGAATTCAGGATATTATGAGTGTTATTCCTGCTCATTCTCAAAATCAAACGGTATTATCTTTTTGTTTTGTCGACCCTTTTTCCTTAAACCTACAGTTTGATACAATTCGTCAATTAGGAAACAAGTTTGTTGATTTTCTAATACTACTTGCCTTAGATATGGATGGACGTCGGAATGTCAAGCATTATATCAAAGAAACAAATACTAAGGTTGATAAATTTCTTGGACTAAATGATTGGCGTAAACGATGGCGTGAATTTAGTCAAATTGACAATAACTTTCAGAGATTTTTAGCTGATGAATTTGAGAAACAGATGATTTCTCTCGGATATCATAAACATAAAAAAGCGAATACTCGACATATTACAACATCTGATAGAAATCTACCGCTTTATCATCTTGCTTTCTTCTCAAGAAATTCCCTTGGATATTCATATTGGGATGAATGCTTGAAATACAGTTCTGGTCAGATCCCTCTTGAATTATAGGAAATACAAATGGCACAACAATCCTCAATAGAATGGACTGAATCTACTTGGAACCCGGTGACCGGATGCAGCAAAATCAGTCCGGGATGCAAAAATTGCTACGCAGAACGCATGGCGAAACGGCTTCAGGCAATGGGTTCATCCCGCTATCAGAATGGATTTAAAGTATCACTCCAGGAAGACATCGTCGAGTTGCCTCTCGAATGGACACAGCCTCGTGTCATCTTTGTGAACTCGATGAGTGACCTATTTCATGAAGATGTCCCATGTGATTTCATTGTAAAAGTTTTTGATACAATGAAGCGGGCTCATTGGCATACCTTCCAGATACTCACGAAGCGATCGGATCGATTGGTACGCATAGCACCGTATCTTCCCTGGCCTAAAAATGTCTGGATGGGTGTAAGTGTTGAATCTCAGCAGTACACGAAACGCATTCATGAATTGTTTAAAGTTCCTTCCGCTGTGCGCTTTCTCTCTTTGGAACCTCTTCTTGGTCCAATCTCCAGACTTCCGCTGCGAGGTATTGATTGGGTCATTGTTGGCGGTGAGTCCGGTCCTAAGGCACGTCCCATGGAACATGCATGGGTAACACAGATTAAACGCCGGTGTAAAGAAATGGAAGTCCCGTTCTTTTTCAAACAATGGGGTGGCGTGCGCAAAAAGGTAGCGGGCCGTGAACTTTTTGGGAAAACGTTTGATGAAATGCCGATACCACAGTTGAGGCAAAATGCTGCCCCTCTTCCGTTGGAATCTTATCCCATTCCTCAATAACCATCTGTTGATTCGTAAAAATGGACGAAATCTATCGTAACATGCGTTAATTTTGATGAGTTCTGAACTAGTATGAAGATCGGAAAAATATTGTATGCCGCCAACAGAAAGCAATGGCGGGCCTGGTTAGCGAAGAACCATCAATCGGAACCGGAGATCTGGCTTCTCTACCATAAAAAGAACAGCGGCAAACCCCGCATTCCATACAATGACGCTGTGGAAGAAGCGCTCTGTTACGGTTGGATCGACAGCACGCTTAAACCGAACAATGAGACATCCTACCTGCAACGGTTTAGTCCTAGAAGAAAAAACAGTAGGCTTTCGGAAATGAACAGGGAACGGATACGCCGGTTGATCAAAGCGAAAAAGATGACACGCTTCGGACTTGAACATATTCAGCATCACATGGCGCGGGGATCGAATCATTCAGAACAATCAAACATGCTGAAGAAATTCATCATCCCGAAAGATATCCTTCATGCACTGAAAGCAGATCCACTTCTCTGGAAGAATTTCAATCGGTTTCCACAATCGTACAAACATATTCGCACCGCATGGATCGATGCGGCACGCCAACGCCCCGCAATATTTGCACAACGCCTTCAGTATTTTCTTAAGATGACAGCAAAGAACAAAATGTTCGGGATGGTCCGATAGGTCAGGGTCGTTGAAATTTCCGGACAGAGTTCTTGCCGATCATTTATCCATTCTCTTTTGACATTCCATCATATTCACAGTACATTAGCACCGTGTATCAGGAAACGGGTATTTTCCCTACAATACTCTATCCCTTTGTTCAAAACGTGATTGGTTTGTGAAAAAGATTCTAATTGTTACATATTTCTGGCCTCCATCAGGTAAAGCGACAGTGCACTGGCCGCTGAGGATGGTCCAGCACCTTCCGGGTTTTGGCTGGCAGCCAATTGTCCTGACTGCGGATGAGGATACGTTTTCCCAACAAGATGAATCATTGGTGAAGGAAATTGATCCTCAATTGAAGGTCTTTACGGCCAGGGCCGTTGAACCATTCAGTTTATACAGGCGTTTTTTAGGAAAAAAGGAAAACGCACCTTTAACAGCTTCGGAAACGATTTCAAAGACCAACCGCGGGCTGCGCCATCGTCTTGCCGTCTGGATACGAATGAACCTCTTTATTCCGGACGCACGCATCGGCTGGTATTGGAATGCTGTGCGAAAAGGAAAGAAAATACTCCGGCAGGAGAATATTCACGCGGTTCTCTCAATTGGTCCGCCGCATTCGACGTTGCTCGTGGGAAAGAAACTCAGTGAAATTGCAGGAGTTCCCCACATTCCTGTCTTTATCGATCCCTGGGTTGATATCTCGTATTATCAGGGGTTCAAGAGGAGCGCTCTTACACTTGCCTTTGACCGTTTTCTCGAACGATCTGTCGTGCAGCATGCTTCGCACATCGTGTTTGTAACAGAAACGATGAAGGAAGATTACTGTCGGCGTTACCCTCTCATTAGCCCCAAATCGCATGTGCTGTATTGGGGTTACGACGAAGAAGTGTTTCAATCGTATATCTCAAAGAAGCCGGATGGACCGGAAGTTCTTCTGCATGCTGGCAATATCTATGATCATCAAAATCCAAAAATGTTCTGGCCGGCTCTCCGAAAAGAAATTGAAAATGGAAGGAATCTCAAGATTGTCTTTGTCGGGACTGTCGGGCCGGGTATCAGGCAATCGATACAGGAAGCAGGATTGAGCGGCCGAACGGAATACAAAGGATTCCTGCCGTATAAGCAAGTGATCGAAGAACTCGGTGCGGCGTCGTATCTGCTGGTCTGTGCATCAGAAAAACGTCACGTGCCGGGGAAACTGTTTGAATACTTGCGGACAGGGAAACCCATTATTGCATTTGGAGATGACAACCTTGAGGTAGAGAAAATCCTGCATCAAGCCAACGCAGGAAAGATATTTCCCCTGACCTACGGAAATGCGGATGTCTTCCGGCAGGTTTCCGCTCTTGTTCCCGATCCTCCCGAAGTACAGCAATACAGCAGAAAAAGTATCGCCGGGAAGCTTGCGGTCATTCTATCAACATCAGCTGAGAAATAGATTCTCTCCTACTGTCCGGATTTTGCTTAACTCACGGCTTTCCTGTACGTCTCAATAGTCATACTGGCCGTCTTTTCCCACGAGAACAATTTTATCCGCTCAAATCCTTTTATTCTAAGACTGCCAGACAATTTCTTGTCTTCAAGGACTTCAGCGAGAGTCGCTACCAGGCTTTCTGCGTTTTCCGGATCAAAATATCGTGCAGCATCTCCGCCAACTTCCGGGAGAGAACTCTTTTTGCTGAGGACCGCCGGGCAGCCGCAGGCAAATGCTTCGAGGATGGGTATGCCAAATCCCTCATAGAGCGAAGGAAAGACAAATGCCTGTGCCTTTGTATAGAGATAGGAAAGAGCAGTGTCATCGACCTGAACATGCGTGATTCTTCCTGTGAGATGATACTTCGCAATTTTACGCTGTTCTTCTCTGGTAAACTTCCCGCCTCCGGCGCAGACAAGAGCGAGTGTCCTATTCGTTGCTGCAAGCGTATTGAAGGCTTCTATGAGAAATAAAAAGTTTTTATACGTATTTCTCTTGCCGACATACAGGATAAAATTTTCTGGCACAGAATAATCAGGTCTTTTTGTAATTGCTGCCGATAACGTGGTTGCAAGCGGTATAACATCGATAATTGATTCAGGGATGTGTAAGAATGCAGACAGATCCTTTTTGGTGTGCTCAGAGATAGCAATAATACGGCTGGCCTGTAAGGCTACTTTCTTTTTGTTGGATGGTGTATAATCAAATTTGCTGAATAGGTGTGGATAATGTTCATGTGCCATATCATAGATTGTGAGTACGAACGGCACACCGCCAAGAAATTCTAAAAAGTATGGATCGTAATATGTTGGATGAAATAGCTCCGGTTTGGATCCCGCCGGGAACCGCTTCTTAACATACTTTCGGTTCAAGGATTTAATTATCTCATTCCTTCCTTTAAATCTGTACGAGGGAAAGAACCGATGTACCGGCACGGCCGTGATCTGAGGAGCGTAAATATTATTTGAGTATTTGATAAGGAATTCCGGCGTTGCATCTTTCAGGGCGGAAAACATTTTGAAGAGCTGATAGAAATATTGCGATATGCCCCCATATTCCTGGAAGGAAAACACCTGCGCGTCAAAGGTTACTCTCATCCTCACCTCACATCCGCGGGCGTTCTCTGCCGACCTGCATATGTTCTCCGAAGGAATTGCCACAACTTCTTGAATTTATTCGGATTCATATACTTCCGGAATGTATACTTATCCGCATCAACATCAGGCAGGATAAACGGCGGATGATGGATGTCCCCGATCTGTTCCGTCGGCCGGTTGGCCAGTGTGTGAAAACTATCGATCGTATGCGTGGCATGCATATCATACCCGATATTTGAGATGAGATTTTTATTGGGAAGAATCGCCAGTCCGTTCTGTACGGCCATCGTGAACACCCATTGGAAATCCCAAGTATCTTTTAATTCCTTATAAACGAGGTCGAAGTTTCTTTTCCAAAAGCGTCTCATGGCGGCGTCGGGATAAAGTTGTCTGAGAAGATTTCTTTCCTGTACCTCTGCATATGCAGAAATATTTACGTCATAGCTGTCCCATGCTCGTTTCCACGTCGCCCAACCCCAAATATGGTTGATCTTCGAAAAATAGTAGGAGTCGGTGCCGCGCTGAACACCATCCTGAAGGTTAACACCTCCAATGTGCATGATTCTTTCATCGTTTCTGTAATAGTGCAGCAATGTTTCACAAAAATGAAAGAAGGAGAGATCCGGGACACAATCATCTTCAAGAATAATACCTTCGCTGACATTGTCGAAGAACCAATTGATGCCGGAACTGACGCCAACTTTACAGCCAAGATTCTTGTCGGAAAAATTCGTCTTCACTGTGCAGTCCCAGTCGATGTTCTTGATGACACGGCGCGTCTCTTCACATCGACGCAGTTCATCTTTCTTATCGAGACGTGGTCCATCCGCAGAAACAAAAAGCAGCTGCGGCCGGATTTCACGGATTTTCTGGAATACCTGTTTTGTAGTCTCGGGGCGGTTAAAAATAAGAAAAAGGATAGGGGTGTTAAAAAGTTGAGCTGCCATAGTGATCAAACATCCATACTGACGGATCAATTATGTTAGAAAATGCCGATTGGGGTGCATTTCGAACAATGGTGGAGAGCAAACGTTATGACTTTTTAAACAATCTCAAGAATCGTTTCATATAGGATCGATAGCGTGTTGCGACGATGCCATCATTTATTCCCCAAAACACCACCATTGTTTTCGCTGCCTCATAGACATTGGAAACGCCAATGACGGAAGAGTCCGGAACACCGGTATACGCCGCGTCTATCGGAAGCTGTTTTGAGAGTTCAAAAAGAAATTTCTGAATTCTCGGTACGATCTTTCTGCCCTGCCGGTAAATACTATTCACATTGAGTTTATTGAGATCTGCCATTTCCCTGACGGCTTTGTCGATTGCTTCGCGGGAATATTCATTGCGTTCGGTCAGTGCCGCCGCCAGGAGCTCATGGAGATCTAATGTATAGGTACCGGTTTTCTCCGGGAACGCGTCTCTCAGCTGCAGAAACGTTTCAGAGGCGATCACACGGTAAGAGGGACACACCTTCAGCATGGGATGAAACGGGATCGTGTTTTCCTGAAAGAATCTCTGAGATTCTGATTTGTCCTGTCGATGAAAATAGGAAGCACCGTTACTGCGGCCGGATGCCCCGTGAATGGCGAATGGCCGGTGTGAAAAAGCGTATGTGTCGAGGGCAAGAGCACAGGCAAAGGCCGAATAGGCATCAGGCGTTTGTGACCGGAAAAATACGCCCTCTTTTTTCATAGAGTTGACAACATCGATGTGGACAAAGCCGCAATACAGTCCGGGAAGATCGAAGGTATACAATGGCCGAAAATTTAGAACCGTTCTTATCCATTCGTCGGTATGACGAAGTTCAACATCATTCCGGATGGACCATGACATTTTATTCCGTGAACGCTCATCGGGATGGTTCGGCCAGACATATTGCGCGATGCCGGATGTCACTGCGCGCACGTTGGTCTTCTCAACAATGGCGTTGACATGCCGGATTGCGCCAGGAAGCAGACCGTCGTCATCGCCGAGAAAGAGGACAAAACCTTCTTTGACATGATTCAGACTAAACTCGAAATTCTCGGACATGCTCACACGTTTGCCGGTATTAAGATAGCGAATCCGGGGATCGGAGAACGAGGCGACAACCTCGCGTGTGTTGTCCTGGCTGAAATTATCGCTCACGATGATCGTGAGGTTGGGATACTCCTGTTCCACGACCGTGCGGAGAGTATAGTACAGCGTCTCAGCTCTTTCTCGCGTTGGAATGATGACCGTATATTTGTTGCTTTCACTCATGGATAATCAGAGATGCCTCATGGTTTCATCTTTATCAATGAAAACATCCGTCGAATGTTGAACATATCGCGCAGTGACTCTGTGCCCATAATGACACTCAAAGTTGCTGCCCCAAAGACTATTACTAATATCACGAATTTTAGAATATCATTCAAATCCTCTCTCATGATCAATCGCCCTGCACCCGTGACAGCCAGAGTGATCACCAGCAATTTGCCAACATCATTGCGGTACCATGACCATTTTTCACGATTCAATAAACGGAGATGCATAAGCTGAATAACGATAAGGAGATATCCGACATTGAGGAGGATCCACATGCTCGCCGCTCCCACAGCGCCCCACGCTGTTGTTGCAAAATAAATTGCAGGAGCCAGGAAAATGACGGCAACCAGGTTCGTAGAAAAGGAAAGCTTTGTCCAGCCGTAGGCAAGTTGTAATGCGTAGGGGAGATGCATAAATCCATGCAGCATATTCCCGATTACCAGCAGACTCACTAAAAGACTTGCATGTGCAATGACGCCGGGATCACGTACCCAGAAGCTGAGAATTTCTTTCGAAAAGAAAGCAAGAGTAAGCGCCGACGGAAGAATAACAGCCGCCATAAATTGACAGCCCTGGTGATACGTCTGCACAAGACCGCTCTGATCATTTTTGGAAACCAATTCTGTCAAACGGGGATAGTACGCTGTAAATACCGGTGTAATGAGTCTGTATAAGACTGCGGCGACCATTGCGGCAAAGGTATAGTACCCGAAGTCAGAAAGAGAAAGGAGCTTGCTGAGCAGGATTTTATCCGTTTGCATAAGAATGGTCGATACCAGGGAGATGCCGGTCATTCCTGCTGCGAATCGCCAGATTTCCTTCAACACGTCTGCACGAAATATTCCTTTTCGTTCCGAAGCAAGGACTTGCCACAAGGCAATCCGCAGTACGATGACCTGGGCAAGCGCCATCAGTGCCTGCCAGAAGAAGAATGCCTGAACAGTCGGCTGTATCAGCCAGAGTACTAGTACAGCACCGGCTCCCTGCAGTGCTGCGAAAATTGCCAGGATCGAATTCACAAGGACCTGACGCTGCAGACCGTTGAGTCCTCCCATATATAATGCCACAGGCCAGCGCAAGCCCACAACCAGAGCCATTACCCAGAGGACTTCCATAAGAAATTCCCTGGATAATTTTTCCGGATTCAACCAATGATACGCGATGAAATGAGAGGCCAGTGTAATGACGGCAACAACGATGAGAGCGATTCCCCAATAAATGATTTCCAATGTGCGTGCCGTGTCTGCCATGCGGGGGGCATTTTTCTGATCGACAGAAAGACGTGCCATTTCTCTGGCAAGGGCTTGTGACAAACCAAGATCGAGGACCGCAAACATTGCCTGGAGAGAGGCAAAAATTCCGATAACTCCATACGACTCTACACCCATAAACCGGATGTACAGGGGAACAAAGATTATCCCCATCAAACCGGTCCATGCGCTTCCGCCAAAATTTGCAATGACATTTTTTTTAACAGAGGGCATGGAATGATCTCGTATAATAATGTTATTCACTTCTGGACAGCATGAAATTGACAGGACAAGCACAACGTTGCAGGAGCATAGAGATACATTAGTCTAAATGAAAGAAATCGCTGAGGATATCATGTCCGGGGGGCTTAAAAATGAGTTGATTCCCGGATGAAAAAACCAAACAATTTCCAGGTGTATCATTGTTAATCACAGAGGTATTCACTGAAATATAACTTCGTGTACCGATATGGCAATCGCCGATAATAGAACTTCCCGGATAGAGGACAACACCTTCTTCGATTGTCGGTCCTTTTCCATGATTTTTACCAACTGTTGTTCCTTGATAAAGGACCAGATATCGCGGATAAGTCATGTTCACAAGCACAATCCCAAGTGAATGACCTACGAAGAAAATATCAGGCATGAGGGTTTCATAAAAACAATGAAAGCTATTCAGGGTTTTATTGAGATAAAATAATTTTTCACAAATATTTGTGTTTTTCCGATTACGCCATATTGTATTTGCAAGGTAGTACAGAAAGACGGCGTTTTTCTCAGAATGGAGCGGATGAAAATCTGAGCCACGCCAAGTTTTCACATGATCCATACAGAAGTCAAGTCGATCAAGGGCTTCCTGAATGTCTTGTCCAATGAGATCGTATGTGTTCCCACGATCATCAGGATATAATCCATCAATTTGCTGAGATATATAATGGCCAATTTGTTCGGAGTTCACTATTGAGCCCTCCACCAGTCAATCGTTTGTTGTAATCCAGATTTCAAATCGTACTTCGGGCGCCAGTCGGTACTTTCCAGACGCTGAATGTTTGCAAGTAACTGAGATGGTTCATCGGGTGGTGAAGGTAATCGGCCGAGTTGGATCAAATCTTTCCTCTGGACTAAATCGCCGATTGTCTCTACGACCTCCCGAATAGTAATCGGCTTTCCGCTTCCTATGTTGACAGGGCCGTTGAGATCGGATTCAAGAAGTGCAGTAAAGGCACTTGCCACATCTTCCACATACAGGAAATCGCGAATCTGATTGCCATGGGAACAAAGCGCAGGTTCACCTTTCAGCAATGACCGGATGACAGAGGACACCAGCCTGCCGGGGTGTTCATAGGGCCCATAGAGGAAAAAGATGCGTCCCCAGGCGCTGCTTACTCCGGTTTGCTTTGAAAACGCTTCCAGCATCAGCTGGAGTGCATGTTTGCAGCTGCCATAAAGAGTAGCCGGCCGCAGGGGGGAAGTCTCTTCTGAGTAAACGGATTGTGTCCATTCATACTCGGCGCATGTTCCCGCCATAACGGCTCGTTTGCCGCCGGAAGCTGCGAATGCCTGTAATAATTCCAGACTTGCCTGGACCCAGCGCAAGTTTTCGGTTGAGGTCCAATACTTTCCCGGAACAGTGTACCATGAAAAATGCAAAAGGTGGGTCGGCTGGATTGTTGTTATAAGTTTTTGCACTTCTGGAGGCGACAGCAAATCCATCACATGCCAATGGACATGAGGTTGAGGATCCTCAGGAACGATAGAGACTGCGTGAACCTCATAACCATTTGCAGCAAACAAGGGTAAACAGTGACGCCCGATAAATCCGCTTCCTCCGGTTACGAGAACCTTTTTCATAAGCTGAAATCCCTGTATTCCCGATCTTTTGCCGAAATAATCCGCGGAGACTCCGGCCACCGGATTCCGAAGGCAGGGTCGTTCCATCGAACGCCTGAAGCAGATTCAGGGACATAGCGATCGGCCATCTGATAAAACACCTCTGTATCATCCTGCATCGTCAGGAATCCGTGAGCAAGTCCGTGGGGGATATAGAGCATCAACCGGTTGTCAGCATTTAAGTCGAACGAAAGCCATTGTTTAAATGTCGGTGAATCCGGTCTCAGATCAATAATCACATCGAACAGTGCACCCATTGTGCAGCGCACGATTTTGGTCTCTTCATACGGCGGTTTCTGGAAATGCATACCGCGCAGCGTCCCCTTCTGCTTATTAAACGAGATGCTGCACTGTTCAAGATCGGGATTGAGTCCGTGTTCCGAAAATTCTGAACGGCAAAATGCACGCGCAAAAAATCCACGTTCATCTTCTGCACGTTGAAGCGAGAGAAGAAAAGCCCCCGGAATTCCAGTTTCAGAAAAGATCATGTCGATTACACAATTTTTAGTTCGGGAATAGGAATAATGAATTTTCCGCCGCGCTTGCGGTATTCAGCCTGCTGAAGCAGCACTTCGTCTGCAAAATTCCAAGAAAGCAGGAGGACATAATCCGGCTGGGTTTCCAGCAAGTGTTCCGGCGGATAGATGCGGAGATGAGTCCCCGGCGTATAACGTCCCTGTTTCGCAGGTCCTCGATCGACCACAGAACTAAGAATTTCTGATCCAATGCCATAGTAGTTCAGCAGAGTTGTACTTTTTGCAGACGCCCCATAAACGGCAATTTTCTTACCTTCCGTTTTTAACTTCTGCAGAAGCGAAACCAATTGTCGTTTTGTCTGCTCTACTTTGTCTCTAAAACCTTTATACCATTCAAATCGATCAACACCCCATGCACCCTCTTCTTCGAGCAGTGCATTAACCCGTGCAGCGCCCTCAGCGGCCATGCTGCATGGACCATCCGCACGCTGAAAAAAGACACGAATGGATCCGCCATGGATCGTCAGTCTCTCAGCGTCCACCAGAACTAGATTGTGCCGGCGGAACAGCTTCTGGAACGAGGTCACGGAGTAATAACACAAATGTTCATGGTAAATGGAGTCAAACTCAACGTGATCGATAAGATCTTTAACATAATGATTTTCAATAATGGCGACGCCATCGGGTTTTAACAGGATATTAATTCCGACCACCACACCATGAAGGTTTGCGACATGGGCGACCACATTGTTGGCATGGATCACGTCTGCCTGGTCACCCTGTTCCCGTAATCGCTTTGCTACCGTGTCATCGAAAAATTCGCAAAGAGTGCGAATACCATGTTCTTCCGCCACGCGGGTGATATTTTCAGCGGGCTCTATTCCCAGCACGGGAATATTCTTATCCCGATAGTTCCTCAGAAGATAGCCGTCGTTGCTGGCAATTTCAGCGACCAAACTCGATGACGATAAACTCCTGTCTCTGATTAAACGGTTCGCAATGTTCCTGGCATTTTCCAGCACAGTGTCAGAGACAGAAGAAAAATAAAAATATTCTCGAAACAGTTGTTCCGGAGAAATCGTCTCGGTGATCTGCACGAGACTGCATTGCGGACAGAATACAAGGTCCAGCGGGTACGTCGGTTCCGGCTGATCGAGTTGCGCTTGCGTGAGCAGAGCATTCGCCAGGGGCATATGTCCCAGGGATAAGATCGGTTCAAGTCTGGTAGAATTGCAGGAACGGCAAAAAAACTCTGTTTGATTTATATTCATTTTCATACAACAGGATCTTGTTGAAATGCCATCCATGAGATTCTAACACCATGGATATATGAGAATCATGTCCCTTGTGCTACGAAGCCCAGATCTGATCCCTCTTTTGTGCCAGCTCTGTATACTGGCGAATCTGATGGACAGTGTAATGATACAGGTTCTGGTCAGGACTCTCATGATATTTTTTATACCAATCGACAGTAAGCTTCATGTTCTCATCAAACGAGAGAATCGCAGACCAGGGCAACATGACATGGGCCTTGTCACAGGTCAACCGCAGCCAGCCGGCCTCATGGAGTTTTTTACCTTCCTGCGGCATGATCTCGAATCCGCCGCTTTTCCATTTTCCAATAATCGCTTCCACAAGATCCCGGACACATTTTGCAGAATTATCGCTAGGGCCAAAGTTCCAGGCCCCGGAGAATCCAGCCGGGTCGTCGCTTGCACGCGCAGCCAGCCATAAATAACCGCTGAGCGGTTCCAGGACATGCTGCCACGGACGAATAGCCGTAGGGTTTCGTATCTGGATGAGCTCGCTTTTACTCAATGATCTGATAGCATCCGGTACAATTCTATCCTTTGCCCAATCTCCTCCGCCAATAACATTTCCTGCGCGTACGCTCGCTGCACCGAGGTTCTCTCTCTGCAGGAAGAATGATTTGAGATATGAGCGAAAGACAATTTCTGCAGCAGCTTTGGAAGCGCTATACGGATCTTCTCCGCCGAGAGGATCGCTCTCCTTATATCCCCAGACCTGTTCATGATTTTCGTAGCACTTATCGCTCGTGACAATGACAAGCGATTTCACCGAATCAGATTCTTTGACAGCTTCGAGAATGTTCAGTGTCCCGAGAACATTCGTTCTCAATGTCAACTGGGGAACATCATAGGAATATCGTACAAGGGCCTGAGCGGCTAAGTGGAACACGACATCAGGTTTTACTTCTGAGATATATTTTTTTAGTGTATCATAATCCTGGACATCGGCACGGAGCTCTTCAACGCGGCTTTGCAGCCCGCACGATTCATAAATGTTCGGCTGCGAAGGCGGCTCCAGGGAATAGCCAAATACTTTTGCACCAAGCTCATTGAGCCAGATGCTGAGCCATGCTCCCTTAAAACCGGTATGCCCTGTTACTAAAACACGTTTATTCTGATAATAATTCTTGAATGAATTTTCCATAAAGACCTTAATCCCATATTTTCCAGAGAGCCTTACCGCTTGCCCACATTTCATTGAGGGATTCATATTCCCGCGGTGTATCCATACCAAGCCAGAATCCTTCATGCTGGAATGCCGCAAGCTGATTGTCTTTCACCAAAGCGGGGAGCGTGTCGCGCTCTAACACTAGATCATCATCTGACCATAAATAATCCCAGAGTCTTTTATTGTCGAAAACCATAAATCCACCATTAATCCAACCCTGTCCGATATTTGCTTTCTCATTGAAATTGGTAACGGTGGAATCTTTGAATGTAATTTCACCAAATCGTGAAGAGGGACGAACAGCAGCTAAGGTACCGATCTTTCCGGATTTCTTGTGGAATTCTATACTTTCCTGAATATTAATATCAGAAAGACCGTCGCCATAGGTGAGACAAAAGAGTTCTTCACCTTCTAAATATTTTTTCACTCGCGAGAGACGTCCGCCTGTCATAGTGTTTTCTCCGGTATCGGCAAGCGTCACTTTCCAGTCCGAGTCTTCCAGCGAATTATGAACGTCCATATGGCCGTTCTTCAATGTTATGGTGAAATCGTGGCAAATGGCCTTATAGTTCACAAAGAATTCTTTAATCTCCCATGATTTATAACCAAGGCAAAGAATAAATTCTTTGATTCCCTGATGAGCGTAACTCTTCATAATGTGCCATAAAATTGGCATACCGCCGATGGGCACCATGGGTTTGGGAAGTAATTCGGATATCCCTTTGATCCGTGTTCCTTTACCGCCGCATAAAATCACTGCTTTCATGGAGAACCCTTTCTCATTGCTTCGTACGTATTCAACATTATGTTACGTTTGTGATTCTTTCTTCTTTCGAACGAAAAATTGTATCGCAAACACGAGAAGACCGCTGAGCACCAGCAGATTGGTTCCCAAGCTGATATTCTTACCAAGGGAAAACGATGCCGGTTCAAACTTCATCGTTAGCGTGTGAGTACCCTGAGGAATAATGACCCCGCGGAACAAGTAATCAAGCCGATAAATTTCAGTCTCTCGTCCGTCGATATATGCCTTCCATCCCTTGGGATAATATGCCTCGCTGAGGAACAGGAGGTTGTTGCCCGTGGCCGTTGCTTGTACTTCAATTTCATGAATGCCATAATGAACAATCACCGCTTCTGCACCCTGTGCCGGCGGATCGATCGTCGATTGCATCTTTCCTGAAAGAAATGCAATATCACGAGGATCAAAAGACATTGCCGATATTTTCTTCAAGGTACTGAGTCCGTCGCTGACTTCATACCGATTCACAAAGAATACCCGCGGCAGCCACGAACGGAAACCGTATACTTTTATCTCGGGGCTCGAGTAGACAGGCACAAACACACCACTCGAATCATCTCTGTCGGTGATAATATATTTTATGTTCATCAACTGCCAGACGAGCGGATTCCCCAAACCGGCGACATCGACCATGTCCTGATAAATACGCATCTTTGCACCCTGATAACCATAGGCGTTTTGAAGCCGCCAATAGGCAAGGGAGTTGTCATACACGGGCTGGCCATTAACCAGCTTGAGGACCCGAAATTGTGTCGTATCCTGCTGCAAGACTTTCGCAAAATCCGGTGTTGCCAATATCGGAGTATTTTCCTGACGATCCTTTGGCTCTGAGGGTTTGGATGCGACACGCCAGAGATCAACTAACACAAGGACGATCAACAAGGTATATAACAGTGACGAGTTGAGAGTCCCTTTTTGATAATAATAAAAGGCTCCAAACAGTATCGTCAGGAGGACAAATCCAACAAGAAGGTCGGTGATGACGGATGAGACTATGACGTCATACAACATTCCAAGAACAGTCGGGTTGAGCTGCCCGAAAGAGCGGATCAGCATTTTTCCAACTTCCTGCACGGAAAAAAAAGACGCATAGATATCTTTATATATGCCGCTCCCGACAAGGACCGTAACACTGCTGAGGATCAACCCACCGAGGAGGTATTTCCATCGTTTTTCCTGAAGAGGGGCGAAGATCTTTTTTCGCTCTGAAACAAGCGATACAATTCCATACCCGGCAAGAATGGGTGTAAAAAACTGGACAAGAATCAGGATCATCAACGGGATACGGAATTTGTTGAACATGGGGAAGTACCGGTACATCAGATCGTACACGAGAGAAAGTTCTTTCCCGAATGCAATAAGGAGCGAAAGAACAATCATCATGCCCATATACTGAACAAAGGGATCTTTCCTGTTCTTGTAGAGTCCGATACACGCAAGTACGATAACGACAATGCCCATATATTGGGGTCCGTCGACAAAAGGCTGGGGTCCCAAATATAAATTCAATCTGACCTGCTGGTTTTGAGTCAAAGGACCCTGATAAGGAAGAGGACCAAAGCCGTACCAAGAAGGAACAAAAAAGGTCATCATTTCTCCGGGACTGAATGACCAGCTGGTTGCATATTCATAGTCCAGTCCGCCCTCGACAGTCTTTGTTTGCGGTGCCGAGGAAGTATTGACGATGGGATTGCTGCTCCGGATGGAGTAAGGATTGTATTCCAGCGTCGAAAGATATTTGTCTGCTCCCATGAGGAAAGCAAAAATTGTTGCAATGCCTAATGCGACTCCGCTTGCTACGATTCTTTTCCAATCCTCTTTCCTGATCATGGAACGGATAAAGAAAAAGAGAAGATACAGACCTAAGGCGAGATAAAAGTAAAAAATAAACTGCACATGGGTCGGGTCCAACATGAGTCGTACAAGGATGATGAGAAGAAACGCCAGGAAGAAATCAAATTTCTGACGGAGTTTATCTACTACCAAAAACACATACGGGAAAAATGCCAGTACAGCGATCTTCGTGATGTGACCAATCATGATGAGCAGTGCGATATATGTTGCATAGGTTGCCATGAGTGAGACGGCAAGTGCAACAGGTTTGTTCTTGAGATGATGAAAGGCAAAGAGGTAGACACCAATACCGTATAAAAGGTAGTAAACAAGAATCCAGTTCGATTGAAGTCCGAGGAAAAGGTAATCAAAGACGGAAAGAGATTTTCCCCACACAAGCACGATGAGGTCAAATGTTCGGGGGATGGAAAATGTCAGACTGCCGTATCCCGGCATACCGCAAAAGATGTAGGGATTCCAGAGTGGTGTCGTTCCCTCAGCTAGAGCGTCTTTATAGAGTGTGTCCCAGCTATGGGCAGCCATAGAATCTGCTGATTGGTAAGTTTTCCCATCAAAAATTATGGAATGAAAAAAAATGAGCAAGCAGAGATAAATGATTGCAAAGGCAGCCGGATGTTGATATTTTGCAGGAATCAGAGGATGCTCCACGGCTGGGGTCTTGGGCTGACGGACCTGTTCTTTTACATTCTTTGCCATAAGTGTCGAATCCTCAATAAATATTAAGGGAAATGCGTGCCAAGAGTTACAGGTGAGATCGTCTTGCTAACGATTTCCATTGATGATGGAACGGGAATCAAAACTAATTGCCCCGTCATGAAAAATCCTGCACTCAGTAAGGATCGCAAATACTCTCAATGTGAAATATGATAAAGAGAAAAGGCTTCACATTCAATAATAACGCTGTCTTTGGCAGGACACCCGTTTCAGCGCTTTTATTCCTTTTGTGCCAGCACATTCAGCCCAGAACCGGTTTTATTAGGAGTGCTATAATCCAACCACATCATCGGTAGAATGAATGGCAATGCAACGAGGTAGTACAAAGGTAAAATCACGAAGAAGAGTTTTGAAACATTCAGCATCTGCATGGGATATTTAATTCCGATTTGCCAGTAACGATTTCCCCAAGGACCATAGGTATGCCGAACAGATGTGACGTTGAATCCATTTGCTTCAAGCTTCTGCCGGATTTCTTCAGCTCCATACCCGTTGCGTGCATGTTCGCCAATAAAACTCTCTTCATGATCAGAGTGTGCGTCTGAACCTCCAAGATTGGAAGGCGTGTTGATGAAGAGCATACCGCCGGGTTTCAATGCCCGAAAGAAATTACGGAACACGCTCATATCGTCGTGAATGTGTTCCATGACATCGACAGAGAGGATAAAATCAAATTTTTCTATATGCTGAATTTGGGTAAGATCTTCAACGGCAAAGGAACATTGCGATAATCCGATCCTCTGGAAAAATTGTGTACAGTCGGCTACCTGTTCATCCTTAAGATCAATGCCATAAAGAGAGGCAAAGGGAAAGTTTTTTGCGATGTAATAGGAATATTGGCCGAATCCGCTGCCTGCATCATAGACAGTAAATGGTGAGGTTCGCATGCCCAGTTGGCGCCGGAGTTCCCGTTTCACGTGCCACTCGCGGAGGAACATCAGTCCAAGCAGTTTGTAGAAGAGAATCCTCAATAATGGTTTTCGTCCGACGATGTCGCCAAAAATCTTTTTTATCGGGTCGTAGTGCATTCAAGGTTCAAAGAAAAAGTAGAAAAAAACATCAAATCAACCTCCTCGGGGATGCATTGAAAAACTATAAAATTTCTTTCTGTACAAGAGCAAATACCTGCTCCGGAGTAATGGAATTCATGCAATTCGGATTGAAATCGCATCGTGTCTTATAGCAGACGACGCAGTCAAGATCAGCTTGAACCTTGACGATCTGGCCGTCATAGGAGTCTATCTCTGCTGCAGAAGTCGGCCCGAATAACGCAATGACTTTTTTCCTTAATCCTGTTGCCGCATGGAGTGCTAGCGTATCACCTGTAATAAAAACGTCGCTGAGCGTTACCAGAGCAAAAAACTGTCGCAGGGAATTCTTTGTGCCTGTATTAATTACACGGGCGGGATGGAGCTTGGCAAGAGAATCGTTGCGCTCTTTTTCCAAAGGGCCGCCATACAGCAGGATCGTTGCGCTTGTTTTTTCAAGGATACGCTTGATCAAAGCTTCGAATCCATCCAATGTCCATTGTTTGAATTGCCATCTGCTACTGGCGCCGGTATTCATCCCGATTTTCGGTGATGCTGTATGGAGATGGTGCTGCTGGGTGAAGGTTTGTGCAAAGGATATCTCGGATTCCGACAATTCAAGAACAATATCCTTCTTTTTCGTTTTCAGCCTGCAAATTTCCAGCATCAAATCCTGGAAGGACCGAGTATTCTTCTTTTTTAATGCGTCAAAGGCACCCATCTCTAGCCAGGGAATTGCCTCAGGGTTGAAGGGAAGCACATCACCCCGGGAATCGAGACCATAGCCAAGTTTTTCTATCCCCTGTACCGCTGATGCAAGGACGGCACTTTCTGACGCAGAGTCGAGATTAATGACAAGATCAAACTTTTGCACAGTGCAATGAAAAGCGGTCTCGGTTGATTCGTAGGCAAGTGTTCGATCCACAAGTGTATTATTTTCAAACAGAGGTAAGGCATTCTTCCGGGTGATCCAGGTTATCTCACAGCGAGGATACTTTTCTCTGAGCCCATGAAGAATACAGGTTGTTCTGAGCACATCGCCAATCGCATCGAGCTTAACAATGAGAATCCGTGTTTGAATGGTTTCATAATGCGGGCAGGTATCACAAGTCAAACCTTCGCGTTTGTTGAAGACGCATGGCCGATCGCCGGGAAAATGTCTGCAGTCACTTTTCAGGGTCATCATGGTGAAAGATTTCTCTTGTGTTCGGTTGTGAGATCGGCAAAAATATCGTCGAAGACTGCCCGTATCGTTGTGAAACTATTCTCTTTTCGTTTTGCTTCTATATTGCGAGAAAATATCTGTTCACGGGATTCGTTGAAGAATCGGATCACTGCCTGAGCGAGTTGCTGAACATCATGCGGCGGAACGACAAATCCTGTCTTTCCATCCTCGACCAGTTCTGCCAAGCCGCCCACATCTGTGACGACAACCGGTGTTGCGAATCCATAGGCAATGCTGAGAATCCCGCTTTGTGTTGCTTCATTATAGGGCAGCACTGCTAGATTCGATGCTGTAAAATAGAGATGCACCGCCTCATTTGCAACATACTCGTTGACGATAGTTACGCACTTGTCGAGATCAAGCCGTTTGATAGTGTCGAGATAGGTCTGAGGGTCATCATAAAATTCACCTACCACTAACAGATGTGCATCCGCAATCTGTTCTCTGATCAACGGCAGTGCATGGATCAGGTTCATCAGTCCTTTGTATTGCCGTACATAACCGAAGAACAGCAATACCTTCTTTCTTTCCAGACCCAACCGCAATTGTGCCTGCTCCCGGCTTACCTGTTCTGAAGATTGATAACAGTCATAGATGGGCAGCGAAGAACGGAAGATTTTTATCGCCGGGAATAATTTCTTAATCCCTTCTTCGACCACACCGGAAAGAACAAGAAATCTGTCGGCGGTTTGCAGTGCAATTTTTGTCAGGACAAGGTCGATCCAGCGGCCTTCGTGCGATATAACATTTTCTGCGATAATGACAACAGGTTTTTTTGTCCGGCGTTTAAAACCGAGTGCGATTGTCCTGACAATCAATCCAAAAAACGGATTCCACCATGTGAAGACCAGCATTTCCGGGTGAAGTGAAGCTGCAAGACGGGCTGCCTTCCACCAGGTGAAGGGGTTCAGACAATCAATAATGTGCAAAGCGGGGTGCGGCTTCATCGGAACACTGCTGATGTCCGTCTGGCGCACACCGGGGAAGAGAAAACCAGGATATAACCGCGAAAAAGAAATCACCTGCACCTCATGGGAAATTGCGAGTGCTTCGTAGAGATGTGCGAGAAAAAGGGCATTCCCCCCGCGTATCGGGTATGCCGGACCGATGAGGACCATCTTCATGGTGCTGCACCGAGATGTACTTTGTATAACACGGCCGGTGGGTTGACCGTATATGTCAGCGGAACAAGCCATGGCGGTGCTTTTTGCGGATCGAGAAATTCACGAAATTGAGGACGCATATAAGCTTCCATCGAACTGAAGAACAAGTACGAGGCCTTGCTGGTTTGTACTTGCTGCCGGAGCTCTTCCTCGCTCTGGACATACGGGAATGGAATCCATTTCATGCCAAGGGAGTAAGCGATATGCGGCTTCCGTGAAACAACAACCTCCTCTTCGGTTCCCCTCCCATGGTTCTTGATAAACCAATCAGCAATAAGAGGAATTTCCTGGGGGCCGGAATTTATATTTATCCGATTGAATTCATAGGATTCTGTACAGGTCCAGATGAGGAGAATCCACGAAATCAACGCGCCTATTTGAACACGGTTCCAAAATCTCCAGGAACTCAGGTTCCGCCATGTACATGCCCGCACCGCCAGTGCTGTGTAGGGAAGAAGGAGAAACATGGAAAACCGTTCGCCGTAAAAAACCAGAAGTAGGATTCCAAAAAACGTCGCGCCAAAGACAAGTAATGCGAGCTGACGTTTCGTTGCTTTTTCCTTCCAGGACACATACACCCCGGCTGTAGCCACAATACCAAACGGCCAGAGCAGCAGTAATTCCATGTCGCTGACCATATGAGAGTACATGTTGGTTATGATTGTCTCAGCAAAGCGGATCGGATCGGAGAAGATGACCTGCGGTAGAGAATGGAACTTTTGTGATTCAACATTCCAATATTGATCCCAGCCGATCTTACCTTTTGCATACATTTCATACGCAATGTTGAGATAGTTGAGATTATAAAAGAAACTGCCGGTCTTAACGAAACAATAGACCGCCCATGGAGAAATCATTCCGAAAAAGAGCGCTAAGAAAACTCCCATAGTTTTGAACCGTTCCTGCCGGTTTATTTCGTAAGGATTGACAACTAGGAAGATGAAAGGAACAGCGATCAGAAGAAAGACACCGTTGTAACGGGTAAGATATGCGCATGCACCGGCCAAGGCAGAAAAAACAATATCACGCCATTGGCGTTGACTGTGCCGGAGAAGAAAATACAGCGATCCGATGACAAGAGCATTGAACACCATATCTGTGCTTGCGGTGTACGAATATTGAATGAATGTTCGATTGACCGCTATCAGCAGTGTACCAATGAATGCGATGTCAGGTCGAAAAAGGGTGCGGAGAATTTGATAAGCAAACCAGAGAGTTCCTGCCGCGGCAAGGACAGAAAGAATGATGCCGGCACGAAAAAAATCCCCTATCACCGCTCCCGCACAAGCAAGGAATAAAGGATAAACGGGACCCCGAAAACCGTCAATAACAAAGGTGCCCTGTAATACACTTTTTGCTTCCGGAACATAGGACCAGAAAAAATCGGTCTCAACATTATAATCACCGACATTGTGGTACACCAGGGCAATCACAAGCATCGTGACGGCATAGACTCCTGCAAGAACGAGACCGATCGTTGGACGCTGCAAAGCAGAAGAGAAGAAAGGAAACAGAGAGGTCCGCTCTGCTGCTGAGTCAGAACCGGGTGATCGAGAGGACCGTTCGGGAATTTTCGGGCGCTGGTGCTTGGACATTTACTTCAAACTCTCACGGATGGAATACGTCTCCTCGTTGCGTTCGTGCCGTGAAATCATCTCACCGAGTAATCCGAGAGAAATAAACTGGACTCCGATAATGATAAAAAGGAATCCGACGAGGAAGAGTGGACGGTTGCTGAGAGCGGTGAGCCCCAGGAACCATTCCAGAGAGAGAAATCCATCGATTGCCGCGCCAATAAGAAACGATAATAAACCCCAAATACCAAAAAGATGCAGTGGACGGCGGATATATTTTGCAGTGAAGAGTATAGTCAGGAGGTCAAGAAATCCGCGGTAGAATTTTCCGATGGTATACTTCGAGTGGCCGTATTTTCGGGGGTGATGCTGAACAACTTTTTCGCCGACACGAAATCCTGCTTGATGGACGAGAATAGGAATGTATCGGTAGAGGTCGCCATAGATTTTCAATTCCTTTATTACCTCTTTTCGATATGCTTTCAGTCCGCAATTCAAGTCATGAATACGCAATCCTGTCAGCCTGCTGGTAATAGCGTTCGCCAGCCGGGATGGCAGTGTGAACAAGATGGAGTCGTGCCTCTTTTTCTTCCATCCCGAGATAAGGTCATAGGAATTTCCAAGTGTTTCAATGAGCGATGGGATTTCCTGGGGGTCATCCTGAAGATCGGCATCCATGGTAATAATGTACTTGCCTTGTGCTTGGCTAAATCCAGCAGTAAGAGCGGCTGACTTCCCAAAATTTCGCCGAAATCGAATCACTTGTATAATACCTGGATGCTGCCGGTGGAGCGAAGTTAATACTTCAAAGGATCGATCCGTACTGCCGTCGTCCACAAAAATCACTTCGTATCGTTTCTTCATCTGATGGGCTGTTTCGTCAATACGGGAAAATAACTCTTCCAACGATGCTTCCTCATCGATCAGAGGAACGACAACAGAGAAATAGGGAAATTGTGCCTTAAGAGGCGGTTTGATTCTTCGTGCTGCCATCAGGGTGTCCCTGGTATTGATGAATTATTTTCGAAAATGAAGCTCCCCGCCGCAAGCAGCGGGGTATCTGTGACGCTCTAAAAGAGTGTGAGTTGGTTTGTCTTGTGTATTACTTTATATTCACTTTCAAGCCCTTGTTCTCTGACATATTTTGATATC
>Ga0268276_1000286_pt1 | contig 60570 bp, 57 predicted proteins | sample saktaG_4_FD_190145 | JGI IMG/M metagenome (GOLD analysis project Ga0268276, IMG submission 190145) | Saline water microbial communities from Sakinaw Lake, British Columbia, Canada - sak_2010_1_5_45m | ecosystem: Environmental > Aquatic > Non-marine Saline and Alkaline > Saline ... | reverse complement strand
ATCAGAATGAAAACCGGCAGCAAATCCAGATATTCAAGTTTACTGACAATTGTTGATGCATTATCACCGGGATCAAAGATTATGGCATGTTTGGTTTTTGTGTCTCCTAAAATCCAGGTGTTTTCAACAAATGATCCGGTTTCAACCGATTCAATAATCATGAATGCATCCTTTTTTAGATTTCGTCGAATATCAGGTCGCGTAATTCCAGAAGTTTTTCTTTATAACTGCGGGGAAAGAAAAACCATATAGTAGCTGCAACGGAGCTTAGAATTGAATTTCCATCCTGCATTGAATAACAAAATCCGGTCAATTCTTTTCCGTTTCTAAGGTTCAATGTGGGCACCGATATAACCGATTGATTCAGCACTCTGCCAAGGTAGCCCATGTCCCGTGAGAAAGCGGCAACCTGGTTTGATAATTCCTTGTTTGTCAGAGCGATTAGCGGATTTGCCTGAAAACTGTCAATAATCGCCTGAAGAGTAGTTTCGGTTTTAAGTCGTATATTAAAGTGAATAATGTGCAGGTATTGAGAGTTTACTTTCATTGCCGATGAATACAGGTCTAAATCCAGACCTACGGATTTAAACAATGAGGCTGCATCAAGCGCCTGATAGGTGCCGTATAATTCGTCCTGATGAGCCCCGATTTTTGGAGATGGTATGAAACCGTCAGCTTCGCTGATATCATTTGCCCGTCGAATGCAGACGAATCGACCTGATTCTATGTCTGAATGATTTTCGCTAATACCGACTGTCTTGACGATGCTGGCAATGTTATGAGCATTGCAGGATACAATCCGAAGGTAGTTATCCTGTCCGTGAACAAGCGCCGGATCGTTGATAGCATAGGCATAATCTTTGCCAAAACCGGGCTCCCTGGATTGGGCAATAAACAGTTTGCCACTATCGTATTTGGAATAAATCTGGGATTTATTTTCAGTGGCCTGGCCCGGCTTGGAGCAATCTATGATGACGCCGGCCCGTTGAATAGCTTCATCGGAGCTGTAATCAATTTTACATCCGGCACTGGCAAATTCATCAGCGAATTCTTCGGGAACACACAACTTTGCACCGTGGGACACCAGTCCTCTGACCATGGTGATATTCCGAATTTCGGACAAGTCCGGCTGAAAGCTGAGTTCATCAATTCCCAAGGATTTACGCCGACCGGCCAGGATTCCGATTAATGGAGTTCCCACAGTTCCGGCGCCAACAATATGGACGATATTTCGTGGCATTTTATGCCTTTATGGTTAAGCATGAAAAATCTTAAAAACCGACGTAAGTTAATAACAATTTAGGTTTTATAAAATCTATTGTTAAAGTAAAAAGGCTGTTGATCTGAATCGCTAGCCCTTTTATGGTTTTTCGGTGAAATAATCGACAATTTACTTAAGGTAAAGCATCTTAATCCTGGAGCATTGATGAGCTGTTTTTAATGTGGCAAAATAGATTCCATTTGAGACCGGGATCCCGGTCTTATTTAAACCATTCCATACTATAGAAAAATCCCCGGCAGTACTTTTCGAATCAATCAAATTCACTATGTGCTGACCGATTGAGTTATAAATTGATAAGGTAACACGTCCCGAGTCCGGAATTTTAAAAGGAATATTCGTAGTTCCGTTAAACGGATTGGGATAATTTTGAGACAACTCAAAACCCGAGATCATAGGCGAATTGGATTCGTAAAAAGCAAATGAACCGGGAATTGCCCCAACCTGGAAAATTTTGATTTCATTGCCGTTAAAATCAACAATAACCACGTTATCAGGAGCGGTATAATCACTGAGACCAAAATATATTTGATCATCAAACGAAGCCATTGAATAGATTGAACTATAATTTCCGATTTGACCATTCGGTTCCATCGTCAATGAATCGGTTAAGGAACAGATACCATTATTATAAACTCGATATACTTTTTCGTTCAAAGAAGTAATGTCTCTGCCGAATGAAAAGCTTACTCCAAAATTTTTCATCATGACCATCCCTGTACTCAGGTCAATTTTCGAATTACCCGCATAGGTATTCCAGTTACTGTCATAATACGTACTGGATACATAAATACATCCCTGAAAACCTAGCAATTCTTCTGGCCCGGTTACTACTGTGAATGTATTACTTACAAAAGGAAAACCAGTAGATAAATCAAACTCAAGAACTTTATCCGAAGATGACCAATCCGGGTTCATGGTGATTGATGTATATAACTTTTCATTATAGTAGAGAAGATCTTCGGGGAGTCCGTTGCAATTCAATGTATCGATAAAACTGTAATCCTGAAGGTCGATGCAAATAATCCCGTTGAGATACCAGCAGGATACGTAAGCAATATTGTTGACGATTTCAATATCACGGGGGCCGGCATTGGGAATATTAATGGATGTTTCATACTGAAATCCGTTGCTGATATCGGCAATCTCAATCGTATTTGAATTATTCATGACAATATACAGTTTGTCATTATGGATTTTTAACGACTGACCGGTGTCTCCCAATGGGTTATTCGATTGATTCCAGTAAATAGGGCCGTCAACTTGCGTATAATTTGAATTTACTGACCACAATGAGGAATTGAGGCTATTAAAATTCCCCTCACATAATACATAAGTGTGGGTTTGCGCCATTAGAAGTGAACTCAGAGCTGAAACAATTAACAAAAGGCGACGGAACATGGTAAATCCTTTCTTGTGTCTGTTTAATTCATTTCATAGTTTATTGATAATCGAAACGACCGGGATGGCTCAGGATACCCTAAGAGGGTTTCATATTCTAAATCACTCAAATTGTTGATAGCGGCTGTGATGATGATATTTCCGAATCTGTTTGTGAATGTATAAGATGAATTCAATGAGCAGATTGTATAGGGATTAATGCATTGATCTTCCGGCCAGCTGTACGTTGTAATGCGCCTGCTGACATGGTTTAGTTGCAGGAAAAATGAGAAGTTTTGCGGCCGCCACGAAACAGAAAATGAGGAGGTGATTTTAGGGGCGTAGCGCAGGGGCTTTTTGTAATAATCACCCGGCGTCCGATCTTCAGAAATGTTGTAATTGTACTGAGTATTCAAAATAATGGGAATTGAGGAACTTTGCCAACTCAGGATAGCTTTATAACCCTTTCGAATTGCCTGTTGAATGTTTTTAGGTTGCCAGTATGATTGTAGCGGCGTCCAGAGGATCAGGTCCTTACTTTCTTTGTAATAGAGAAGTGAATTTAATGAGAGGCCGAAGTCGAACTTCAGATCCAAACCACTAATGAGTTTGTCGGTATATTCCGGTTTTAAATAGGGATTGCCGCCAGGTTCCCAGTACAGGTCATTAAAGGAGGGAAAACGAAAGAATTTACCTGCACCCATATAGATCATTCCCCGTTCCGAATGAAATTTATAGCCCATTTGAAAGTCATAATCCGTCTCAGCATAAAGATCGGGTGAATAGTTCACCGAAATAGAGGGTTTTAGAAAGAATGCCGTAAGAGGTGAATAATTTCCGGATACCATAGTTTTGTAACTGATTCGATCATGAGTATCGGTATTCATACTGTTAATTAAATCGTAGTTCGAATCGATGTAGAACAGAAAATTCAATCTTCGACTAAGAATTAAATTTTGTTTGATAAGAGCTTGGTAGGTGTAAAGCGTATGTCTGGTATCGATGCTGTTTTGTGGATTTATAAAATGGTCGTTTGTAGCCTTAACCAAAAGTTGAAGATAACCGTATCCGAGATGGTTAATCCATCCGAGCTTCGATCCGATCATTGTTAATTGATCACTTCGGCGGGCATCGGGTGTCGGCGACCATACAAGACCAGCCACTCCCCGTATCTGACTCGAGTGCAAAATCAAAGCATCTAAAAACATTTGAGTAGAAAAGATTATTGAAGATGTTGATGCAAAAAATTGCTGTTTAAAATCGTTATTCTCTCGTTTATAATATTCTTTAGTTACCGGATTTTGTACCTTATAATTACTTTCGTCGAGTCTTTGGCCTGCCGTTAAATAACATCGAAATCTGCCGGAATGGACGTTGAAATTAGCTGTTAGTGAGGAATGTCCATAGGAACCAATACTTCCGACAATTCCGGTCTTCGACCATTCCGGCTGGATTTCAATACTGCCTTCAGCATTACTATGTTCGGGATTTTTAAAATCAAGATTAGGCGTATAACTGATATTTTTAACAAGGGAAGAAGGTAATTGTGAAATGTCCATCTGGCCGTTTTGGGCGCTAGTTAAATCAAAACCGGCAAAGTAGATGTTCGTATGTGACGAGGGGGCTCCATCAAGACTCAGACTGCTGATGCCTGCCGGACCGCCATAGGATTTGATATACGTGCCCGGCAGGGTAGATAACGCCTGGCTGGATTCAATTACTCCCATTTCAGGCGAGACTAAAACCTCGGCAAATTTTTTATTCTGAATAGTTACTGTTTGAGCATATATCTCCACTTTCCCGAGTTTAACGGGGGAAGGATGGAGCACAATTTGAAATGAATTCGATTCAGATGGAAAAACGACCGTTGCAGGAAGGTATCCGATTCGCCGGAATTCAAGAGTATCTCCGGGACCGAAACGAATTGGAAAAATGATTCGACCATCAGCATCTCCGATAGCCCAGCATTCATTATTTTTATTTAAGACCGTAACAAAAGAAATAGGGGTATTTTCCTGATCGATTGTATAGGCAACAGTGCTTGATTGAGCAAATAATAATCTGCTGCAATCGACAATTAATAGAAAAAATATGAATATGTATAAAAAGAAATGGAAAGATTGTTTAAATTTCACTTTTCTAATCCTTTACTCGCCCACGCAATCAGATTAGAATGGAATCAACAGGTATCCTGACTTCCGGATCATCCGCGTATCTACACCTTCCAGTTATTCACCGTGGTAATTGTAGTTGCGTACTCGGTTACAGTAGCGGGGCTGTGCTCGACTCTCACGAGTTTCCCTGCCTAAATCCATATCTAAAATAACGCTGGAATATAGTGATATTCTAGAAAGTTGACAAATATATTGTTGCGAATAATTGCTATTTGATTTGCATATGCATAAACTTTTTTTATTTAAATGACATCATTCTCTGAAATCCATAATGTGCCGGATATGGCATTCCGGATTTTAAAATTGCATCGTATGTTCATTGTTGCTGGGATTTTAAACGAGAATTTGTTAATTTTTGCGAAGTGAATAAGAATTTCCGTCAATATATTGAAAAAATGCCCAAGGTGGAGCTACATGTGCACCTCGATGGTGCGTTCGTATTGGATTTTTTGTTTGACCTGGTTCAGAAATATGGCGGTGCCCCTGAAATTAAAAGTATTGCGGACCTGCGGAATAAGTTTGTTTTCAGAGACTTTCCACATTTTATTGAGACCTGGTTCTGGAAAAACCGGTTTTTCCGGGAACCCGTTGATTTTGAGGAATCTGCATATCAGACATTGCAGGAATTTTCCCGTCAGAATATTGTTTATTTGGAAGCCATTTTTTCACCCTGGGATTATAAGGAATCGGGAGTTGATCCAAAGGACATTGCCCGGGCCAACCAGAATGCTGTTAAAAGAGCACAAGCTGATTTCAATATCCGCTGCCGCTTGATGGTGGATATCACACGCGATCATGGACATGAACATGCGATGGATCGTTTGGATGAGATTACTCCGTATTTAGGTGAAGAGATAATTGGTATCGGCCTGGGTGGCAGCGAGCAACGCTTTCCGGCCCATCTGTTCAAGGATGTATTTATCGAAGCAAAGAGACGTGGTTTTCATTGTGTTGCCCATGCGGGTGAAGTAGTGGGACCTGAATCGGTCTGGTCCGCCATAAAAGATCTCGAAACTGAACGAATTGGTCATGGTGTTCGTGCTGTTGAAGACCCGGAACTTGTGGAATATTTACGGATTAAACAGATTCCGCTGGAGGTATGTATAGTCAGCAATATTAAAACCGGTGTATATTCCAGTTTTAATGAACATCCGTTTGCAGAATTATTCCATAAAGGATTATTAGTCACCGTAAATTCCGATGATCCGACAATGTTTGGGTCATCTCTTGCGGATGAGTACTCTGTGCTTTATCAGAACATGAATTTAACATTGCCGGAGATCAGGCATGTTCAGATTAATGCTGTTGAATCATCATTTGCACCGATGGATGAAAAACGGAAGATCAAGGATTTAATCAATCGATTTTGGATTGATAATGCGATGACAATCAAGGACGATTAACTAAAAAAATGGTTGTATTGGTTTTGTTTAGAATTGATAAATCCGGTGTTATAGTCAGCTGACTGGTAGTCAATCCAGCTTTTGTTTAAACTGATTCTACAATTTTTCATTTAAAATTTTTAGAAGTTACTAACTTGTGACTGGGAACTTTATTTTCTATATTTCCTCGACAGTTAATTGAGTATAGGTATTTAATATGAATCCAATCCTGATCGGGCTGATCCTTTATTTAATTGTTGTTCTGGCAATTGGTTTGAAAAGTGCCGGTAAAAACAGAACGCAATCGGATTTTCTGATTGCCGACCGGAAACTGGGAGCCTGGGCAATTGCTCTCTCTGAACGGGCAAGCGGTGAATCGGCCTGGCTGCTGATCGGATTGCCGGGAGCCGCTTTGGCTGTTGGTTTCCTGGAAATCTGGACAGCATTCGGGAGTGTTTTAGGCATAATATTTTCATGGTTGTTTATTGCAGTTCCGCTTAGAGAATTGGCCGGGAACTACGATTCCATGACTTTACCCGACTTAATCGCCAGGCATTTTAACGACGAGACAAAAACACTACGCATTATTTCTTCCCTGATCATTACATTTTTCTTCACGTTTTATGTGGCGGCGCAATTTAATGCGGCCGGAAAAGTGCTGAATGTGACCTTTGGGATTCCGCAACTGTACGGTATGTCCATCGGCGCCGGGATTATTCTGCTGTATACTATTTTGGGTGGGTTTCGCGCTGTTGTCTGGACGGATATGGTTCAGGCGTTGATTATGTTATTGACTTTAATCATTTTACCAATTGTGGGGCTGTTTGAAATGCTGCACAGCAACGTTAATTTCCTGACAGGATCAGAATATTTATCTTTTGCCGGCGGTAAAACCGGAATAGTTGCTTTTCTGGCTATTTTGAGCGGACTTAGCTGGGGATTTGGTTATACCGGGCAACCTCATCTCTTAGCGCGCTTCATTGCAATCAGGGATACGGCGGAAATCAAACGCGGCCGGGTTATCGCTTTCAGTTGGGCTATACCGGCATTTTTAGGGGCCTTTTTTATGGGAATAATTGGAATGGCGCTCTACGGCGCGGACAAATTTACCGATCCTGAATTTTTAATGCCCTATATGGCGACAAGCTTGCTGCCCGGATGGATCGCGGGCATATTAATTTCCGGGGCAATGGCGGCGATGATGTCCACGGCTGATTCACAATTGCTGGTGACGGCGTCTGCCATATCAGAAGATCTTATCCATAAAGTCGGGAAGAGAGATCTGTCACCTGAAAAATTATTAACTGTTAGCCGTATGGCGACAATTATCGTAGGGATTTTTGCCTTTGTCATGGCCTGTACATCGACGGATCTGGTGTTTTCCCTGGTGTCCTATGCCTGGTCCGGGCTGGGCGCCAGTTTTGGTCCGGTATTGTTGTGCATTATTTACTGGAAAAAAGTGACGAGAGAGGCTGCTATCGGCGGAATGTTAACCGGATCGTTAAGTACCATAATCTGGAAAAATATACCAGGGCTGAACAGTATCATTTCGGAGAGATTCGTAAGCTATCTATTGGCATTAGCGGCGATTATTCTGATCAGCATGCTGACGCAAAGGAAAACTCTGATTTCAAAATGTAAATCGGGCTAATGCATCGAAATCTGCAACAGCCCTTATAATGACAAGAAAAACATTTGTAAAACTATTGAGATAAGAATAACTTCCTGGTAAGAAAATGGCTGATCAAGAACAAAATCGGTATGAAAATGTTAGCAAAACCGGAATCAATAAAAATTCGTAAACAGGTAAATTTATACTGTGAAAATGGTAGAATATGTCTACCTCATACTCAACTTAAAGTGAATATATGTCTACTCATCGATATACACTAATGTTGTATGCCATACTCGTCGTAAAATAAAGAATTATGGACAAAAAACTAATAATCATTAATGGAACAATGGGAGTTGGGAAAAGCACCATTTCAACAGCATTAAAAAATGAATTGGAAAATTCAGTAATGTTAGATGGGGATTGGTGTTGGATGATGAACCCATGGAATATCACAGAAGAAAATAAAAAAATGGTCGAACAAAATATAATTATTCTATTGAATAGTTTTTTGAATAATCCATCATTTCAATATGTAATTTTTACATGGGTTCTTCATAAAGAGGAAATTTTAAAAAATTTGTTAAAAAATATTGACAATAAAAATAAAAAATTTGAATTACATTGTTTCACATTGATATGTAGTAAAAATGAACTGATAAAACGAATGCAAACTAATAATCGATCAGAACTAAACATTAAAAATGCGGTTGAAAGAATTCCGCTATATTTAGCCCAAAAATCAATTAAAATTGATACGACTAACGAAGATATTATGACTATTGTGAAAGAAATAAAGAAAGAAATAATGTCTAGGAAATGACGAGTACAAGCATACAACAGCGGCTATGCGGTTTGGGCGGAGTACCGCCCTCTCCCAAATTGCGCCCTGCGGTTACAGCTCCTTTTATAACGATGGAAAAATAATTGCATAACTACTGAAATAAGAATAACTTCCCGGTAAGAAAATGGCTAATCAAGAACAAAATCGGTATGAAAATATTAACAAGAGCCGGAATCAATAAGAATGGAGGGATGCATTCCGTGCGCCATTCTCCGGTGAACCATTTATCAGGAAGCGGGATCGATCTGAGATATATTCAGGAGATTCTTGCCTTATTAAATAGTGCACATCAAACGGAACCGGGTAAAAGAGTTCGGAAGCAGGTAGATATATACAGTGAAAATGGGAGAGTATGTCTACCTTAAACTCAACTTAAAATAAGTATATGACTACCGGTAGATATTCTAACATTATCGTTCAGCATAAAAAAAGAAACAGATGGATTTGAAAAAAATTCAAAAAGAGTATAATATCCCATGGCTAACTGAAGAAGGATACATGGACTACTCAAAATATCCGATTGAACATCCCGCAAAAGATTCACTAAGTAGTGATGAGAAAAAATTCCGGAATGCTTGCAGATTGTTAGGAAGTATGTCGAATGAAGGAAGAAAAGATGCTGCGATATTTTTATTTGGACTTATTTGTTATTATAATAATAATGTAAAGAGACTTGAAATAATTGTGGAAAATCTTAGATATTTTGAAACGAAAGAATGTGTTAATTTTTTATTTGGCGAAATAGAGCGAGTGAAAAGTAGTAATACAACCCGAATATATATAAATACTATAATTGATATTTTGCGTTATTTCCCATCTGATTTAGTTTTAGAGAAATTTATTGAATTTTCGGAGAATAAAAAATTTAGTTATAGAATGCGAAATAAATTTTTAGCAATTGTTGAAGAATTAGAATAGCGGAAATTAAAATTGAATAAAAATGCCCGCCAAATTTTATGGCCAACCGTTATGTGCAATTTTTCTGGGGCTTTTTAAAAAGAGGAAACGGTCGCAAAGAGAAATCTTTATTAAATTGGGTTCTATATTATAATTAACTAAGGAGTAAAACTATAAAATATAAAAAACTTATTGGATTTGGTATTTTGCTTTGGATAGTTGGTTTTGCAATTGCATCTATTTTTGTATCTTCCAATGCTATGAATACCTTATTTACAAAACTAACATTACCTTTAGTTGTTGGAATTACCGCATTTTTATTGGGTAGAAATCTAAGACTAAATAGTGTGATAGAAACGTTAAAATATTCAGGTACTTGGGTAATAGTCGCTCTTGTTTTGGATGTCTTAATGACCGTTCGATTTGCGGGCTGGTCTATATTTTCCCAGCGGGATATTTTTTAGCATTAATCGCTCTAATTTTGGCGACCAAATTTTAATCTAAAAATAAAAAGGTAAAATTATGACAAACACTATCCATGAAATATTGGCTTCAGACAAAAAACATAAGGAAAAAGTCGCTTTGATAACAGAGAAGATTGGAAGCGATAATAAACTTGTGGCTCAATTATTTGAACTTCTAAAAAACGGTTCAGATGTTGAAAAAGGAACAGCCGCCGAAGTGATGAAGTTTATTTCAAAAGATAAACCTGAAATGATTGTGCCTTATGTTGATGTATTAATTGATAATATTGATTACAAGGCTCCAAGAGTCAAATGGGGATGCCCTGAATCACTTGGAAATCTTGCAAAAAAATATCCTGATAAAGTTGCCGTCGCAATTCCAAAACTGTTAGAAAACTTAAAAGATAAAAGCACTGTAGTCCGCTGGTGCGCTGCTTATGCTCTTGCTGAAATCGCAAAATATAATTCTAAAAAACAAAAAGAACTTGTAGTAAAGTTTGAAATTTTAATTAAAATAGAGCAGAATAATGGCGTAAAAAATGTTTATATCAAGGCTCTAAAAGAGATAGAAAAACAATAATGTGACCGTTTGAAGTTAAAAAAAGTCCCGAGAAAAACTTTTCCTTTCGCTATGCTTCGTTCGGGGCGTATAACAGCGGATATGAGGTTTGCCCCTCGGCTCGGGGCTCTCCCAAATTGCGCCCGGCGGTCACAGCTCATTTTATAACGATGGAAAAAACATTTGTATAACTACTTTGATAAGAATAACTTCCCGGTAAGAAAATGGCTAATCAAGAACAAAATCGGTTTGAAAATGTTAACAAAACCGGAATCGATAAAAATTCGTAAACAGGTAAATTTATACTGTAAAAATGGGAGAATATGTCTACCTCATACTCAACTTAAAGTGAATATATGTCTACTCTTAGATATACACTAATGTTGTGTGGCATTTGAAAAAATTACAGCAAAATGAGACAGATAATATTGATAGTATTTTTTGGATTTGTATTTCAGTTGACTTTTGGTCAGAATATTACTTCATTACGTACTGATTGCAATCCGAGATTGAACAACCAAGAGATAGCATACTTTGATAGTTTATTTTCACAAGAGAAATATGACTTTCGGAATAAAACAATTGGCTTTGCATCTCCAAATGTTATACATTTTTTCGGAATAATACCTATGCCCCCAGGATTTAACAAGCAATTATTACCTATTTCGAAAAAGGAATATTTTCAAGAATTAGGAACAGACGTTAAAAACAAAAAATGTTCTAAATTATTAGTTCTAACTGACAGTTTAAAAGCAATGACAAAAGGATTTGATGCAATTGTGCTTTTAATTCCTAAGAAAAAATTAAATAGGGTAAATTCAGAAACATCCATAAAAATAGCGACTGTCTTTGGATATCGTCATTTGAATTACCCTTATAATCTAGACAAGGTTGGAACTGATACTTCTTTAACTTTAAATACTGAGGAAGTAAGGTTTTTTAACAAAATCTACCAGCATAATAAAACTGATTTTAATTTTGAAAACAAAAACATAGTGATTGTTGATTATTACTCAAAGAGTACTGAAAAGAAACAGGATTACATTAATCGAATTAAAAAGCATCTGGAAAAAGATTTCCTTTATCCAACAGATGATTTAATCATTTTAAATGATAAAGAAAAGCAAGAGACTGGATATGATGCGGTTATTTTACTTCCTGTTAAGATGATTATACGAGATGAACTTATCGAAATAATTAAAAACGCCACACAACAAAAAATATAGTGCATTTGTCAGATAGTGCTAAATATGAAGATGATAGCAATAAATAAACCATAGTCGTAAATTGAAAAATTGGAGCGTTGAAATGCCAAACGCACTATATTCAAACCGTTGCAGGAAATGCCTGGGTGACTCCCAAACGCAAATTCAGGATGTGATTGAGTATATTTAGAAATAAAATTGCCTGTCTTGAAAGGAAAAACCGGAGCAACAATGTTCGAACAAACCTTTAAAAATATAGACGACATCCTGTATAAGGATTCAGGTGCCGACAGCGAACTGGATTACATCGGTCAAACATCCTGGATTTTATTTCTGCGTTATCTTGATGAATTAGAATTAGATAAAAAGGACGAGGCCGAACTTAAGGGACAGCAATATGAATTCATCCTTGATGATGAATACCGCTGGGCAAATTGGGCGATGCCCAAACTTGCCCTGAGCAACGCCGAAGGGACAGTTACATATAAACTGGATCATCATAAAGCCATTACTGGTCCCGATTTGGTTCAATTTGTTGATGGCAAACTTTTCCCCTACTTATCCAAATTTAAAGAGAAGGCCGACAGCCCCAAAACCATTGAATACAAAATTGGCGAAATATTCAGTGAACTGAAGAATAAAATCCAAAGTGGTTATAACCTTCGGGAGATTATTGAGTATGCTGATGCCTTGGAATTTCGTTCCACTATAGATAAGCATGAGTTAAGCCACCTTTATGAATCCAAGATCAGGAATATGGGTAATGCCGGGCGGAATGGCGGGCAGTATTATACACCAAGACCATTGATTAGGGCGATTGTAGACGTTGTGAATCCACAAATAGGCGAAACAGTCTATGATGGTGCGGTCGGTTCGGCAGGTTTCTTATGCGAATCCTATGCCCACATGACGAAAGACCGTGATAATCTGAGCACTTCCGATCTGAAAACCTTGCAGGAAAACACTTTTTACGGCAAAGAGAAGAAAAACCTGGCGTACATCATTGGTGTGATGAACATGATCCTGCACGGCATTGAAGCGCCCAATATCATCCATACCAACACCTTGAGCGAAAATATTCGGGATATTCAGGAAAAAGACCGCTACAATGTTATCCTGACAAATCCACCTTTTGGCGGCAAGGAACGGAAGGAAGTCCAGCAGAATTTTGATATTAAAACAGGTGAGACAGCGTTTCTGTTTCTACAGCATTTTATCAAGATTCTGAAAGCCGGCGGACGGGCTGGCGTGGTTATTAAAAACACCTTCCTGAGCAATTCTGATAATGCGTCTGTCTCTTTGCGAAAGCACCTGCTGGAAACCTGTAACCTGCACAGCATTCTGGATATGCCGGGCGGTACGTTCCTGGGGGCGGGTGTAAAAACGGTCGTACTGTTCTTTAACAAAGGTGAACCCACTAAAAAGATTTGGTATTACCAACTCGATCCGGGCCGTAATATGGGCAAAACCAACCCGCTTAATGATGATGATATGGCGGAGTTTAAGGAACTGCAAAAGACCATGGCAGAGAGTGAAAAGTCATGGATTGTGAATATTGCAGATATTGATACCGATACCTGTGATTTAAGCGTCAAAAATCCCAATACACCGGAAGAAGCGCCCCTGCGAAGTCCACAGGAAATTCTGGTTGAGATGGAAACGCTTGATGCTGAAACAGCAAAAGTATTAGTGAAAATAAAATCACTCATTGTCTGAATCACAGATTATGGGGATTAATGGATTTCACGGATTTTAGAAAATGGCTGAATTAAAATATAAAGACATAACAGAAAAGATTATCGGTGCTTCGTTCGAAGTTCATTCCTTTTTGGGAAATGGGTTTCAGGAAGTGATTTATCAAAGAGCATTGGCATGGGAGATGAGTCAAAAAGGATTGGAATTTGCCAGAGAAATAGAACAGGATATTTTTTATAAAGATTTACCCGAACCAATTGGCACACGCAGAGCCGATTTTGTAGTCGAAAACAAGGTGCTCGTGGAATTGAAAGCTATCATTCAATTGGAAGATGTACATCTTGCCCAGGCATTAAACTATCTTAAGGCATATAAATTGGAAGTGGGCTTACTCATCAACTTTGGCAGTAAGAGCCTGACTTTTAAACGATTGGTGTTATGAAAAAACAATTGTCTGAATCACGGATTAAAAAGATTAAATAATGACACAGATTTCAAAAAAGGGTAGAAATGAAAACCAAACGCTGAAAAAATCAGTGAAATCAGTTCATCCGTGTAAATCAGTGATTCTGACAAAAGAGTTGATATGAAGAAAGGTTGGGAGTATAAAACCTTAGGAGAAATTGCTCAGATAAAAGGTGGAAAAAGAGTACCAAAAGGGTACAAACTTATTAGTACACAGACAAATTATCCGTATATCCGAGTTTCAGATTTTAATGATAACGGTAGTGTTAATTTAAATGATATTCAATATATAACTGAAGATATTTACAGACAGATAGAAAATTACACTATTTGTGACCGAGACCTTTACATTAGTATTGCTGGTACGATAGGGAAGGCAGGAATTATTCCTTCAAATTTGAATGGAGCTAATTTAACTGAAAATGCCTGCAAGTTAGTTTTTAAAGAAGGCGTTGATAATAGATACATTTATTATTTTACTCAAAGTATAGATTTCTTGGTACAAGCAGGACTTAATACTCGTACGACCGCGATGCCTAAATTAGCATTGAACAGGTTGGCGACTATCGGTTTAAAAATCCCCCAACTCAATGAACAAAAACGCATTGTCGCCATATTAGACCAATGCTTCGAAGCCATCGACAAAGCCATGGCCAATGTTGAACGCAACCTGCAAAACGCCAAAGACCTCTTCCAGAGCCAACTCAACCAAATCTTCAGCCAAAAAGGTGAGGGCTGGGTGGAGAAGAAGTTGGGGGAAGTTTCAGATATTATTTATGGCTATACAGCAAAAGCCAAGCACGAACCTGCAACAGCTAAATTATTAAGAATAACAGATATTCAGAATAACAATGTTAATTGGGATAGTGTTCCATATTGTGATTTAGATGAAATTGAATTGAATAAGTATCGTTTAAAATTGGGTGATATAGTATTTGCACGAACTGGTGCTACAACTGGGAAGAGTTTTATTATAAAAAATCCACCCCAAGCAGTGTTTGCTTCGTATTTAATAAGAGTTCAAATTAATAATGAAGAATTAAATCCTGACTTATTATATCTATTCTTTCAATCATCATATTATTGGTATTTGATAAATAAGGGTATTTCAGGCAGTGCTCAAGGTGGTTTTAATGCAAGCAAATTGAAAGAGTTGGTTATTTCTTTTCCTGAATCTGCTGAAATGCAAATTCGTTACATACAAGAAATGGACGAATTAAAAGCCCAAACCCAATCCCTTGAATCCCACTACCAGCAAGAATTAGACGCATTGGACGAATTGAAAAAATCCATCCTACAAAAAGCATTTAACGGTGAATTATGAATTTAATTTTTAATTGATAACTGTGTTATATTATGATTATGGAAAGAGTACAAAATATTAATCCTCAGCGAATCATTTGGAGTTGTGAAGAATTTGGCATCACACCGAATATCTTGTCTTCCCAGTTAAAAATATCCCGGGAGAACTTCGAAAAAACTCTGAATGGTGAGGATGGTATTACGGTCAATCAATTAAGAAGAATTGCTCAATATTTTAAGCGTGGATTATTATTTTTTCTTGAGGAAGAACCGGTTAACGAAGAAACAATCCATTCTCCTCAATTCCGTACCCTGAACAGTCAAAAGCCGTATTTATCTCCGGAACTCAAAGTATTAATTGAACGCATTGAAAAACAACAAGATATTTATATCAATCTATTGGACGATCTTGGTATAGAAGAAGAATTCGATTGGAATAGATTCAGATTACCAAGTAATTCCATTGAAGAAATAAAACGATCTGCCGGTCGAATAAGAGATTGGTTAGGATTATCTGAAACGGAAACATTTGATTCCTATCGCTCTAAGCTTGAGAATCAAGGCGTTTTTGTCATTGTGACCAACGGTTATAAGGGGCAATGGCAAATTGCAAAGGATGATCCCATTAGAGGATTTTCCTTATACTATCCGAAATACCCTATAATCGCTATAAAAAAACAACAGTCTGAGCGACCTCAAGTATTTACTCTGATGCATGAGTTAGGGCATTTACTCCTGCATAGAGAAGGTTTTATTGATTATGATGATGACTTCTTTAGTAATCAAGGCAAAGAAAAAACAGCCAATGAATTTGCGGGGAATGTCTTAGTTCCGGACGAATATTTAACGCAAATTGACCTTGATAGATTTCCTTATGATGAGATCAGCGGATATGATAATTACTTACAAGAATATTGTCAACGATGGGGCGTAAGCGCAGAGGTCATTTTAAGAAGATTATTAAATGAGGGAATCTTTGAAAACAGTTATTATCAGGAATATAGAACCTGGAAAAAGGAATTACCCCCAAGTTCTCTGAAGGGTGGCAGCCGGACAACCCGTTTCAAAGAACCCATTCGGATGTTTGGTGTCCGCTTTGTCGATACTGTATTAAATGCTTACCATGAAAACCGGATCACACTTGCCAAAGCAAGTACATATCTTGATAATTTGAAAATTACCGATATACATAAATTGGAAAAGATGCATGGCAGCCTTTGATGCTTCGTCAATGATCCATGCCTGGGATAATTATCCGATCGAGAATTTTTCGCCGTTATGGGATTGGCTTGCATCTGAGATAGTATCAAGAAAAATAGTTATATCTCAAATAGCGTATGAAGAAGTTGATAGAAAAATTCCTGCGGTGTGTGGGCTGCCTGAAGTAAATGTAGATTGCGATAGATTTATCAATTTCGTTAAAGAATCAGGTAAAGTATTTCGTTAGCAATATATTTCTGATTTAAATAATTTGAACGAAACCGAAACAAGAGCCGCTTATATTGATCCCGCCTTGAAAGAGGCTGGTTGGGGTGTGGTAGACGGCAGTCGCATCCGCATGGAGTTCCCAATCTCAAAAGGTCGATTAATCGGTAATGGGAAACGTTCGACCCCGGATAAAGCCGATTATGTTTTACAGTATCGTAATCGCAACCTTGCCGTCATCGAAGCCAAATCCGATGAAAAATACTATACCGAAGGTGTAGGACAAGCAAAGGATTATGCCGAACGGTTGCAGGCGCGTTTTACTTATAGCACGAACGGTTTGCAGATTTACGGTATTGATTTGCAGGAAGGAAAAGAAGGCGACGTATCCGCTTACCCAGCTCCTGATGAACTGTGGGAAATGACCTTTGCGGAAGCCGACGCTATCAATCCTGATGCGGCGGCCTGGCGGAACAAACTGCATTCGGTTCCCTTTGAAGAACGGGGCGGAACATGGCAAACCCGTTATTATCAGGAAAACGCCATTACCAATGTATTGGAAGCCGTCGCCAAGGGACAAAACCGTATTTTGCTCACTCTTGCTACAGGCACAGGTAAAACCGCCATTGCCTTTCAGATTGCCTGGAAATTATATCATAGTAAATGGAACCTTCGAAAAGATGGTGAGCGACTCCCCCGAATTCTATTTTTAGCCGATAGAAATATTTTAGCCGATCAAGCATTTAACGCCTTCTCTGCCTTTGAAGAAGATGCACTGGTGCGTATCCGTCCTGCGGATATTCGCAAGAAAGGGAAAGTCCCCACCAACGGAAGTATCTTTTTCACAATCTTTCAGACCTTTATGAGTGGGGATAATGATGAACCCTATTTTGGGGAATACCCCAAGGATTATTTTGATTTTATTATCATCGATGAGTGTCATCGTGGCGGTGCTAATGATGAAAGCACCTGGCGAGCCATCATGGAATATTTCAGTCCTGCAGTCCAAATGGGGATGACTGCAACGCCCAAGCGGGATAAGAATATTGACACTTACCGTTACTTTGGTGACCCTGTATATATTTATTCCTTAAAACAGGGTATCAATGATGGATTCTTAACACCCTTCAAAGTGAAGCAGATTCATACCACCATTGATGAGTATCTCTATACATCTGACGATACAGTGGTTGAAGGTGATATTGAAGAGGGTCGGGTTTATACCGAAGCGGAAATGAATCGTTTGATTGAGATTCGAGCGCGGGAAGAATATCGGGTGAAACTATTTTTGAATATGGTGGACCAGAATCAAAAAACGATTGTGTTTTGTGCCATTCAGATTCATGCTCTCGCGGTTCGGGATTTAATTAATCAACATGCAGGCAGCGCCAACCCCAACTATTGCCAAAGAGTTACGGCAGATGAGGGAAATCTGGGCGAACAGCATTTACGGAATTTTCAGGATAATGAAAAAACCATCCCTACCGTTCTAACAACATCTCAAAAGTTGAGTACGGGTGTAGATGCTCCGGAATTAAGGAATGTTGTATTGATGCGGCCTGTGAACTCGATGATTGAGTTTAAACAGATTATTGGTCGTGGAACTCGTTTGTATGATGGAAAAGATTATTTTACCATATATGATTTTGTAGGAGCGCATAAGCATTTTCTTGATCCTGAATGGGATGGAGACGCATTACCCTGCGAAACCTGTGGTGAAGTGGTTTGTGTTTGTGAACCGACACCAAAGCCCTATCCCGTTCTTTGTGAAGAGTGTGAACAAATACCCTGTGTCTGTGAACCTGAACCGTGCCCTAAATGCGGATATGCGCCCTGCAGATGTAAACCAAGACCGAAGATGATTAAGGTTAAGTTATCGGATGAAAAGGTGCGTGAGTTGGATTCTATGGTGCAGACTTCTTTTTGGAGTCCTGACGGAAAGCCCATATCCGCAGAAGAATTTTTACAATCCATGTTTGGTTCACTGCCTGACTTTTTCAAAAATGAAGATGAATTAAGAGCCATCTGGAGCAAACCGGATACCCGTAAAAAACTCTTACAAGAATTGAATGAAAAGGGATTTACCCAAAGCCAGTTAAATGATTTGCAACACTTGATTCATGCGGAAGACAGTGATCTATACGATGTGCTGGCTTATGTAGCATTTAGTACAGACCCGGTAAGACGAAGCCAAAGAGCGGAATATGCAAAGTCGCATTTTGGGATATTTGAATCTAAGCAAAGGGTATTTTTAGATTTTGTCTTAAAACAGTATGTGGATTCGGGTGTGGAAGAATTAGACGACGCTAAACTACCTGAACTACTGACCTTGAAATACAAGGCAATATCAGATGCAAAACGACAATTAGGTGATATCCAAACTATCCGAAATACATTTATTGGATTTCAAATATATTTATATGAAGTTGCATAAAAGATTAATCTTGCACAGCTTCCACCATCCATGGTTACTGCTGGCCAAGGCGGGTAATTTTTAAAAAGAAGCACGTGAATTTAAATTTTAATTCTTGGTGGTCGTTCCCAAGCTCATCCTACAACATGGTGTGTATAAGCACTAAAATAATGAAACCGGCCATTGATGTAAAGATGCACTTCACCGGGCGGATACGTATATTGCGCATACTCCATAATGTTTTTGGACAGATATATTTGGCGGCGTCCGACTCTTCATACAAGTTTAGCGCGTAATGCCAGCGTAGATCAAATGCTAATTGCTGACATACTTCCTCATCAGTCAGATCATTCATCTGTTGAAATAAAAGTACACTAAGACTTGTATAAATTTCTTTGGTAGGACGACCAAAGCCAGCATCGAAGAAAGGAATCAATTTTTCTATCGGAAGAACTGGTAAAAGCTCCTTCCGAAATAATCCCGCCCACGATTCATCTAATAATTTGCGGCGTTTTGGACCAAGATGTGACCATGAATCGAAGATTTGTTGCTGTTTGTGGTTTTTAATATTTATCATTTCTCTAACTCGCAACCTATTATTAATATTGATGTTATTTTAATAATAGATCCAATACATGTCAAGTAAAATATTGTTACCAATTACATTATTTCCAGTAGGTTATAACGTTTTGTCACTTTTTACGATTCCATCAAGGATGATATTTGAAAACTGAGGTAACCATTAGGTAACCGTTTTGGTCGCTAAAAGGGCTATTTTGGGTATCTATCTTAGGGTTTCTGATTTAAATACAAAACCCGTCTTTTCGACCGGTAAGGTGGTAGCGGAGCAGGGATTCGAACCCCGGACACGCGGATTATGATTCCGCTGCTCTAACCAACTGAGCTACTCCGCCATTCAATAAGCGGCGAAATTTAATAATCCTGATATATTGAAACAACAGTTATTTCCGCTATTAAAACGGTTCCTCTATCTTTTCCCCTTGCTATAACGTTAATCCGGGTACAGCCGCGTATATTTGCAAACGGTGATAATGGATTGCATGGCCATACTTGCGATTAGCTTATGGTTGATATGAAACAATTCGTTGCTGTATTTGAACCATTTTTCCTAATGCCGATCAGATTACTGCTCATTCGCTTGGGGTATTAATCGATTATCTATCGACGTCGTTGTGAGGTGTCTCACGGTAAAATTAAAATGTTGCATATAATTTACAGTATAGTAATTGGAATTGCGAATTGGGTAATTGACGAAAGGAGAAAAAATGAAAAAACAGTTACAAATTGGGGTTGTTTTCGTAATTTGGTGTGCGGTTATCGCATTATCTTCACAGGTTTTTGCCGGACCTTTTTTGAAAATATCGCCGGATGTGGTCGAATGTTCACCGGGCGATTCTATCCTTTTTTCGGCGGTTTATGTCGATACTCTTGGAAACGAAAAGGATACTAGTGTAACATGGTCAGTAAAACCAAACAGCCTTGGCGATTTTATTCAATCTGATTATTTTATTGCTCAGAAAGTCGGGGAAGGCTGGATTTATGCCAAACTGGATAAATTATTAGATTCCGTTGCGGTGTTCATCACTAATGAAGAATATTCCGGGTGGAAAAAACCGGTTTTGAAAATTGTACCGGATTATGCCGAAATTATTGTTGGTGATTCACTCCAATTTCAGGCTGTTTACTGTGATACGGCCGGTTTGGAACATGATACGGTCGCTGTATGGTCAGCGTTTCCGGATTCAATCGGTAGTATTACAGGCAACGGATTATTTTATGGATTTTTACCGGGAGAGAGCATTGTAACAGCCGTGCTGGACACCCTGGAGGCCTGGGTGGAGGTGATGGTATTTACCGAAGATGAAGACGACGAAGATACGGGATTTACTAATCAACACCTGGTAGTACTTCCAAAAGATACGTTGATAGCGGTAGGAGATAGTCTACAATTTTTTGTGTATCAGGTTTCCGATAGCGGAACAATAGGGGCGGTAATTGATAGTGTGGATCAATGGAATCTGCTGGGTATGCCTTTGGGGTCCATCGATGAAAGAGGAATACTTCAGGCAATTTCACCGGGTTTTGCCTTAGTTCAGGCGATTGTCGGTGAGCATACCGGTACGGCGCTTGTAATTGTCAATGATACTCTACCGGATCCATCGGGAATTAATACCATCACAATTACCCGGACTAACAACAGTCCGGGCGGCTTTTCTGTTATCGATACGATAAAGGAAGGAGATACCTGGATAATAGGCGGATTACCTCATCCCATGAACATCCTAAATGGCGGTGGTCTGTTCTTCCCGGTTGGTTGCCTGAAAGAGGATATTCGCATCCATATGAATTTACCGGATTTTGCTAAAGTGGGTCAGGATAGTGTCACATTCGGCCCGAAGAATGTTGTCAGTGGAGTGAACTTCCAAGTATTTGTCCGGGATACACTTTCCGAGCCGTATTATTTTGAAACAGCACTAATCGTCGGTCTGATTTATAAACGTGGTTTACTGAATCAGCTGGGAATCGATCCGTTGACATTGAGTCTTTTTTATGCAGAAGTAATCGATGATTCGGTTTACTTTGATTCTACGGGCATTGCTTATTCCACACTGGATTTGACGTCCAATCGGGTTTATTCAACCGTAGCTCATTTCAGCAGTTTGGTTATAAAAGGAGAGAATGAGACTGCTGTAAAAACTGATTTCCCGGAAATCCAGCGACCGATAAGTTACGGATTGAATCAAAATTACCCGAATCCCTTTAATGCCAATACCATTATTAGTTACCGGATCCCGAAGGAAGAGATGGTGCTGGTATCAGTATATAACCTGACCGGACAATTGGTGGAAACGCTGGTTTCCGAAAGACAGCCCGCCGGAAATTACCGAATTTACTGGAATGCCGGCAGGTATTCATCCGGAATCTATATATTCCAAATTGAGGCTGGGTCATTTACCGCAGTCAGGAAGGGAATATTGTTAAAGTAGAACCTTTTTTGGATTTTTCGTAAAAGGGCCTGGCTACGATGCCGGGCTCTTTTTTTTCCGGGAAAAAGTAAGATAAGCAATCGTGTACTTTTTTTGGACCATGGACTTTATAATTAATCGTTGCAATTTCTGTTTGTGATGTCCAAATTCACTTCCCAATATTAGTTCTTTTTAAATTGTACTGAGGAGAGAAAATGAGTTCAGTTCTGAAAATGATTCTGATAGTTGTTTTGAATGCTTCGATATTGTTCGCCGGTCCGCAGGATAAACCCGACTGGGAAGGCGGCGTACCGGAAGCCTGTACTTCGATTACGATTGGAAAAAACGCCAGTTCCGACGGTTCCGTGATGACATCGCATACCTGTGACAGTCACCGCACCCGCAGCTGGCTGGATATTTCACCATCCAAAGATCATAAAAAAGGCGCTCAATTGACTTTAGTGAAACGTGTTCCCTATGATTCCCTGGCGATGCCCACCTACCAGTACCTGCCGGTTGGTGAGATTCCACAGTTTGAGCATACTTACGGATTTATCAATACGGCTTATCCATGTATGAATGAAAAACAGCTTGCCATCGGTGAGTCTACCTTTGGCGGGCGTGAATCACTGCATGAACCGGACCTGAATTTAATCGATTGTCAGCAACTGGTGCGACTTATGCTGGAACGCTGCAAAACTGCCCAAGAGGCGATTAAAATGTCTGGTGACCTCTTGAAAAAATATGGCTGGAGTGATGAAGGCGAATGTTTAACGATAGCTGACACGAAAGAGGTCTGGCATTTCGAGGTAGTCGGTCCTGGTAAAGGAAACAAAGGCGCTGTCTGGGTGGCGCAGCGGGTTCCCGATGATCATATTGCTGTGAATGCCAACGGCAGCCGGATTCGGCAAATTGATCTGAAAAAACCGGATTATTTCATGGCTTCCGATAATATTTATCAAGTGGCGCAGGACAGTGGCTGGTGGAATCCTGAAAATGGTCAATTTGAGTTTGTGTACGCCTATGCACCGGAAAGCCGCCAGTCCTATGCGGCCCGTCGCCGCGAATGGCGGGTTTTTGACCTGGCGGCACCTTCATTGAATTTTTACCCCGATGCGGAAAATTTCCCTTTTTCCGTCAAACCCGATTCGTTGATTACAATGTCCAAAATGGTCGCAATGTTCCAGGATTGGTACCAGGGAACTGAATTTGACATTGTGAAGAACATTAAGTGGGAAAATCCGAAAACCGGTGTGTATGAAATTTCACCCCTGGCGAATCCCTGGATGCCTTATGATATGCTGCCGCTGTTTAAAATAAACGGTGGTTGGGGAAAATTGGGCGAGCGGCAGATTGCCCGTTGGTATACGATGTATGCCACGATCACCCAATCCCGGGAATGGTTGCCTGATGAGATTGGCGGTGTTGTCTGGCTGGCCTTTGATAATGTGGCCTCGTCGATATATGTGCCGTTGTACTGCTCGATTACCGATGTGGCAAAACCCTATAAAACTCCCGGACGGACGAAAGGCTTCAATCGTGAATCCGCTTGGTGGGCATTTAACAGAGTCGGAACACTGTCGGCGCAGCGCTGGGGCGATATGCACAAGGATGTCTGGGCGGTCTGGAAACCAATGCAGGCGGAAATGTTCAGGAACCAACCGGAAATTGAAAAAGAAGCATTGGATTTGCTGAAAAAAAATCCGAAAAAAGCCCGCCAGTTTCTTACCGATTACTCGGTTGACTGGGGCAATAAAGTGGTTGATCGCGCCTGGCAACTGGGGGATGAACTCTGGACGAAATACGACGAGAAGTGGTAGGGAATGGAGAAATGGAGTATTGGAGCAATGTAAAGTATAAGTCTGAATTATAGCAGTACCCCATCACTCCACTACTCCACAATTCAAATCCTCCATCACTCCTATCATTTCTCAGACAGCGCCGTTGCTTATTCTTAAGAAAATGCCTTTTGGCCATTTTTAAAGTTACTTCCTATTCCCGTGACGGGACTCACATCAACCAAAAAATCAAGACAACCATCAATGATCAATTGGAATCTGACCTGCATCTTTTTGGTGACTTTTATCTCTAAAATGTGTTATGATAGACCGGGAATTTTGATAAGAAAGAAAAATCCATGAAAACTAAATATGTTAAAAAAATTGCTCTTCTAGCTATAATTGCCGGATTTATGTTCGTTTACGCCAAAGATGCCGGCCAAATATCCGGCTATCTGCGGGATATGGATACCGGTGAACCAATTATGTATGCCAACGTGATGCTGACCGGTACGTATCTGGGAGCCGCTTCCAATGTGCACGGGCATTATGTGATATTAAATGTTCCCGTTGGTAATTACACTGTTAAAGCAATGATGATGGGCTATGATACTTTCGAGAAATCGATCAACCTAAGCCCGGGTGATGATATTCGCCTGGACATGGAACTCGCTGTGAGAGCCATTCAAGGTGAGGCTGTGGAAGTGACTGCCGAGCGCACCCGCTTTGAGGAGAAAGTAGAGATCAGTCGTATGAACATCTCCATGAAGCAGATTGTCAACACACCGGCCATGATTGAAGCCGATCTGTTTCGGACCTTGCAACTAACGCCCAGTGTGACCGCTAAAAACGATTTTTCCTCTGCATTAATTGTCAGGGGCGGCGGCTCCGATGAAAACCTGATTCTCCTGGATGGTATTGAGGTGTACAATCCCTATCACCTTGGCGGCGTCTTTTCCACATTTAATGCGGAAGCCATTGCCGATGCTGAATTTCTGGCCGGCGGATATTCGGCAAAATTCGGCAACCGCAACTCGGCTGTTCTGGATATAACATCCCGGGAAGGCAATTCCAGACGGAAACTCCTGTTTAAAAACGGGCCGGTATCCGATGTTGTTGATCTGGGCGGTCTGAAGGGCGAAGTCAGTCTGCTCAGCAGTAAAATTCTGGCCGAAGGCCCCCATAAATGGGGTACCTGGATGTTTGCTGCTCGACGGACATATTATGATCAGTTAGCGAGATTATACTACCAGATCAAAGATGGCGAAGATCCGGCGGGTTCTTATTATTTCTGGGACTCCCACTGGAAAGTGTTTTTCGATCTGAACGACCGCAACCGCCTGACTATTGCGGGGTATTACGGTCGGGATTTCCTGTACTTTGATTTTGAGGATGAGGAGAATGGTTTCAATATCGATCTGGACTGGGGAAACTATACGACCAGTGCACAGTGGCGGTCTGTTCCCTCTTCAAAAATCCACTCGCTTTTTTCGGTTGCCCGAACTGTTTATGATTGGGATTTTGGATTTTCCTTTAGTGAGATTGATTCATCAATCGGACAGGTAACGACGAATATTTCTGAAAATGTTGATCTTCGGGACTGGACGGTTAAAGAGGAACTGGTTTGGTTCCTATCGAATCAGCACACCCTGACGACCGGTTTTGAATATAAAGTATTGGAAATGACCGTAAAACAGGAAATTGCCAATATTGATTTCCTTGACAGAACCCAGAGCCCGTATATATTTTCCGTCTATCTGCAGGATAAATGGAAGTTGTCAAATTTGTTGAATATTCAACCTGGATTAAGAGTCAGTAAATATGAATTGCATGATAGATTTTATCTTGAACCACGATTGGGTTTCAAGTATCTGTTGACTGAAAACCTGGCGCTCAAGGGCAGTTGGGGTATTTATAAGCAGTATATGTTTACCAACACCAGCGATGAGGAAATTATCAATTTTGTCGATTTCTGGTTGCCGGTCCCGAAAGAATACGACGCCCAGTCCTGTCAGCATTTTATTGCCGGACTTGAGCAGCGTTTTTCCAATAATATCTTTGCCGGCATTGAGGCTTATTATAAACCCTACGATAATATGCTGGAAGTGAATCCCAATAACGATCCGGCGACTGATACCGATGATTTTGTCTCTGGTACGGGGAAAGCCTGGGGTGTGGAACTATTGTTGAAAAAGACTCAGGGGAAGTTTAATGGCTGGCTGGGTTACAGCTTCAGCCATATCCAGAAAGAGATCGATTTTAACAGCGACGGCCGGGTTTCGAAGGAGGAAGGTGAGATTTATTACACTCATAACGATATTCCGCACTCCTTCAATGCTGTGATGAGTTATCGTCTGAATGAAAAAAGAACTGTCGGCTTGACCGTTTCATACAGCACCGGTCAAGCCTTTACGGTTAATGAAGGAATGGTCTATGCCGGTACAAATTACACCAGCCCGATCTATCCCTACTCCGGCCTTCAGGATATTCCCGGTGAAAAGAATGGCGCCCGCTATCCCGCCTATTTCAGAATTGACGCTAATTATGCCCGTTCGTTTAAAGCCTTTGACTTGAACGGGAAATTCAAGCTACAGATCATCAATGTCGGCAACCATTTCAATGTGTTGTTTGCCCAGACAATTCCCAATACAAATCCGTCAAAAATTCGGGCCTTCAGCATGTTCCCGATCATCCCGTCTTTTGGCCTGGAATTCGAATTATAAAAGTTTAGGAGTCAAATAATGAAACGACTTAAATACACTGCAATTAACTTACTGTCATTTATATTGCTATTGATAATTTTATCCAATTGTGATAAAGAGATGCTGCTGACGGAATTCACGGATTATGAATTTGATTATCAGCCGGAAATATGCATCGAAGCGATTTTGAATACCGAGTTCCCGGAACAGACCGTTGTCCGGATTGATTATTCCATACCGGTGATCGACACAACGATATTCAACGGCCGGGATGACGACGGCGATTGGACTGCATTTGAAGACGTGAATGGTAATGGAAAATGGGACGAGGGCGAACCGTTGAATGATGATCTCGGGAAAGATGGGATGTCCAGTGTGGATAACGATTTTATGGAACCCGATGACGGCGAAGGCGATGGGCTGCCTACAAACGGTGAACCGCATATCGATGAACTGGATGAAATCATTTCCCAATTACACGATTCCACTTTTACGGTTGAACTGTATAAAAAATCAACAGACACCAGGGTCGCTGACTTTGCCTGGCAGACTCAGGCCGATTCGATGGAAATTATTGAAAACGATGAGACCGAAGTGAGAGAGATTATCTGGTTTGGCGGGTATAAATTGACGACTCTGCTGGAACCGATCGATTATGATGAAGAGTACGAATTCCGGGTTATGAAGAATTCCAGCGAGATAACAGCTTCTTTTCAACCGGAACCGCCGGTTGATTACCTGAAGGAACCTCACTTTATAATGAATAATGATACATTAATTGCTACAGGCGCTGATTCCCTTGCGCCGATCTGGTCAACCGGTACAAATCCAATCGTCTTCTGGGTAAAAGTGGAGCGGATCTGGGCTGCGGATTCCATTGAGATAATAAGCGATCATCCGTCAGCGCCCATCGATCTTCAAAACGAGATTTATCTGGGTGGTGATTTTACCACTTTATATTTTCCCGGCCTCTATCGCTGGACGGTTTATGTGCCCAGCCATAATTACGGACAGTATGTCTATTCATCATTGCCGATCACCGATTCCAGTATCAGTAACTGGCGGGACGAAAACGGCGACGTGGTTTTAGGTTGTGCCGGGTCCATGGCAATAAAATCCATCTACGTCCGGATTATCAAGGAAGTGGAAAAGATTGATTAATATCTTTCTCAGATACTTTTTAAAAAAGGGGCGATATTAATCGCCCCTTTAAGTTATTAAAACTGCTTTTCAGATTACCAGTTTTCGGCTAAGACCTCAAAATGGGCCGTCGGATGACCACAGGCCGGGCAGAGTTCGGGCGCTTCCAGACCTTCTGCAATAAATCCGCAATTCATGCAGCGCCAGAAGGTCGGTTCATCCTTCTTGAAAACTTTTCCTTCTTCAATATTTTTCGCCAGGTCGTTATAGCGTTTTTCATGCTGTTGTTCCGCGATTGACACCGCGTCGAACACTTCGGCGATCTGATCAAAGCCTTCTTTACGGGCGATTTTGGCATAACCCGGATACATAGCGCGCCATTCGTGATATTCGCCCATAGCGGCGGCTTTCAGATTGTCCAATGTATCTCCGATGACGCCGGCCGGAAACGCGGCGGTGATTTCCACATCGCCACCCTGAAGAAACTTGAAAAACCGCTTGGCGTGTTCGCGCTCCTGGTTGGCGGTTTCCTCAAAAATTTCCGAAATCTGACGATATCCGTCCTTGAGGGCTTTGGACGCGAAATAGGTATAGCGATTACGCGCCTGGGATTCACCGGCAAAGGCGGTGAGCAAATTCTTTTCAGTCTGACTTCCTTTAAAATCCATGGTATATCTCCTTTTTTGAATTGTTATTTTTTCTCGGCAATTGGAAAAATCCGTTCAAGACTATATTCCGAGATTTTTTCCGCAATGTCAAGGTTTGCGGCATTAATCATAGCAGCTGCAACGGTTGCACCCTTGATTGGCCGGTATTTTTTTATAAACGGCAATACTGTTGTAAACAGGTAAGTTGCTCCGATCCCGATCGATTCCATAATCCGACGTTCGCTGCGCTTCCCGGCAAGTATTGATGGTTTGAATATGATGATTCTTTTAAAAATGAGTCCGGCAACAGCGTCCTCGAGTTCGCCTTTCATTCGCAGGTAAAAATTTTTCGAGCAGGAATCGGCTCCGGCGGAAGAGACGAGTACAAACTGTTTCACGCCATTGTCGGCAGCCGCTTTGGCAACGTCATACTGGTAGCTGAAATCGATTTGATACTGAGCGGCCTGGCTGCCGGCTTTTTTAATTGTCGTTCCCATTGCGGAAAAGAGTTCATCGCCGGTGAGATGCTTTTTCCAGAATTGGATATCATCGAAATTAACGACGTGAGTGACGAGTTTTTTATGAGTAATATTGGGAGATCGCCGGACAAATATTTTTACTTTTTGATATTTCTTATTTTCAAGTAATTGTCGGGTCAGATGACTACCGACTAATCCGGTTGCGCCGATTATAATTGCTGTTTTCAAATTAAGACACTCTTGATATTGTTATTATTTTTCGATAGTAGATAGTTTTTACATTGTTGAATTATTAAGGAACATTCCAGAGGAATTGCCCTGTTTTCAGATATTGAATCACCTGCTGGACCGACTGCTCGGATTTGCGCACGACAGCCTCTTCAGTATTGAAAGCATTGTGCGGAGTCAGAATCACGTTCGGATAAGTGGCGAGTTCTTTGATGATTTTCAGTTCCTTGTCTTCGATTTTAAGGTCTTGACGCAGGGACATTCCAAGCAGGTTTTCCCGTGGATAGACATCCATAGCGACGCCACCCAGAATACCTTCATCCAGGAGCCGTTTTAAATCTGATGGGACTGATTCTTCCCCGCGGGCAATATTGATAAACAGGGCGCCGGGTTTGGCATTTCTCAATTTTTCATAATTGAAATAGCCGGTGTTTGCAGGTGTCAGGTTCATGGCCGTGACAATAATATCCGCCCGGGGAAGTTTTTCAGCGAATTTAACATAGTCCACATTGGTGTGTTTTTTATCAATATCCACGCCGTAAACGTTCATATCGAGACCGCGAGCGATCCGGACGATTTCATAACCAATATTTCCCACACCAACGACCAGCAACGTTTTTCCCTGAACTTCCAAACCGGTGATACCATCACGATAAAAGCTGTTGAATTGCTTCATTTGGGTCGGCAGTTTCCGCATCAACGCCATCCAGAGCAGCATCGCCTGTTCGGCGACCGACCGGTTGCAGTAGAGCGGCAAATATCCAAACTGAACGGAATCATCCGCCTTTTCCCGAACTGATTTGTAGTAATCATAACCGGTGCTGCGGGTTAAAAAGGCTTTTGCTTCGGACAGCCATGAATCCGGAATAATGGTCTGAGTGCGGGTGCTGATGATTTTGGCGGGAGCGTTCGGGTGATCGCATTCCTGAATGGTTTTATAGGTGAATCCGGCCGTAATGGTGTTCGGTAGAAAATGCCGAAGTTGATGTTCTTCTTCGTCAAAGGCTTCGTAAAAATAAACATCGAAAGTATCCATAATAGTGTTCCGTAATTAAAGGAGAGAGTCCAGACCGTTTTTAAATCGCTGCAGACCTTCCCGCAGATTTTCCATGCTGTTGGCATAAGAGAACCGGACATAGTTTTCCATGCCGAATGCCGTACCTGTCACCACTGCAATATGAGCGTTTTCAAGCAGGTAAACACATAAATCATTAGTGTCGGCAATTCCTTTACGGTTATTTATAACGTAATGACTAACGTTCGCCATTATGTAAAAGGCGCCTTTTGGAAGAGCGCAGGAGACATGGGGAATTTGGTTAATTTCATCAACAAGGAATGTCCGTCGCCGGTCGAATTCCAGGCGCATTTTCTCAATACTGCCGTCGTCTTCGGTCAGCGCGGCGACAGATGCTTTTTGAGTAATGGAAGTTACACAGGAGGTCGTATGTCCTTGGAGCCGGGTGGCGGCTTTTATAATGTCTATAGGACCGGCCGCATAGCCCATGCGCCAACCGGTCATGGCAAAGGCTTTGGAAACGCCATTAATGACGACGGTTCGCTGTTTGATTTCATCGGATACCTGGGCAATTGAGTAATGCTCTTCACCGTCATAGATCAATTTTTCATAAATCTCATCGGAAATAACCAGCAGATCGTGTTTCACACAAACGGCTGCAATGGCTTCAAGTTCGGTACTATTATAGACGGCGCCGGTAGGGTTATTCGGTGAATTCAGTAACAGAACTTTAGGTTTTTTTAAGGCTGCCAGAGTGTTGCTCAGTTGTTCAGCAGAAATCTTGAAATCCGTGGATTCATCGGCCGATAAATAGACCGGAATAGCATCCACCATTTCTACCTGAGACGGATAACTGACCCAGTAGGGCGCCGGGATCAGGACTTCATCGCCGGGATTACAGATGGCCATCAAGACCGTTGCGATAGATGCTTTGGCGCCGGGTGAGACCAGGATTTCATCAAGGCTGTAATCAAGATGGTTTTCATTCTTCAGTTTGGCGACGATGGCTTTGCGTAGTTCGGGAATTCCTGCGGCGGCGGTGTACCGGGTAAAATTATCCTGTATCGCCTGAATGCCGGCATTCTTAATATAATCCGGTGTGTCAAAATCCGGTTCACCCACACCAAAATTGATAACGTCAATTCCTTTGGCTGCCATTTCCCGGGCTTTGGCATGCATAGTCAGGGTTGGGGAAGATTTTATGGATTTGGCTCTTTGTGAAACATATTCGGGCATGGCTTAACTCCTCGATAAGAATTTGCTAGATAAGATACGAATTTGCAGAGAAAATATTAAGGGGAAATCTTACTTCAGTATCTCTTCACCGCTGAAACTGCGGTAAAGGGTCAGCTGCTTCAGAATATCTTTGTACTCGGTATTGTTGTCTACAACTATTTCAGCCAGGATTTCACCCAGTCCGGGACCGATCATAAATCCCTGACCGCACATTCCGGTCGTCAACAGCAGGTTTATATATTCTTTTGTAAAACCGACAATTGGAAATCCGTCCGGAGTCATGGGATATAGTCCGCGCCAGGTGCGCCGGACCCGCAGATTGCGAAGCCGCGGATAGAGATGCACCATTCGTTTGACGACCTGTGGAAGAAAGACGGAAGTGTTGTCACAATCGGTGCCGGGAATTTTCGGATCAGGCGTAATACAGAACACTACCTGACCTTCGGCATTCTGATAAAAATAATAATTGGCTGAACCCGCTTCCGGCCGGATGTCAACGATCATCGGCTCGAAAAACCGCTGAACCGGCTCAGTAATGCCCGCTTCATGGGAATCGGGATAAACGGGAATATCCAGATCCAGTAAAGCGCCCAGCTCTCTGGAATAAGCGCCGGCCGCATCGATAATCAATCCGGCCGGGTACTTTTTCTTGTCGGTAATGACTGATGTTATTCTGGAACCTTGAGTTTCAAATCCGGTAACCGCCTCATTGAAATGAAAATCAACTCCCAGTTGTTGGGCCAGCATATAAAACGCGTCAATCAGTTTCAATGGTGACGCCGACCCATCTTCCGGTGAATATGTCCCGCCCCGCAGTTTTTTGGTATTAATTCCGGGAACCAGTTTTTCAATTTCATTAACGCCGATCCAGTCGATATTCAGTTCGTAATGTTTTTGGAATTCCAGCAGCTTTTTCAGATTAATTTCATCTTTTTCAGTATAAACCGGAAACAGATAACCGCCGGATATCCAGTGTACATCATAACCGAACTCTTCTTCAATTCGGGAGACGATATCGATAGTTCGCCGGCAAATAATTATTTTGGCCGGATCGGAATGAGTGGCTCTGATTCCGCCGATCGCTGCCCGGTTTTGTCCGCGTCCGGCGGACTGCAATTTTTCCAGCACCAGGACGGAAAGTCCTTTCTGTGACAGATAGAAACTCAAAGGTACTCCAATACTGCCGGCGCCGATAATGATTACATCGTAGTTTGTCATGGATTAATCCGATATTTCTTCATTGATTAAGGCATACATTGGGACTTCAACACTTAGTGGTCGCTTGGTGCCTGTTGTGACCTCTTTCCAGTTAACTCCGGCCATCTGGAAAACCCGGGGAAGCAGCACCGAACAGTTTTTTCCGCCGCAGGCGCCCATTCCGACTCGGGCCTGTTTCAACTGGTTGACATCACGAATATTATGCTCTTTGATATATTCGATAAGTTCCTGAATAGTTATCATTTCACAGTGACAGACGATACCATTTTCCGGCATGTAGCTAAATGAAAGTTCTGAAACAGATTGAGTCACTTTCGGTAACTGGACCCGGATTCCGCTGATTTTGGAACCGTTTTTCAGAGATGATTTCACATGCACCAGGTGAGTTTTATACTTTTTATTGAACCTGATTTTAATGACTTCGGCGTCCTCAAGATATTTACCGGTCTGATCCGTAACCGGAATCCTGTCACCGACCTTGAAATCAGGCAGATATTCATGGGGCAGAATCACTTCGGCGCTGGAATCATCCAGTTTGCGGGCCAGGGTAATGGCCAGTCCGGGACAGATTAAAACACACAAACCGCAGCCGGTACAGTCGCCGAGATAGCGTGGAATATCCATGATCGTTCCCAGTTTCTCTTCTAACTGAATGGCATTTACCGGGCAGACGGAGGTGCAGGGATTGCAGGGAATCTCTTCATCACAGTAAATGAGAGGCTGAAAAGAATCGTTCAGTTGGATATTGAGTGGCGCATATATTTTTCCAGGTTTGCTTTTAAGGATTTCGACCTTTTCACTCCATTCCGGGTCGATTTGTATTTCTTTGCCCAGCAGCTTTGCCATTTCCAGTCCGGCGATTCGCCCGCCGAACATGGCAGATGATGCTTCGGCAATCTCAAAAGCATCTCCGGCTTTTACGGCCTTGAACCCAAAATCAACAGCCATGTCGTAGAATTCGTCAACCGGTGTCAGGCCGACGGCAATCAACAGCGTATCAACTTCAAAGGTCTTGGCAGTGTCCAGAATGGGCTGATACTGTTTATCTACCTGGGCAATTGTAATTTTTTCTACTTTGCCATCACCTTCAGCGGAGAGAATCGTATGATTAAGATATATCGGAACACCCATGCGCTGAATTTTATCAGCATGAACTTTATAACCGGAAACGGTGTCCAGAATATCACAAATTCCAACCGCCTGGATCCCGGCTTGAAGCGCATGATAGGCCGCGATCAGCCCTACGTTACCACTGCCGATAATAAACACCCGATCCGATGAATGAATCAGGTCACGGTTGACCAGCGTCTGGAATGCACCCGCGCCATAGACTCCGGGCAGGTTATTGCCGGGGAAAACCAGTGACTTTTCACGAGCACCGGGTGACACAATTAGTCCTTTGAAATCAACGATGATGTAACGGTGGTTTTCGACAAAAACTCCGGCTTTCTGGTCTTTGAAAATACCCACAACCGAAGAATTTGTAAATACCCGGACGTTCGGATATTGCCGCAGTTCCTTTTCCAGTTTTTTTCCAATATCGATTCCCCGGGTCCCGGCATAACAATCCTCGATTGAACCGAAAAATTTATGGGTTTGGAGTAAAAGTTTACCGCCCAACCGGGTATTGTCATCAATCAGTATGATTGAAAATCCCAGCTTCGCCAGTTCAATTGTTGCGGTCAGACCTGATGGTCCGCCGCCGACTACCAGAACATCGCATTCTTCAATAATTTTATGGTGGTTTTTCAGGGGCTGGTCATCTTTTGGTATTTCAGGAAGATGAATTAACGGAAATATTTCCATATTTTCCTGCAGGGGTGTGACACAGGATTTTAGCGGAAATCCGTTTATGATCAATGTGCAGTGTGAACATTGTCCATTGGCGCAAAACAGTCCCTGAGGGGTATCACTCCTGGAGTGAATGTTGAATGTATGGACATCATTTGCGATTAGTGCGGATGAGACGGCTTCGCCTTCATAGCCGGAAAATTCTTTAGCTTTGAAAAAAAAACGGACTTTTTTTCTATTTTCGGGAATTTTCAATACAGGATGTTGGTGGATACGACTCATTATTCCTCTCGGTACATTGCGGCTGCTAAAAAACGCCTCTTACTTTTTCGTCAAAAGCTGTGCCAGTAATAATTGATAATGATTATCTGTGACGACATTGCGAATAGGCGTTTTATATTACTGAAAAAATGATATATTTATCCTGTTAATAAAAGGCGAAGCGCAATAAGATAATGGAGATTCAAGTTATGAAGCAGGCTGCTCTAACAGTTGAAATTCTTCTTGCGCTGCTTATGTTGACGGGGGTTTTTTCGTGTTCAAAAAAACCATCGTATATGGAAATGATTGTAAATGGCGATTTTAGTGAAGCCCGACGTCTAATCAGGCAGGACCTGTCGATGAATGACTATCTGACCCCGAATCTCAGGTCGATACTGGAGTTGCACCTGGTTCGCATGAACCGGATTGAAAAAGATTTTACCTTAACAGAATCAGAAGTAATTGATTACGTAAAAAAATATATTCCCGACGTGAGCAAAGAAAACCTGCGTCAATGGGAAGCGGACAAGTCACTGGAATATATGATTATTGATGGTCAGAAACGCTTTTTTAAATATGCGCAATACAACCTGTTTCGCCTGGATCCGGAATTGAAAGCGCTTAAGAAAAAGATCGATAGCGAGCGTGGTGAAGATTCGGTGAAAAAGGAATTTCCCCTGGACGAACATATTGCTTCAATTATCACTGAGGCTAATGAGAGTGGTCATAAATATGTAAAACCGGTAAAAATGCGCATTAAACAGAGCCTGATCGTGGATGAGAATGCAGTGCCTGATGGAAAAACGATTTGCTGCTGGATTCCCTTCCCGAGGGAAATTGAAAATCGTCAAACCGATATAAAAATACTGGCAACAGAACCGGCTACGTATCAGTTAGCCGATAACAGCAAACTACAGCGGACGATCTACTTTGAAAAAGCGTCCAACGGCAGTACAAAAACCGAGTTTTCGGTTGAGTATACCTACACAGCTCATGGTGTTTATGTACCGATTGACCCGGAAAAGGTTGTACTTGTCGTAAACCGGGATGATTTAAACCAGTACCTTACCGAACGGAAGCCGCAGATTGAGTTCTATAACGAAATGCGGAAATTATCGGAGTCGATCGTTGGTGATGAAAAAAATCCCTATCGGATTGCCCAAAAACTGTTTGCCTGGGTGGATACAAACATTACCTGGGCTTCGGCCCGGGAGTATTCCACTTTTTACAATATTCCGGAGTATGTCATCGATACACGTCATGGTGACTGCGGTATGCAGACATTGACATTTATGACACTGTGCCGGATGAATGGTATTCCGGCGAGGTGGCAATCGGGCTGGGAATTTCAACCGCCGAAAGACAGTATGCACGACTGGGGTGAAATCTATTTTGAACCTTATGGCTGGGTACCGATGGATGTGACTTACGGCATGCGTAAAACTGATGACGAAAAGTTGAAGTGGTTTTACCTGAGCGGGATGGACAGCTACCGCTTGATTTTTAATGATGATTATTCCTGTTCATTTGAACCGGGTAAGAAATATTTTCGTTCTGAAACCATCGATTCCCAGCGCGGCGAAGCGGAGTGGGAAGAGGGAAACCTCTATTTTGATCAATGGAGTTGGAAACTTGATTGGGAAGTAATTCAACACTGTCATTCTGAACGAGGTACGAGTGAAGAATCTCAGCCAATTATCGACGAGATTCTTCCCCGACTCGTCGGGGCTGCCTCAGAATGACAGCTTCGGGTCTTTTTACGAAACCATCAAAACTCTTGATTAAAAGAAAAATATAAGTTATACTTTATTAAGTACTAAAAAAGGTGTAAAAATGAATACTATTCCAGCACAAGAGATCAAACGAAAAGGCATTAGCGCGGTTGATGAAGAACTAAAAAAGGGAGCAGTTCACATCATTAAGAATAACCGACCACAATATGTTATCTTAGATGAATCTACTTACGATGAGTTAATCAAAGAACAAGAAAATTCGTATCTCCTTCGAATACAATCAGCTTTGGAGGATATTAAGAATAAAAAAGTTAAGCGATTTGATTCTGTCTCAGATTTTATGAACACCATTGAAAACTATCCAGAAAACCAATGTTCACTTTAGTTGTACCGGATCAATTTTTAAAGACTGCTAATAAATTTTTCAACCGTCATCCTGATCTGATGTCCCAATTAAAAAAAATTATAGAGATATTAATTAATGATCCATTACATCCTTCCCTACAATTACATTCGCTTAAAGGAAAGCTCAAAGGTTTATCTGCCATTCGACTTGCATATAAATATAGAATAACAATAATCATGCAAATAGAGAAAAAAGAAATTACCCTAATTGATATTGGCTCTCACAACAATATTTATCGTTAATTGACTTTTGTTTAGTCTGGTCGTCAAATTCCAATTTTGACAAATGGGATTAGAACCTTGAATGGGAAGTGCTTGAATAAGTATTTGATTTTATGAAAAAAAACCGGCAAAGATTAATTGTATCCCTTATAATCGGCATCATCGCCTCACTGGCGGCCTTGCTGAGTTCCAAAACAATGCTAATCGATCGCTGGGAAAAACAGGCCCAGGATATGATTTATCGGACTTTTTACCGTGAAATACATCCTGAAGATGTCGTTATCATTGCCATCGATCAGAACAGCCTGAACCATTTACAGGAGCACCAGAAACTGCTTTGGCCCTGGCCGCGGGACGTTTATGCAATGATGACCGATTTTTTGACCGAGTGCGGGGCCAAGGTGATTGCCTTTGATGTAATTTTTTCTTCACCGGATATTGATCGCCTGAATGTCAGTGCGGACTATGCGGACGCTCGTTTTGCGGAAGCCATGCAGCGCTCGGGTAGAGTTGTCCTGGCGACCCAGATGGAGGACTCGACGCATGTGACGAAGAGTGATATTACCGGTCATTTTAATATTGAGGCCGAATACAGTGGACCTGAATCGTATATCCATGATTACTCGAATCTGACTGCGCCGATCCGAATCTTTCAGGAGAGCATGGCTATTCCGGGGGCCGTCAATTTTTTTACCGATGATGATGGCGTCTGCCGGCGAATCCCGCTGATTTACCGTTATGAAAACCGGGTCATTCCCTATATGGCGTTGTCAGCCGTGATGGTTTATACTGGTGACAGTACGCTGAGAGCTGATGGAGACGGAATCACGATTCATGATTATAACATTCCGGTTGATAAAGATGGCCGGGCGGAGCTGTTCTGGTACGGTCCCGGCGGCCCGGGAAATACATTTACCTACGTTTCCTTTGCGCAATTGTTGAATGCCTATTTCCAATCACAGCTAGGCTTGGAGCCGGAGATTTCGTTGGATATTTTCAAAGATAAAGCGGTGTTTATTGGTGCGACGGCCGCGGGACTGCTGGATCTGAAAACAACGCCCTTCAGTCCGCTTGAGCCCTATCCCGGAGTGGAGATTTATGCCACGCTGTTTTCTAATATTGTGCGCGGTGAGTTTATCCGGCATTTTAATTCCATCGGGTGGATAGTGCTGTCGCTATTGCTTTTAGCAGGGTTGTGTTATGTCTGGCAGCGTTTTAATATCTGGAAAGCAACACTGATTTCGGTCATCGTTTTGTGTATTCCGGTTATTATTGCCATTTATCTGTTTCAGAATAACCTGCATTTCTTTCCGGTAGTTCAGTCGGAAACAGCAATAATAATGTCGGTAATTGCTGTCCTGGTTGTGAATTATCTGACTGAGGGCCGCGAAAAAGCGCAGGTAAAGAAAGTCTTTACCCGCTACCTGCATCCCGCTGTTGTCGAAACCCTAACGCAAAATCCCGACACAGTCGAAATGGGAGGCAAGGAAATTGAAGCAACCGTTGTCTTTACCGATTTACAAGGCTTTACCGGAACATCCGAACTGTTTTCTCCGCACGAGATTGTTGAATTTTTAAATGATTATTTTGCCCAGGTCGAAACGATTATTTTTCAGAACAACGGGATGCTGGATAAATATACCGGTGACGGTATCATGGCGATTTTTGGGGCACCGATTGAGTCGCAGGATCACGCTTTTCAAAGCTGCCAGGCGGTTATCGGTTTTCAAAAGTTGTCGAAATTGAGCATCGATAAAGCCGGCAAGACAATTCAATTAATTACCAGGGTGGGCATGAACAGCGGACGCTTGATTGTGGGAAATATCGGTTCTCCGAACCGTATGGATTTTACCGCTATTGGCGATACGGTCAACCTGGCAGCGCGGCTGGAAGGAGTTAATAAAATTTACGGAACCCAAAACCTTATTTCCGAAACATCGTACGAGATGATTAAGGATAAGATAATCTGCCGTGAAATCGATCATATTCGCGTCAAAGGACGTGACGCAGCTCTCAGAATTTTTACAATTGTCGGCGAAATTGATATAGTTGACAACAAAACCCAGGATATGTTGTCTTTCCATCATGATGCGTTAAAATTGTATCAGCAACGAGAGTTTATAGATGCTACTGATATGTTTGAGAAAGCACTTCGTCTGGTGCCGGATGATCCGGTTGCGCCGGTGTTTATCAGGCGCTGTGGTCAACTGCTGGAGAATCCCGGGTTAATTGACGATGGCGGTATTTTTAATATAACCATTAAATAAACGTGTAGGTAAACCTATGAAAAAATTAATCATCCTTGTTCTATTACTAACCCTGACCATTTCGGCGCAGGACAAAGCCAGTATCCGGCAGGATAATACCCATTTCCGGCAGGGACCGGGAAGCTATTACCCGCTGATTGGTGTACTGGTAAAAGAGGCCATTGTGACGATTCTCAGTGAAACCTCCGGCTGGGTAAAAATACGAGCTCAGGCCCAGGAAGGCTGGATCTCGAAAAATGCGCTTACCGATACTGAGCGGGAAACCTCAAGCATAAATGAAAACAACCTTTTTCAATCGTCCCAGCCAACTTTAATATCAAAAGCCTCAGCCAGTGGGGCGGTCAAAGGATTTGCCCAGACCTATCTTCAGAATCAGAAGGCCAGTCCGGATTTTCTGAATCAGTATGATGTACAGTTTTTTCAGGCAGCAGAGTATGAGCGCTTCAGGGCAGAAACCTACCGAAATCGCGATATCGATAAAATCAATAAACGCTATCGTCATATCAAAGTCGAAAACCGTAAGCCGGAAATCAATTCATACCTGGAAAAACTGGGTTTTGCGGTTGCCGCCCAGATTGCGGATGGCGGGTTGGACACCGATATTCAACAGATAAAATATTTGAATATGGTTGGTAATCTTGTCGCTGAAAATACACCGCTGTATTACTATCCCTTTAAATTTTACATTCTAAGCGATAGCCGGCCGGTGGCCTATGCCGCGCCGAACGGAATGATTTTTATATCACGGGGATTGCTGAATATCGTGCGAAATGAAGCTGAACTGGCCTGTATTCTGGGACATGAAATTGCGCATGTGGTTCAGCAACATGGATACGCGGAAGTGATGAAGCGGTCAACTCAGATTGTTGCCGAAGATGCGTTTTCGGATCTGGAGGCGGAAAGTCCGAAGGAATTCTCTGATGCGGAACTGGATCAGATGGCGTTTCAGATGTTCGAAGCCGCCACATCCCGCCGGCAGACGAAATATGAGACTGAGGCCGACATGCTGGGTGTGATTTATGCCTATCGGGCCGGCTACGATCCATCGGGATTACCCACTGTTCTGGGACGGATCGAAACACTGACGCAGCGTGATTTCTGGCACCCGGAATCCAACTGGCAGTACGATGCAATTGAAGGTCGGGTTGATGAAATAAACGAATTCATTTCCGATAAATTATTAAAAAATCCGGAATGGAATGTCACTAACAATCAGCGTTTTTCAAGATATTTCAGGTAAGTATATTAGATTTTTTTTGACATAAATATACTTGGCGTCACCGGGAGCATAAAAATCGGTGAGAATTGCAGCTTCCGTGTATGTGCAACGCAAATAGAAGGCGCGGGTAGAATTATACTGATCGCGTCCCGAAGTCTCGATATATATGCGAGCTCCCCCTAACTGACGAATCGCTGCTTCGCTGATAGCAAGTAACTGTTTGCCTATTCCAGCCCCCCGATAATCATTATGAACTGCAATCCAATAAAGGTCATAGCTTCCCTGAGTTGCAGGAATCGGACCAAAGCAGGTATAGCCGACCGTTTTTCCATCGACTTCAGCAAATATGAAATGATACCCGCTTTCAATACCTTTTTCCAGGCGCTCTGCAACCAGATCGACAGCGATATCAATTTCATCTTGCGAAAAAAATCCGGTAGAACTGACGATTTCCCGGACATGTTCCGGATCATCCGGAAGGACTGTTTCACGCCATTCAGGACTTAGAGTTTGCATTTTTGTGTGCTCCGGTTTTGTGATTGTTATAATGAATATTAAAACCTTTCCATAAACCTGTGAAAAAATGACGCGCATTGATACCGAGTGAGCGGACGGCGTAACCGCCTTCCTGGACGACGAGAAAAGGAAAGCCTAATGATCCGATCATATTCCCATTTTGCTCGAAGTCTTTCGCGTTCAGACTCCAGGAACCGGTCGGGTCTCCTTTGGCGGTATCGAGTCCCAGCGCAATAATAACAAAGCGAGGCCAGAAACGCTGGATACGCTTAAGCGCCTTGTCTAAAATTTTCCGGTATTGCTCGCCATTCAGACTTTCCGGCTGCGGCAGGTTGAGATTAAAACCGGCTCCGGCGCCTTCGCCAATTTCATCAGCAAATCCGCTGAAGTATGGATAAGCGTGGCGGGGATGTCCGTGAATGGAAACCGTCAGGACGTCTGCACGGTCATAAAAAATACTCTGGTGTCCGTTTCCATGATGGTAATCAATATCCAGTATCGCCACTTTTCCATGTTGGCTTAAATAATGGGCTGCTACCGATGCGGAGTTAAAATAGCAGAATCCTCCAAACACTTGCCGCTCAGCGTGGTGACCGGGAGGGCGAACCAATGCATAAGTAATGTAATATCCTTTTAATAATTGATCCGCTGCCGTCAGGGCGCAATCAACAGCACGCTGGGCAGCCTGGAATGCATTCTGATTTAGTGGGGTGAAGGTATCAATACAGTAATACCCTGCCCGAATCGGTAATTCTTTCGGCGGACGGGCAGCATTACGGATCGGGAATACATAGGGATAGACGGATTTATGATCAGGTACATTTTTACAGACGTTTTTCAGGTATTTAACGAAACCCGGATCGTGGATTGCGGTGATATGTTTTTCCGGATAATGGTGCGGCTGAAATTGCTTGAACAGTCCGGTTGGAATAATCTCCTTTAAAATTGATTTGATCCGTACGGGAGATTCAATATAACCTCTTTCATGGATATGATGAATTGCGTGTTTGTCGTTAACGACCAATGCAATCGGCAGATCGGTGACTGTGGATGTTTTAATGAATGGAATATTGTCTGGTTTAATATATTTAAATGGACGCAGACGGACCGGGTTATCCTGAAAGGATTCAACGACCATTGTAACATATTCCGGCGGACAAAGCTGTGCGTATTTTCGTTCCAGGATTGCCCGGGTGATTTCCCGGGCGTGTTTACGTTTTAACGGTTTGCCCTGGCCGATATCGTCAAACACCAGATAGGGCGCGCAAGAGTCTTTTGGATCGACGGGAGTTTCATAGGCGGTATTACAGATTGGCCGTGCACCGTAACGCTCATAAAAACGCAAGCGGGCAGCATTTTGTTTCAGAAATTCGGATTTGCAGATTGCCGGATCATCGGGCAGACATTCAAAAAAGATTCCGACAACGCCAAAGTGGAGTGCCGTGTCGCGTACTTTTTCATAAAGCGCCCCACCTATTCCACCACTGGTTTTTTGCAGAGCCGCGGCAATATAATCCAGGTAAGCAAAGTTAAAGTCGGCAGCATAGTGCAGCAGAGCAAAACCGCGAATATGTCCGTTCTCGTCGTCAGCCACGAACAAAGTTGATTGAAATTTATGTTTTACCGGATCCCTGAGATGCTCGGGAAGCTTATCAATGTCCCGTTTATTCAGGTCCCGGAATTGCATTTTCAAAATTTCCTGGACCTGGGAAATAGCCTGGCGATTGATTGGCAAACTATCATCGTAAATACGTCGGATACGAAACAAGGTTTTATCCTTTAATTGGATTGAATGTTGTTTGGGTCTGCAAGAATACGAGCGACTACCTGTTCGAAAGTCAGGGCAGCCTGACGGGTGGCTGCAACGAATCCGCTGTCTGGTGAGATACAGGGATTTGAATTGATTTCCAGAATCCAGATATTGTTTTGGGCGTCTACTCTGAAATCCACCCGGGCATAGCCGTGCAGTTTGAAAACTTCCCAGCATCGTAATGCCATTTCGGTTAACTGTTTCAACAATGGCTGATCATTTGAATCAAATTGAAAGCTGCGGATAGTATTTTTATATTCAAAGGAATTCTCGTCCCATTTGGCTTGATAGCCAACAATTTTTGGCTTGGATTCGGGAAAATCCACAAAGCGGATTTCCGCTGCCGGCATGACCTCGGGACCGTCTGAATTCGCCAAAATGGATAAATTAAATTCCCGACCGGGAATATAGGCTTCCGCAAAACACTCACCGAATTGTGCCGAACGGTTTTTGAGAGAGCCTTCCAGTTGTTGAATATTATCAATAATAGAATTTTCATCTATTCCGATAGAGGCATCATCACAAACCGGCTTGATAATGTAAGGTGGCTTCAAATTGAATTGACCGGATGTGATATTGTCCTGTGTCAACCAGGGAGGAGTTGGCAGATTTGTCGAGCGCATCAATTCTTTTGTGAGCAGTTTATTTGTGGTAAGATACAAAGTATGGGCACTGCCGCCGGTGTAGGGAATGTTTAGATGTTCCAGTAATGTTGGGGCAAAGTGGATGAATTTTTCCACGCCACTAATAGATTCAACCAGGTTGAATACACTATCCGGATTGATCTGTTTGATTGAATCGGCGGCTGTCTGAAGATCCAACGTTATGGGTATTGAGCTGACGTTGTGTCCCAGTTTTTGAAGAGCTTCCGAAACAAAATTGACCTGAGCCAGAACATCCAGATCATCCTGGCTTGTTGCGGTGCTGACGTCATTATAGAGTATACTGATTTTCATGACTGCGTCAATGTAAATTCAATCGTTCGGAAGCGCTATCCAGGATCATCTGAAATAGCTGTTTGTAACTGATCCCGTACTGTTTACAGAGAATCACCAAATCCGAGCGAACGGGGTTGATACCGGCCAATGGATTGATCTCCATCAGGTTCGGGACTCCGTCAGCATCGGCACGGAGGTCAATTCGTCCGGCATCCCGGCATCCGATTCCATGCCAGGCTTCCAGCGCAATTTCTTCAGCCTGCTGAGCAGTTGCATCGTTTATGCGCAGGTATTTGACTTTTGTCTCGTAATTTTCCTTGTTCTCATAGGAATAGGCGCCCGGTTCGGCATTACTGTTCAGGATAACTTCAACAACTCCCACCGATCTCGCTCTGGATCCGGTACCGACAATGCCAACCGTAAATTCTCTGCCCGGCAGATAGGATTCAACCAGAACAGCTTGCCGGAATTCCGTAAGCAGGCGCTGACAGGTTTCATGCAGTTCAGTTTGGGTCTGAATGATCGAGTGTTCCGAGATACCTTTTCCGGTTCCTTCGGCAATGGGCTTTGCGAACAGTGGAAAGGGTAGATCAACCGTTTCAATGTCGGCCTCTGAATGAATTTCCGCAAATGCAGGAGTTGGGATACCGAGATCGCGCAAGACTCGCTTTGTCATTCCTTTATGGAGTGTCAGCGCCAGTACCAAAGGATCAGAAAAAGTATAAGGGATATTATAAGCATCCAGCAGAGCCGGTACCTGGGCTTCACGAGCAATGCCATGCAAACCTTCCGCAATATTAAAAACCAGGTCCCAGCGATCGCCATTATTCAGACGCCTGGTGAGATTCCAGATATTACCAATCCGTTCAGTTTGATGGTTTAATTGTTGGAGAGTGGTTTCAATAGCTTCGATTGTGTCAATCCGGTCGAATTCAGCGGTATCTTCTTCGCTGTACCCGAGCTCAAGATAATCCTCCCGCAGATCATAGGTAATCCCGATATTCATGTGAATCCTGGTTTATTTTTTGGAACTATTCTGAATGTTTTTGCCGACTGTACCCCCTGAATCGGGATATCTGAAAATCTTGCCTTCGTAATTCCTCAGTAACAAATCATCTCCATCCCGTCCGATAACGTACTCCGGTAAGAGTGGGATTTTACCGCCACCGCCGGGAGAATCAATCACAAATGAGGGTACCGCATAACCTGATGTGAAACCCCGCAGACCGGCAATGATTTCCAGCCCTTTATCAACAGCAGTCCTGAAGTGGGCTGAACCTTTAACCGGATCGCATTGATAGAGATAATAGGGTTTGACCCGAATTTTCATTAATCCCTGTGTCAGACGCTTCATGGTCTCTACATTATCGTTTATACCTTTCAACAGAACAGTCTGGCTCCCTAAGGGTAAACCGGCGTCAGCAAGGCGGTTACAGGCCTGGATCGTTTCCGGTGTCAATTCATCGGGATGCGTAAAGTGAACACTCATCCATAATGGATGATATTGTTTAAGCATGTTGACAAAAGAATTTGTAATCCGCTGAGGCAGTACGACCGGCACTTTCGTACCTAGCCGGATAACTTCCAGATGCGGTATCTGACGTAAACGTCTTAGCAGCCATTCCAATTTATTGTTACCCAGAGTCAGGGGATCGCCGCCGGATAGAATCACATCCCGCACCTCTTTGTGGGCTTCGAGATACGCGATCGATTTTTCCCAGTTCTGGGTATTAAAACGGTGTTCGGTGCGGAGATTTCCGACGAGACGTGAACGGGTGCAGTATCGGCAATAAACAGCACAGAATCCGGTCGTAAGAAACAGGGCCCGATCAGGATAGCGGTGAATAAGTCCCGGTACCGGCGAATCTTTATCTTCAGCCAGCGGATCGATCGATTCTTCAGGTGATACCTGATATTCGCCACTGACCATGATGACCGATTTACGGATTGGCTGTTGCGGATCATCCGGATCGACAAGACTGGCATAATAGGGTGTAATCGCTACCGGTAATGATCCGCTATGGCGCAGGATAGCATCTCGCTCATCTGATGAGAGATGAACGATACGCTCCAAACCGGCAAGGTTTATTATTCTGTGCCGGATCTGCCAGCGCCAGTCATTCCATTGGGTATCCGATGCTTCCGGAAAAAACCGCTGCCGGAATTGTTGTGCTCTGTAACTTATTGTAAGATTTGCCTTACTGACATCCTCGGATCGAGGTTTCCCTACTTTCCATTCACCCGTTATAATAATATCCCCGGCCTGAGAAACCTGCAGGTCAGAGTAAAATGATTTTGAAAGGGATTTTACTGTTTTATGTTTTACATTGGGTGGGGCGGGGCTAGATAGTTCTGATTGATCAATCGATCCCCTGCGCGAATCGGGGGGTTCTTCTTTTTCTTCGTTATAAATTTTTTCGCTCATGTGGTTTTTAAAATTCCTTAAATATTCAATAACTTTTCAGACATTTACATCCTCGAGAAAAAGAGAAAAAACATAACGCCAAGTAATGTATACAGGTTTAACACTTTTCCAAGAATATTTTTAATAATTTTCACAAGAAATATAAATATTTTTTCATGGGTGTGATCTGTGCCGGGTGTGAACAAAGAAAAACGATTAAAACCGATTTTTTATAATCGGAATTTATGAAACCTTTAGTGTAACTTTCCCTTGTTTCCAAATCTGATCTGACTATTTTATCAGATACATACATGGTAAATCAATGTTTCAAATGTAGTATTCGGGTCTTTAATGGCATTTAACAGGAAAAAATCCGGTTTTTATCTGCATCTGGCGGTAGTTCTGTTTGGACTGGCGGGTTTACTGGGAAAACTAATCACCGAATCCCCGCTGACAATTGTATTTTTCAGGACTTCGATAGCAGCAATCATTATCCTGGGGATGATGCGATATACCGGTGAAGAAATTAAAATTAAGTTCCGTCGGGAATGGCATCTGTTTTTGCTGATGGGTATTCTGCTGGCATTGCACTGGCTCAGTTTTTTTCAGGCAATCAAGGTTTCCACGATGGCGATTGCTTTGCTGACATATGCCAGTTTCCCGGTGTTTGTCACTTTGATCGAGCCGGTTGTTTTAAAAACGAGGCTGAAGGCAAAGGATATTCTCTTTGCGCTTGTCGTTATGACGGGTTTATTGATTATCGTACCTGAATTTGACTTCCATAATCAGTATACTGTTGGTGTATTTTGGGGAATTATTTCCGGGTTCAGTTTTGCACTGTTGACGGTTCTCAACAAACTCATGACGGTCGCACATTCTTCTCGGAAAATCGCCTTTTACCAAAATGGTATTGCTGCTTTAATAGTATTGCCGTTTTTCCTGATTACACCCAAATGCCTGTCACTTGCGGATATCGGATATTTAGTTATTCTGGGCGTTTTATGCACGGCCATGGCGCATACGCTGTTTATTGCCAGCATGCGGTATGTTCGGGCATTTACCGCCGGAATAGCGGCAACGATGGAACCGGTTTACGGCATGATACTGGCGCTGATAATTTTACAGGAAGTCCCGGCATTGCGAACGGTGGTCGGGGGATTGATTATTTTAGGGACCATTGGAATAGTTACATTTCGTGCGGATTAAAACCGAATCCGGTTCCGGCCGGACTGTTTGGCTTCATACAGTTTTTTATCAGCCTTCTGAAAGAATTCTTCTTTGGTTTTAACGGATTTTGAATTGACCGCAGCGATCCCGCCACTGATGGTTGTATGGATTTTATTACCGGAAAGACTGCTGAATTGATAGTCTTCACAGCGTTTCCGGATACGTTCGCCAAGTACAATAGCGCCTTCCAGATCGGTCCCCGGCAGAATCAGCACCAGCTCTTCACCGCCGTAGCGGCAGGGTATATCGATATCCTTCCGCACGGCCGCTTTAAGAATTTCGGCGAGTTCTTTGAGAATAATGTCGCCCTGCTGATGCCCGTAAGTGTCATTGATATTTTTGAAATGATCGATGTCATATACGATTATGGCGAGTTCAGAGTCGACACGTTTCAGACGGGTGATCTCTTCCTGCAGACGGATATCAAAAAAGCGTCGTACATACAGGCCGGTCAAACCGTCGATGGTGGCCATCTGAAAAAGACGGGCATTCTCTATCGCTGCTGCGATCAAGGTCGTAATAACAGTAAATATTTCTTCGTGATTTCTGGTTATCTCAATATTCGGGTGATGTTCATAATTAATAAAACCGATGACTTTATTGCTGGTCCCCACAAGGGGCAGGCAGGTACATTTCCGGTTTTTCGAAAATATGTTAAATGTCGGAATAGGGTAGTCATTTTTTCGAAGGCATTGATATTCAGCGGGCTGCTTGGTATCCAGGACCTCGGCTAGTGGAGTGTTTTTGATTGGTATTTGGCTTGTGTCTGTTTTGTAATTGCCATTGATCATGGCGCCAATGACACTCACAGTTTTTCCGTCATCATTCAACAGTAACAGCGACAGGTTCCGGCTGGAACTGAAGTCCGCGATGGTGCTTATTCCGTGAAAAACAACCCGTTCCAAATCCAGTTCGGCGACTAACTGACGGGTTGCGTATTTCAAGGTTTGCAAGGTTATCTCGATGTCATAAGTGTCTGATGTTTTAGTCATAATTAATACTCTATATTTCAGTTAATATAAATATAATTTTTCTGATGGTTTTTTCAAGTAATTACTCTGAAAATGAATTTCTGTACAAGGTTTTTATGAGAAAATTGTTAAATGGCGATTGAGGTAGGTAAAGTTGACAACCTTTTTTCTTTAAATAATTCTAACGTAGTGCTATTTTTGGGACATACGGTGAAAATATTATAGAAAGGGAAGCATGGACCGGAAAATTGAAAAGAAAAAATGGACTCTGAAAAAAATAGCCGGTATTGTAATTGCAGTTGGAATTGTGGGTTTTATCGTTTACAGCATATTTTTTGGCGATCACAGTTCAAAACTGAATGTCCAGGAAGAGCGTATTACAATCAGCACGGTTTCAAACGGACCATTTCAGGAATTTATTCCGGTTACGGGAACGGTTATTCCAATTAAAACCATCTATCTGGACGCCATGGAAGGCGGTCGGGTTGATAAAAAGTTTTTGGACGCCGGTACTTATGTTGAAAAAGGTGATAAAATAATACTGCTGGGTAACACCAACCTGCTGATGGACATCATGTACCGTGAAGCGGAACTCTTCCAACAGAGCAATAACCTTCGCAATACCCGGTTGGCGATGCAGCAAAACAGCCTGGCACTGCAGGCTCAGCTGCTGGAAGTAAATTATCAGATTCAGCAGCAGAAACGGGTTTACGATAAACAGGCCGAACTTTACAATAAAAATCTGGTTTCCGAACAGGATTGGGAGGAAGCACGCGACCGGTATAACTACCTGATACGGAATCGTGAACTGACCCTGCTCAGTCATAAACAGGATTCTGTTTTCCAGGAGACGCAGATTCTTCAGCTGGAAATGTCGCTGCGGAGAATGGAGGACAATCTGGGAATTGTTAAACAGAACCTGGATAATTTGACAGTCAGGGCGCCGGTTACGGGACAACTGACATCCCTGAATGCAGAAATCGGGGAATCCAAAACCCGCGGACAACGCCTGGGTCAGATCGATGTTCTCGATGGTTTCAAAATTCGGGTTCGGGTTGATGAATATTACCTGGCGCGAATTGATATCGGGCAGCGCGGTGAATTTACCTTCGCCGGTGTAACCCACCAGATGCGCATTGATAAAATTTATCCCGAGGTATTGAATGGACGTTTTGAAGTCGATATGCTGTTTGAAGATACCGAACCGGAAGGGATTCGGCGTGGCCAGACCGTTCATATCCGTCTAGAATTGGGTGATTTGTCTGAGGCAATATTGCTCGCTAAAGGTGGTTTTTATCAGAAAACCGGCGGACAGTGGATTTATGTTGTCGATCTATCCGGTGAATTTGCCATTAAAAGGGATATTCGCATTGGTCGCATGAACCCGGAGGTCTTTGAAGTTCTTGAGGGGCTGGAACCCGGTGAACGGGTGATAACCTCATCTTATGACAGTTATGGCGATATTGATAAATTAATTTTGAAGAAATAACCTGCTAATGTTATGCCTCGGCACCGTTAGTAAAAAAGATGGAGTAATATGATGATTAAAACAGTTAATCTGACCAAAGTTTTCACCACGGAAGAGGTAGAAACGACGGCATTGAACAATGTGACCTTTGAAGTAAAAGAGGGTGAATTTGTGGCGATTATGGGCCCATCGGGATGCGGCAAATCGACCCTGTTGAACATTTTAGGTCTCTTGGATAATCCGTCATCCGGGGAGTACCATTTTGTTGGTCATGAGGTGTCAAAATATTCCGAAAGACAGCGGGCGAATTTGCGGAAAGAAAATATCGGCTTTGTGTTTCAGAGTTTTAACCTGATTGACGAACTGACCGTTTTTGAAAATGTTGAATTGCCATTGTTGTATCTCGGCGTTCCATCGGCTGACCGGAAAAAACGGGTTGATGAAAAACTCGAGCAGATGAACATCCTTAATCGCCGGAACCACTTTCCGCAGCAGCTCTCCGGAGGCCAGCAGCAACGTGTCGCTGTTGCGCGTTCCGTGATTGCCAATCCGAAAATTATCCTCGCCGATGAACCGACGGGAAACCTGGATTCCGCCCATGGCGACGAAGTCATGAAGATTCTGACCGATTTGAATGATGCTGGCACAACCATCCTGATGGTGACTCACTCACCGGCCAATGCCGAACTGGCGCACCGGATTGTGCACCTGTTTGATGGTCAGGTAGTGACCGAAAAGAACGGCGTGGAATTTCATGTTTAATAGATAAGTTCAAAATACAGACTTCGGTGAAGAAGTCACAAAAACGACGGAAATGATTGGAAGATCAAACTATAAATGCCGGATTTTTATCCGGCATTTTACCATTTTGAGGAGGTCAAAATGCGCGAGATAGTATTATCTATTCCATCCATTGAACCTGAGCAGAATGTTGAAATTGAAGTGACAATTAATGGAAAAAAACGGAAATTAAATTACCGGGTTGAGTTGGTTGCCTGGGAGGGGGATTCCAATAATTCCGATGACCGCATCAAAACATTACGCCATGTGATCAATGAGCATGATAAAGATTGGGATCTGGTTCAGATTGGTGTACCGGAAAAGGAATCAATACCGATAATGTTCCGGAAAAAGTAGTCCTTCATTTAGTTTAGCTACTCGTTGATATAAAAAAATGGAGAGGGGCTTTTCATGTTGTTCAATTATCTGAAAATTGCTGTTCGTAATCTTTTTCGAAATAAGTTTTATACACTGATTAATATTCTGGGCCTGTCTATCGGGATTGTGTGTACGCTTTTGATTATACTCTATGTCCGGTATGAATTTTCCTATGACAAATACCATGAAAAATATGAACGGATATATCGCCTGGATTCCGATTTCTTTATCGGCGGGAAGAAGGATCAGTTCGCCGTAACGGCCTTACCGCTGGGGCCAACGTTGAAGGCGGAGTATCCGGAAATTGCGGAATTTTGCCGCTTCTTAAAAATGGATGATCAGATATTATTGAAATACGGGGATAAAGAATTTTTTGAAACCGGGTTATATTTGGCTGATTCCACGATATTTCGAATCTTTACTCATCCGTTTATTTATGGAGACCCAAATAAGGCTTTTACCGAACCCAATGCCATCATTATGACCGAAAATTTGGCGCGGAAATATTTTGGGGATACAAATCCGATCGATGAAATTGTCAATAATGCCGATGGTGAAGCCTATAAAGTTACCGGAGTAATCCGGGATCTTCCCGGGAATTCTCATCTGACATTTGACGGCTTGATTTCTATGGCCACGGTGGTAAAACAATTTGGTGCGGAACGTTTTAATGATAACAGCGCTGGCCGGTTCTGGAATATCCAGGCCTATACCTATGTCCTGCTGAATGAAAATACCAGGATGAAGGACATTATTGAGAAATTTCCGGCGTTTTACGATAAATACATGCGGGAAATCGGTGATAAACTGAACGGTAGTTTTAAGCTGATGGCCTCAAATATTTCGGACATTCACCTGACCTCAAAACTTCAGTATGAGCTCCCAACCGACAACATCGCCTACGTCTATATTTTCATTACTGTTGCAATATTTATTTTACTGATTGCCTGTATCAATTATATGAACATGGCCACTGCCCGCTCGTCATCCCGGGCAAAAGAAGTCGGTATCCGTAAAACCGCCGGCGCCGATCGGTTGGCCCTGGTTCGTCAGTTTCTGGCTGAATCAATTATTCTGGCCTTTATCGCCCTGATTATTTCGGTAATCATCACACCGCTGGTGCTACCGACCTTCAATTACCTGTCCGGGCGGGATTTTTCCCTGAAAGTTTTCCAGGACCCCGGATTAATTCTGTCGGTAATTGGCATTACAATTCTGACCGGAATTGTTGCGGGGAGTTATCCGGCGTTCTATTTATCTTCCTTCGAAGCGGCTGGTATATTGAAAGGGGAACTCACTCGTGGGAAAAAGAGCGGTACATTCCGAAAATTACTGGTAATTATTCAATTTACAATTTCCGTATTTATGATCGTCGGGACATTCACGGTCTCCCGGCAGCTGCATTTCGTCAGGAATACGGATCTCGGATTTGACAAGGAAAATGTACTGGTTGTTCAACTCCGTGATACGACATTCATTAGACATAAGCTTGAATCCTTTATGGAAGAAATCAAGCGCTATCCCGGTGTCATTGGCGCAGCCCGTTCCAACAGTATTCCCGGCGGCAATTTCGGAAAGGTTGTATTCAGGGTAGAGAATGAAGGGCAAATGGAAGAGCAGGCCCTGAATTTTATGCTTGTTGATTATGACTATGTTGATATGATGGGGTTAGAAGTTACGGAAGGCAGACAATACGACCGGGAGATGGGTACCGATATGACCGAAGCGTTCATTGTAAATGAAACCGCGGCCATGCGACTGAACTGGGGGGATTCGGCACTGGGAAAGAGGATGCAGTTTGGTATTGATATCGACGGCAGTGCTCAGCGGGACGGAAAAGTGGTCGGCCTGGTCAAAGATTTCAATTTCTGGTCCTTGCATAATCCCATTGAGCCAATGGCGCTCATCATTGCCGATCGGTTTTTAGGGCAATTGAGTATTCGTCTGACCGCTGATAAAAAGGATGAAACGATCGATTTCATTAAAACGGAATGGGAAAAATTCGGCAATAACCGTCCATTCAGCTATAACTATCTGGAAGACAAGCTGGATGAATTTTATGCCGATGAGAAAAAACTGGCCGCTATCTTCAGTTATTTTTCAATTATAACCATTTTCATTGCCTGCCTGGGCTTGCTGGGTTTATCGTCATTTATAGCTGAACGCCGAACTAAAGAGATCGGTATCCGTAAAGTTCTTGGGGCGACGGAAAGGAATGTGGTTTGGCATCTGACTCGGGAATTCATTCTACTGGTGGTTATTTCCAATGTCATTGCGCAACCCCTGGCAATGATTGCACTGAAGAAATGGCTGCAGAATTTTGCCTATCAGACAACTCTCAGTGTGTGGACATTTGTTGCGTCACTTCTGATTTCACTGTTGATTGCCTTGCTGACGGTCAGTTTTCAGTCCGTTAAAGCCGCGCTGACGAATCCGGTGAAAGCCTTGCGATATGAATGAAGCCCCGACATAATTTTTTGTTGATTAATGGATGGTAAAGCGATTGGGTAGAACAATGGTTTATTACACTTTTGAAGAATTCAACGGATTTTCCTGGGAGACTTTTGAGTTTCTGAGGAATTTAGGGAAAAATAACACAAAGCCTTGGTTTGAAAAACATCGGAATGTATATGATCCCCATGTGTTGAAACCGCTACGTCAGTTGGTTATGGAACTGGGTGATTTTATGTTGACTATTGACGCCGGTTTTGAAATTCAGCCTGCCGTTAACAAGACGATTTCACGAATCTACAGGGATTCCCGGTTCAGCAAGGACAAATCGCTGTTTCGGACCAATATGTGGATCGTTTTTAAAAATCCCGATCGCAACTGGAAATCCAAGCCGGGCTATTTCTTTGAAATTTACCCTGACTCGTACCGCTATGGTATGGGATTTTATTCGCCGAGTCCGGACACAATGGCAAAACTAAGAGAGAAAATTGACGTGGAATCTCCAGAGGTCATGCATGTTATTAGATTGGTCAAGGATCAGAATACATTCGAATTAGCAGGCGACAAATATAAACGCATTTTCAATCCCGGAAAACCGCCTGAAATTCAGGAATGGTATCAGCGGAAAGATCTCTACTTGGTCTGTAATCGGCCGGTGGACGACCTGCTCTTTTCGAATGATCTGGTGAATGTACTGATAAAGGATTTTCAATTAATCGCGCCGGTGTATCAGCTGTTAAGTAATATCTCGAAATAGTAATCAAAAAATGAAGATTCCAATAATAACCGACAGGCTGGTATTACGTCATTTTAACAGAAGTGATGCAACCGCGCTGTTTGCTTTGGAAGCAGTAAAGATGTTAATCGATTATTTAAACCGAAGGTATAATATCACTCAATTCAATGCGGTCACTGATTCGGAAAACCTGCCAGCGCATCGCTTATTAAAACGATTAAGATTTCATCAGAAAGAATATGTTCGGGAAAGTATCTTTGTTAAAGGCTGCTGGAACAATGAAATTCACTGGGCAATCAAAAAAAAATAGTCTCTAATTTCTGAAATGTCTTTTTTGGAAGATAGAAATTGTTCCGACGCGGAGCATTGAAAAGAGAGTATGAAAGCCAAAATATTTTATTCTGTGATCTTCGTGTCTGCACCGTGCGTCTCCGTGTTGAAATTAAACTGAATCACACCGATCAAATCCACATCCAGCAGACCGACGAAACTGACCTTTAGAATACCGGCAACAGGAATGAGATGAGTGTCCGTTTCCAGCCCCACAAGATGGACTCCGTGCAGGCGCACTCGTTCCTCGCCTTCGTGGACATCCCATTTTAGATTGTAAATACTGTATAGATTTGATTGAACCGGGGACTTTTCCAGACGAATCGGATAGGTTTCCGCCAGAAAGAGAACTTCGCGGATTTCTGAAAATTGCCGCCGATAGAGCAAACGGGTAAATTCGATCAGGTTCAGTGCATTGGTTTTTAAACCCTTTTGGAAAATTGCCTGTTTCAACTCACGGGGTGCTTCGGCTTTATAAGCAAGAAATGTCCAGACATTATCACTATTTACATAAATGTATTTTTCCGGTTTCTGACTGATGACCTCATCCACAAAGACCGAGTCGTTTAACCAGTAGCTCAGGTATCGAGTATCCCATTTCTCAAATGGCGGATCGTAGGTAATAGAAAAGGAATCCCGGTCGCTGATGATGACTTCACCCAGTTCCAGCCGTCCGATTCGCAGATTAAAGAATCGGATATCCGCTGTTAGTGTATAACGCTTGTTGAATTCCCGATTGTTGTCTGAATACTGTTTAATCAATGTTTGACGCACTTCAGGATTAAGCTTATCGAGTTTCCCAAGTAAGCTAGAATCAGGATTATCTAGCGCAAAAACCGTAACTATTGAAATGATTAAAAACAGTATAAACTTAGCCGGAAACTCTTTAAATGTGATGATTTGATTGATTTCAGTTTTCACAATAAATATCAATAATCAGTGTTTATCAGTGTCAATCTGTAGCAATAAAATCTCTGTGTGCTCTGTGGCATATTAAAGCAGAAAACTCAGATCATCACCGGGCAGATATTCCACTGCCTCTTTACCGGCTTCCATCAGGCGCGCTCCCGTTGTTCCTTTCAGAATCATCCGATTGTCAGTCACATGCAGTATGGCGCCTTCCCTCAGACCGATTACAGGAACGTCATTGAATACATGAAATTCCTTAATGCGGGTTTCCCGGGTTTCGCCCATGTGCTTGGAATTGGGATCAGGATCGAGATAGTGGGGATTGAGGTTGAAGGGGACCAACTGCAGTGCATCGAAAGAGGGTGGATACATGATCGGCATATCGTTGGTGGTCGTGATATTATGAGTGGCAACATTAGACCCGGCGCTGGTGCCGATATAGGGTTTGCCCTTGGCAACCTCTTCACGGATAGCTTCAATTAGATCGTTCTGATATAAACCGGTCAGCAGGACAAAGGTATTCCCACCGCCAACAAATATCGCATCGGCATTGTAAACCGCAGCCTTCATGTCATCGGCTTCATGAATACCCGCTAAATCATAGCCCATTATTGCAAAACGATCCCGGGCAATTTTTGTATAGTCATCATGACTGCGTCCACCGGGCCGGGCGAAGGGCACAAATGCCACTGTTTTTCGGTCACCCAGAAATTCTTTGATGTTATCGGCGCAGTGATCGAGATAAGCGCTACCGTGCAGGGTGGAATTGCTGATGAGCAGAAGATTGCGGATCATAATATAGTCCTCTCGGTTAAAAAACTGTCGCTTCAAATATAATTCTATCGATTGGGAATGCAAACAGGAGAATGTCTAAATGAAAAACATGCAATAAACATAATATATGAGAATATTTCGTAAATATACTTGATAACACTTGGCGTGTGTTGTATATTTCAATCGGGAACGAGAAATAAACGAAGGAATAAAGATGTTAATTCAATTTAGTGTTGAGAATTTTAAATCCTTTAAGGAAGAAGCCGTTCTGAGCATGGTTGCATCATCAATCAGTGAGAACAAAGAACATGTTATCAACGATGCAAATCCAAAATTACTCAGAAGTGCGGTCGTATTTGGAGCTAATGCTTCAGGGAAAAGTAATCTGATTCACGCTTTTCAATTTATGCGGAATTTTATTCTATCTTCTTCGAAGGAAACGCAGGTAAATGATCAGATTCCTTATAATCCTTTCCGGCTGAATACGGAAACTGAAAATCAACCCTCTATGTTTGAAATTATTTTCCTGCATCAAGGCATTCGATATCGTTACGGGTTCTCTATTGATGACAGGCAGGTTCACGCCGAGTGGCTGTATTATGTCAAAAATGTCCGGGAGCTGGAAGTCTTTACACGGGATCACCAGACATTTCACCTGACGTCTCATTTTAATAGCGAAGAACAGTTGGTCAAAGCCAAACGGATTCGTCCTAATGCCCTTTTCCTGTCAGTATCGGCCCAGTTCAACGGAAAAATGGCTACTAATATTTTTAAATGGATAAAATATTTTAATATTATTTCTGGCATTCAGATGGGGAGTTTTAAACCTTTTACGGTTCATTATTCAAAGGATGATATCTGTAGAAAATCCATTCTAAAATTTTTAAAAAATGCCGATATGAACATTCAGGATATAAAAATCAATGAGGTAGAAGTAGATAAGGTAGCACTGCCTCCTGGGAAAAGTATCCTTTTTAAAACGACTGGAGAAAAGACTGTGGAAATTGATGTTGGCACATTTCATAAGAAATATGATAAAACCGGTTATACCGTTGGATTAGAAACATTTTCTATGGACGATGATGAATCAGCCGGAACGCAAAAATTCTTTGCTTTAAGTGGTCCGATTCTGGATACGCTTGAAAATGGAAAGGTCCTTGTTATTGATGAACTGGATTCCCGACTGCATCCGCGAATGTTACTGGCCATCTGCGCTATGTTTAATTCAAAGAAGCGAAATCCACATAATGCTCAGCTGATTTTTGCTTCTCACAATACCAGGATACTTGACAATAAACTGTTTCGCCGGGATCAAATCTGGTTTTTGGAAAAGAATAAACAGGAAGAGAGTCAATTGTACTCATTGGTGGAATTTGAAGTGGACGGTAAGAAAATCCGTAAAGATGCTTCGTATGAAAAAGATTATCTCCGGGGGCGGTACGGGGCCGTTCCCATGGTCCGGGAACTGGATGGCGATTATGGGGAGTGACGATCTTTTTAAAAAGCGAAAACTTAGGGCGTTGCAATCAAGGCAACGCCGGGAATTAACTCGATCAGGAAAGGAAAATATCCTGATTGTGTGTGAGGGTAAAACCGAGAGATTATACTTTGATTCATTTCCTCTAAAAACTGCGAATGTAACACCAATTGGAACCGGCCGCAGCACAAAATCCCTTATTATAAAGGCAAGGGCGGAACAGAATACTGCACATAGAAAAGAGGAAGATTTCGACCAGGTTTGGTGTGTCTTCGATCAGGATTGTTTTGGGAAAGAGAAATTTAATACACCATTCAGATGGCGGAATCCAGTCATTTTAAAACAGTCTGGTCAAATGAGTGTTTTGAGCTCTGGTTCGTTCTTCATTTTCAACCGATGACAGCCGGATTAACAAGAGATCAATATTGTGACCTTTTAGATCGGTTACTTGGAGAAACATACGAAAAAACCGATTCCACCATGTATAGAAAGTTATCGAATCGGCAAAATGTAGCAATAAGAAATGCCCAAAGACTGTATTCATCTTATACGCCAGACATCAATCCCGCCGATCGGAATCCCTGTTCGACAGTATACCGTTTAGTAGAAGAGCTGAAAAAGTTTTGTCAATAGTATCTTCTTAATAAGTGAACAGTGAAATACTGATAAATAGCGTTACGAATATGATTCAAAAATGATTACCGGTTCATTTTTTTGCAATAATAGCCGCTATATTATTGATCGAGACCAACCTTCAGAATCTTTACGTCATTTAATTGATCTATCGGAAACAGATTTCCGTCCCGGTCAATCTTAGCCAGCTGCGCATTTGGCAATATAGTAAAATTCATTACCGGCAATGGCGCCGGTTGTAGGCGTTTCAAATTCAGGATTATAGGATTCCAGAACCTCGATACTTACAACTTCATTCATGTTTTCATTCAGATGGAAACGCACAACCCTGGAAAGAAATCCCAGGATACCTGTTAAGCTGTTCTTGAAAAAATATAAACCGTCGCATCCGCCTGTGAAAATATCTTCCGAATGCTTCAGATATTTTGTTGATCTATCATGAATGTTAACGATAATTATTCCGTCTCTGACAGCAACATAAAGGAAGTTTTCATTTTCACTCAATGCAATCCCATTAGGGTATGAACCGTCGGGTAACGTCACATACTTTTTAATTACATTTTCAACATGATCGATACGATAAACTGCCGGGACATGGCTATCCGTGATAAACGCATCTTTGTCACTGTTTAAAACAACATCGTTGAAAAAATGGTTTTCTTCCTTCGCCACGGAATAACGGTCAACCAGTTCTCCGGTTTGAAGATTGTACTTTACCATCTCACAAGTGCCAAGTTCTTCAGAGGGAATATTATCTTTTTTATACCCGTAACTGCTGCTGGCCCACAAGAATCTTCCATCGGTGTCAACTTTCATTCCCACAACCGAGACTGTACTATCCTGGCGGGAGGATGTAAAGTCAGTAACCTCACCGTCGCGGGTTATCTTTACAATTTTTGATTTGTACAGAATACCGATATAGAAACAATCTTCCCCGGCGTCATAGGCCGGTCCTTCGGGTATCAAATCTTTTTCAGGGATCACAAAGGCCAAGCTGATCTGGTTTGCCGGTTGCCTGGCGGCATTTAGTTTGTCAACCAATTCAGCGTAGCGCTTATCCTTTCGGATCCGGAAAACAATAAATACAAAACTGGCTACATTGCCAGATGTTGATTTAAATGGAAAATTGGAAAGTTGGGAGCAATTCTAAAACTTTAATCGATCCCCCACAGTGCTTTTGATGGTAAAACTCCCTAAGAGGTTTTGAAATGGATTTTAAAATAACCGTTATTCCGTCTCGCATAGTCTGAAGTGCCTACAATTTTGTTAGCATTTCAACGAATTTTATTACACCTCTATCATTCAAATGGTCTTGATCGAAAAAATAGTCATCATGATCGATAAAGACCTGTTTCAAATCAAACAGCGAAACATTTTGTTCCAATAACAGGTTGTCTGCGCCGTAATTCATGTCTCCAATGCAATTGATATAATCTTTTGATAAGGGGAATTTAATCCCGATTACAACGGCGCCATTTTGTCGGCATAAATCGACAATTTCGATTAAACAATTGGATAATTGCCCAGAAACTCTATTGGAAGAAAATTGATCCGTTTTACGTTGCCGGCAGGCCATTTCTTTATCAGGATAATCAGCCCAGCTCTGGTAGTTATTTTCTGAAGTGTACTTAGACGGAATCAAGCGACTGGCCAGGTACCGGACAAAGATCTGGGAATTGCTTATCTCAAACAACGGGAGATAGCGTCGTATATATTTGTCGGGATAGTACAGCAGCTTGTTTCTGCGATAATACCGTCGATAGGTATTTTTATCAGCATAAATAACGGAGCGGTGTTTATTGTTCAGTGTTTCCCGGTAAAGTGACAGGGTATGGTCATCGGCCGTAATAAAAACGGTGTCGATATGAACTCCTTGATTATACAGGCAGTTTAATTTTGAAAAAATGTCGATGTATGAGTCACTCCCATAGGAAAAATTGTAAATTCCATAGTTATTCAGATAGTTTTGATGAATTACCCGGACGTGGGAATCTCCGAACAGAAATTTCGAGTAGTGTGCCAAAGTATTTAAAGGGACTTTATAGTATTTGTAAAACACGGGATAGGTAAAAACCAGAAACATCACTGTATTTATGAAAATCAGGCCGATGAGAAAGAGGATGAGTTTTTTAATAAGTGGTTTCATTGATTCCGAAATTCACGCATTTAATGGGTAAAAATATCAAATTAATGCCATATCCCGACTATAAAGTTGAAATTATTAACGCGGCGGATAAATATTGTGTGATATAAGGTTATAAATGTTATCTTATAAGCATGAAAGAAACAGATTTAAGAAAACAGCCAGATGACGTTCGCAATCATATGAGAAAGCAAGCAATTC
>Ga0268276_1000283_pt1 | contig 60862 bp, 77 predicted proteins | sample saktaG_4_FD_190145 | JGI IMG/M metagenome (GOLD analysis project Ga0268276, IMG submission 190145) | Saline water microbial communities from Sakinaw Lake, British Columbia, Canada - sak_2010_1_5_45m | ecosystem: Environmental > Aquatic > Non-marine Saline and Alkaline > Saline ... | reverse complement strand
AAAAGGATAGTTGCTATTAAAGCAGAAACTGATTTTTTATTTCTAAACATTATAATCTATCTCCATAAATATATAGTATACTAAATATAAGAAAATAGAAGATAATTAAGTTTAAATAAGTTACTATTTAGTATAAATCTAAAAAATAAGAGATTATGGAATAAAATCTATTCCATATCCATCCCACCTTGCATTCCTGGTGGCATCATTCCCATTCCCTTGTTCTTGGAAGATGCAGCAATTATGTCATCAATTCTTAAAATCATCTCAACAACTTCACAAGCAGATATGATTGCCTGGGTCTTAACTGATAATGGCTCTATAACATTTAGTTTTTTCATATCAAAGATTCTTGAATTAACAACATCAACACCTACAAAGGTTCCATTCTTCTCATGGTGCTTATTTCTTAATGAAACAATTGTATCAATTGCATCAAGACCAGCACTCTCTGCTAATATCTTTGGAATAACCTCAAGAACATCAGCATAGGATTCAATTGCAAGCTGTTCTCTTCCACCAATTGTTCTTGCAAAGTCTCTTAGTTTTAATGCAACTTCAACTTCTGAGGAACCGCCAGCAGCAACATACTTACCATCCCTAAGAGAAGAGATGACTGCACCAATTGCATCAGTTAATGTTCTTTCTGTTTCAGCAAGAATCTGATCAGATGTTCCTCTTAGAAGAATTGTTGAAACCCCCTTATTTTTTGTTCCTTCAATAAAAATCATTGGTTCGTTTGCAATCTTCTTTTCACAAACAATGGATGAGGTTCCAAGATCATTCTTATTAATATCACTTATTCTTGTAACTATTTTTGCTCCAGTTGATTTTGCAATTCTTTCAATATCTGATTGCTTAACTCTTCTAATTGTTAAAATTCCCTTCTTTGCAAGATAATGGGATGCAAGATCATCAATTCCTTTTTGACAAACCACAACATTTGCTCCTGATGAGGTTATGTGTGATACCATTCTTTTTAGGATTTCTTCTTCCTGGTCAATAAATGATTGTAATTGCTCAGGGGAAGTTATTTCTATTTTTGCATCAGTTTCTGGTTCTTTTATTTCAAGAGCAGAATTAATTAATGCAATTTTTGCATTTTTAATTTCCCTAGGCATTTCTGTATGAACAATTTCTTTATCAAGAACAATTCCATCAATTAATTTAGTGTCAGATAAGGTTGCTCCAATTCTTTTTTCAATCTTTATTGCTTCCCTATCAATATCTTCTTTTTTATAAATTCTTAGAACACCATCAACAACAATTTCAGAAAGAGTATTACTGTATTCTGATGCTTTTCCTGTCATTGATGTTTTTGCAATATTTAGAAGAAGAGGCTTATCCTTAACAGATATGCTTTCTGATGCATCTGTGAAATATTTAACTGCTTTGTCTGTTGCTAGCTTATATCCCTTAACAATAATTGAAGAATGAATGTTTTCATCTAAAAGAGCTTCAGCCTTTGAAACTAATTCTCCTGCTATGATTACTGCAGTTGTTGTTCCATCTCCAACCTCACTATCCTGGGTTTTAGCAAGCTCAACAAGCATCTTTCCTATTGGGTGTTCTATTGACATTTCCTTTAAAATTGTTGCTCCATCATTAGAAATGGTTGTGTCTCCAAGCTCATCAACAAGCATCTTATCCATACCTCTTGGACCAAGAGTTGATTTAATGGAGTTAGCAACAGCCTTTGCAACAAGAATATTCATTCTTTGAGCATCTCTCCCCTTATCTCTCTTTGAACCTTCTGGCAAAAAACCATTTTTAGAATTAACATTATCACTCATAACCAACTCACCCAAAATTTATTTAAATTAAAAAATAAAAAGAAAATTCATTCATGGAACTTTCTTTCAACATCGTTTACTAAAACATCACAGTCTGCTTTTATTCTTTCAAGAGACTTTATTATTCTTATTTTTTCAAGCTCAATTGTTCTTATGTTTTCAAAGGTCTCTGTTGCCTGTTTAAACATCCCATAGTCCACATAGCTATAATCAAATTCATTCATTTTCTTACAAATGGTTTCAACCATTCTTCCAAGGAATAGATTCATTTCCTTTTTAACAACAGATTTAATTTGCTTGTGGGGATCTAAACTCTTTCTCATTAGGTTTACAACTCTTGCATTTGGGAAAGGCAACTTATCATCCTCTGCTTCAAGAAGTGCATCATCATTTTCCTCAACAACTTCTTCCTCAACTGGTGCTTCAACATTGGTTTCCTCTACATTTTCAATATATTTCATAAACAATTACCCCTCTTCTTTTTTATAAATTCTTTCTTAAAAATTAGTTAAATGACTATAATATATATAGGTAATAAAGAGTTTAAAAAGGTTACTTTTGTTCTTATTTTTAAGTAAAATTAGAGGTTTATTTAGCTCTAGATTTACTTCTTCCAAAGGATCTAGTAAAGGAATTTATCTTCTTTTCAGAGAAGATTTTATTTATTCTTTTCCTAGCAAGCTTTTGTTTTTCTGGTTTTTCCTTTAGCTTGTTTTCATAGTGAATAAGATAGTTTTTCTTTTTCTCTCTTATGTAATTAGGGAGTTGTTTTTTAATTTCCTTTAGAACTTCTTTAAACTCTGACTTGTATGATGGGTAGTTTAAAACTTAATTTGAATAACTTATTTTATTACCTGCAACAATACTTCCAACATCCGAGACTCTATAATTGTAAACATCTAAAGTTTTGGGATCAAGTAAAAGATTATGATATCCCTTTCTAGAATTAAGAGAAAAATTCACTACATCTCCAGCACTTGATTTTAATAAAAATTGTTTTTTCTCTCCATTTGCAGTCACGTTTACAATCTGTAACGTTTTTTGTTTTAGTGCACGAAGAAAACCATCATAGGTTCTTGAACACCAATTTTCTTCAGACATAGAAATCATCTTAGCTGTAAACAAGCCAGATTTAATTCTTTCAACTTCTGAAGTTAAAGTGTGCTTCTAAATATAGGTTGGATCTATAAATTGAAATTGAGAATAAAATTTAATAAGTACAAAAAATTCTTGAAGTTTTGAGATATCTTTCTTTAATTTAAAACTAGTAGCGAGATCTATGATTTTTTTCATATCTTTTGGAGATATGGAATTATAGAAAGAAGGCTTCAATCCAGATGGATAAAAATCCAAAAAATAAGGTGATTGTATTTGGTTTTCCACTGTGTACTTATATAAAGACTCAAGTCTTTGCTTAAAATCAACAGTATCCATCTTCTATAGCCCTATTTAAAATAAAGGTGCAAAAAGGGGATTAATATTCAGAGTCCCCATCATAGTCTGTGGGTGCATCATCTACATCCTCATCCCATGCATCTTCAGTTGTTTCTATTTCTTCATCAGGAGAATCTAACTTATCATCTTTTTCTTTTTTTGTTTTTGGATCCTCATCATAATCAAAATCAGAAATATCATAGTCAGCTTCTTTTGTACCTTCTACTGCAATTTTTTGTATATAAACATTATTCAAAACATATCACCAAGCTTTTTTTTTAAATAAACGAAGATTAGTTGTAAATTAGCCACATGAAATCAGCTAAGTGGGAATGGCAGGATTTGAACCTGCGACCGCTCGATTATCAGTCGAGTGCTCGAAACCAGACTAAGCTACACTCCCATATAATTACAAAACTAAACGAATAGAAATATACAATTATATTCTTCTATTAAATAATCTATATTAAAAACATATAAAAAACCTTCTTTTGCTTTAATTATATATCCACCACAAGAATAAATAATAGCCCGATAGTGTAGAGGCCAAGCATGCAGGGCTTTGAACCCTGCGACAGGAGTTCGAATCTCCTTCGGGCTATTAATACTTTTAAAAAAGATTAAAATAGAGATTGATATGGGAATTACAAATTTATTCGGGTTTGGAAAGAAGAAAGACGACAAACCAAAAGAAAATATTGAAGAAATTGATTTAACCAACTCTAAATATAAAACCGAAACATGTGCTCTTTGTTCAAAACCAGGATGTGATAAGAAATGGGGCGGACAATATTGGCATAAAAAATGTTTAAGATCAGCAAAGGGTATGGCAAAAGGAATGGTTTAAAATGAGTAAATTCAGATCTATAGCTCAATTTAAAAAAACCGCTCCAAAAAGAAAAAAGAAAGACAGTAAAACAATTACGACAAATAAAATTCGCAGCGGAAAAGCAAAAGATTTATTTTATAAGTTTTTGAAAGAAACTAAATAATAAAAGAGATGATATGAATTGGCGAGATTTAAAAGTGTGAATCAGTTTAAAGCTTTACTTCCAAAAAGTAAGAAAAGGGACTGTAAAACATTCATTACAGCAAAAATACGTAAAGGCAAAGCAAAAGATAAACTCTATAAATTTATTTCTTCAAGAACACCGAAAGAAAAATAACTATTTTTAAAAAAATTAGAAAAGATGAAAGATTCTATCTTCCACCATGCACGTTAAATATATCATCTTTGATTTTGGATTTGCAGCTGGTAATATTTTCTAAATAAATATTTAAGTTTCTTTCAATATCATTTAATTCAGTAACTAAATCCTTTTCCTTACCAGCAACAAGATATTCTTCCTCTCTTAAACCTCTTAATTGTCCTAGTTCTCTTTTTATTATTATTAATCTTTTAAGAGCATAATAGTAGGCAGTATAATTATCCATCATGTCATTAAATAATGGTTTTGTAACATCATTCTTTAGAACTTTTCTTCCTTCAAACAAAAAATGACTTTGTTGTTTTGTTCCAAACTTAGTCCCAGACATTACTTCATCAATTACTTTTAAATGGGCAATAAGCCAATCAACTGGTTTATCTGAATATTTTTTATAGTCAGTAAATGATCTAGTTTTAGAAAGTTTTGATTCTTTAATCATCCTTTCATCAATAACAACATTACCTGCTTTCTTATTTTTCTTGAAGATATCAAAAATAGCCATTTCAAATCACCCTTGGTATATACCTGTTCACCTTAAATATATTTTTAAGTTTCTTAATATATATGGGTGATTAAGTTTAAAAATCAATATTGTTGGACAAAATACAATAATACCTAGGAAATATCGAATTTTTTTAAGAGTTTTTCCTTAATAATCACTTTTTTAAGCTGAATTGTAAGCTCCTTTGGAGAAATGGAACAAACCTTGAAATCAAGTGGTAGATCCCACCCAACATCCCCTGAAAATCTAGGGAGGATATGAAAATGGAGGTGAAGCATGCTTTCTCCAGCTACTTTACCTACAGAACAACCTATATTATATCCCTCTGGTTTCATAAATACCTTAAGCGCAAATATTGAAAGATCCATTAAATTAAATAACTCTATTCTTTCGTTTGTGGTTAATGAATTTATATCATTAACATGACGTTTGGGGATAATTAAAAGATGACCCGTTGCATAGGGGAATTTATTTGCTTGAATAAAACAAGTCTTACCTTCAAGAACTAATAAGTTTGGATCTATTTTTTTAATATTACAAAAGGAACAGGTTTTTGTAGACTTACTTTTTTCTTCTAGATTGCTTGTAACATACTCCTGTCTCCAGGGAGCATAAAGTATTTTTTTTCTTTCAACCATAGATTATCAATCATTTATTTTTTTCTAAGAATTCTTTTAAGTTCTTGTTTAAGCTTTTAGATAAAATTTGCCCATCAATTAGTCCTTTTGTTTTTGACATGAGACGACCCATGAGTAAACCAATTGCTCTTTCTCTTTGTTTTAAGACAGTTTCTTTATTTTCATTAATTACTTCAATAGCTAGTGAATCAACATCAATATCTTTTTTGCTTGCACCAACTCCAAATTTTTCAAGTATAAGTTTAATTGATTTTTTTGTATCCAGGTATTCTACAAACACATCATTAAATTTTGTTTTTGGAATTTCAGTAACCTCTTTTTGAGAAAAGAAAGAATAAAGAGTATCATCCTCTAGGTAATCAAGATTGATCTTCTTTTCTCTCTGAAGTTTTGTTAAATCTTCTAAAAGGAAAACACACAAGGTTGTTGGGTTGATGTTATTAGTTGTTACAATTTGCTCAAACACAGGAGCAAAGTTTGAAAGAAGCATCTTATCTGCAAGCTGTGAATTTATTTTATAATTATTTAAATACAACTCTTTTCTTTTATCAAGAGATAATGGAGTTTCTTTATTCATTCTATCCACAAGCTCTGGAAGGAAATCAATTGGAGAAATATCTGTTTCTGGATACATTCTTGCAGAACCTGAAAGAGGTCTTTGGTATTCTGTGTTTCCCTGGGGAGTTGCTATTCTTGTTTCTTCAGGGACACCAACTAGTAATTGATTTAATCTGTTCTCAATAATCTCTTTAACATAATTAATTTCAGATGGAGCAGAAATTATCAGAATAAAAGAATCCTCTTCTTTTAATTGTAATTTTGTTTTAATAGTAGTTACATCTATTTCTGTGATTCCATAGTTTGGAAGCTCATCTAAATGAAATAATCCTTTTAGAGTAGTCTTCATTTTTAAAATATTTGCAATCTCTGTTCCTACTCTTCTTTCTGGTTGAACCTCATAGCCAAGGATTCCTTTGAAATTTGGAAGAGGGAAACAAAATATTTTCCTTCCTTGGGCAAGCGATTCTTTAATCATTTTTGATTCGCTTGATTTAAAGATATCTGTTACATCTACTTCACTTAAAACAACATTTTTAATTTCCCTTAATTTTAATTCATCTCTCACTTGTAATAAAGATAATTGTCTTACTATTTCTCGTTTAACAATCTCTGGTATTAGATCAAGATCCTGGGCACCCTTTATCTCTGTTCTTGTTCCTCCTTTGATTGAGATGTTTATGTCTTGTCTAATTGAACCAAGACCTCTCTTGGTTTTTCCTGTGGATCTAAATAACTGTCCAAGAAACATAGCAGTCTTTTTAACATCCTCTGGTGTATATATATCATGCCAGGCAACCACTTCAATCAATGGAGTCCCTAGTCTATCTAGAGAATAAACAACTTCCTTTTCTCCTCTTTCAATTACTCTTGCTGCATCCTCTTCTAATAATATCTTGTTTATTCTAACTCTCCCGAAATCCATATCAATATAGCCATTGGTTGAGATCATCATTGTTCTTTGGAATCCAGAAACATTTGAACCATCAATTACCTGCTTTCTCATAACATAGGTTCTATCAACAATTGTTGAATTAGTTAATTTTGAAATAATCATAGAAATTACAAGTGCATCCCTATTTGGTTGAAGAGGTGGTTGACAATCAAGTTCAACTAAACAATTACAGGAATCATATCCCAGATAGGTAAATGTTTTATCTCTCTTTTGCTCATGGCTTGCAGTTGCATCAACCTCTCCAGCTTCAGAAGTAACTGCATGAAGCTTTCTTGAAACAGAAAAATCAGGTATAGTATCATCTCTAATTAAAAAAGATTTACAATTACAAAATAATTTATTTGTGTTAAGCTGTTGGTGAAGTTCAAGCCCACACATTAAACCAAGTGATTTGTAATCTAAATTATTTATATCTATTTTTGTTAAAACCATAATAATTTCTCATTCCATTGAATTTTCAAAGTATTCTGGGTCTTCTTTTTCAGTTATTTCTCCAGAAATGTTTTTTTTCATATAATTAATTATATCTTCTCTTTTTTTAAATCTAGAAAGAGCACAACCTAATTTAATGTAGCCAACCTCTGGAAGCATATCATGAGACTCTAAATATTCTGCTCCCGCATCATTTGCATATCTTAGATTAGCATAAACCTTTCCATTAACTCTCCCAAATAAGCATTGGGATGTAATTATAACTATTATTCCCTTCTTTGTTGCCTCTACAATAAAAGGAAGCCATTGTTTTTCTTCAGGTAAATTTTGAGTTGTTCCACCAATTCCTGTTGGAACATGACCAAGCCCAGTTCCTTCAAGCACTAATCCTCTATAGCCTTTTTCAATATACCAATTAATAACAAATGGATCTGAATTAGGATAAACTTTAATTAATGCAACCTTGTCCTCAAAGGAATTTTTTAATAGTGGTTGCTGATTGTCCAACATTTGTTGCAATTTAGTTTTATCAATCATGAATTCAATATTCCCATTAAAATAAACTTTTGCTATTGGAGAATCATTGACTGCTCTAAAAGCATCTCTTCTTGATGTGTGCATTTTTCTTGATTTTGTTGCTCTAATAACATAGCAAAAATCATCATTAATCGAACCATGCATAACAGTAAAAACACCAGCTATCTTTTCTTTAACAAAATGAGCAGCACATATTAAATTCATTCGTCCATCAAAGCTAGCTCTATCAGGTGATCTCTGTGCTCCAACCAAAAGAACAGGTTTGTTTATGTTCTCAATCATAAAAGAGATTGCTGTTCCTGTATAGGAAAGAGTATCTGTTCCATGGGTAATAATCACTCCATCAATATCCTTATTTATTATTGAATTAAATACCTTTTCTGATAATTCTTTCCAATCCCCTGCAAAGAAGTCTTCGGATGGTTTAATAAAAGGAGATTTTATTTCTTTAATGTTTACAATTGATGCAAGTTCAGGAACTGTTCCAATTATTTCTTCTGGCGTTCTACACATAAACACAGCACCAGTATTATAATCAACGTGGGTTCCAATGGTTCCACCAGTTCCAATATATGCTATTGATGGAAGATCTTTATTTATTGTTGGATTTATCTTTGGAATGGAACCAAGATTCACTTTTTCTTTAAACTTTTCAATTTTTGTTTTAGCGTCAATGGAAACATCTATGTTATATCCATTATCCACAAGCTTGATTTTTAAAGCATCAGGAGATATATCTACCACATAACCCCTATATTCCATTTTTTTCCCATTAATCTCTTTTGAGATCAAAACCAGATATCCAATATCATCTTTTGATAAATCAGTCATAACTATCAATAATATAGTATATATAAATAATTAAAAACATTGGTTTTATGTATTTATTTTCTAAGTTTGAATATTTTTGGTGGAGCAAGAATATTTGAATGTCCCATGTAATTTAAAAAGAAAACAATAATGCTCGCAAAAAGCTTTGCAATAATAGAATATAACCCAAACAATTCAATAAAAAGACTAATTAGAATAAGAGTCGCAATCAACCCTGTTATTGAAACCATTGAATACTTGAAAAAAGAAGACAATAGCTTCCAAAAATTGTTAGTTGGATACTTGAAAGTAAAATGCTTATGTAAATTGAAATTAGTAAACATTCCTGCTAGATATGAAATTATTGCAGATATGATATAAAACACATCAAAAAGAGAAGTTAGAATAAAAAACAACGCAAAATCAACAATTTCTCCAAACAAACTCAAAGAAAGATACTTGAGATTTGTCTTATATCTATAAATTAGAGGAATAGACACTAACCAATAATAAATTCTATGAAATATTGATCTTCTTTTATAAATGAGCAGAGACTTAGTGAACTTACAATTGTCTGGTATACAATCTTTTTCTTTCTTTTGTGTCATTGTTTCCTGTCCATATTGTTTGAATTAATAATTAGCTATAATCCTAAATGTTATATATATACTATATTTAGTTTAAAAAGATTTCTCAACATATATACTATATGAAACCAAAATATAATTTAAAAGAAACAGATGTTGAAGCATATCTGGAAAAAGTAAAAGGATATCTTGAAAAAAAGAACATAGATTATTATGACATTCGTCTTGAAAAAAGTAAGAAAACAGGAATAGTTATAGATAATGATAAAGCAAGAATTATTGGAGATAATGAGATTATAGGAATTGGAATTAGAATCTATAAAAACAAAAAACTAGGGTTTTGTTCAACAACCAATCTTGAAAATTACAAACCAATAATTGATGAATGTATTAGGACTACAGATAAATTAACTAAAAAAACAGATTTAATGAATTTTGCATCAAATAAAGCAACTATAAAATATAAACACAAAAGCTTTGAAGATGTTTCTCTTGAACAGAAAGTTAATGAACTTATTAAAATTAATAAGGAAGTCATTAATACTGAAAACAAAGACTATAAATTATTAGAATCAGAAATCAGGTATAAGGAAGAATACACAGAAAACTATTTTGTTAATCCATGGAGTTATATTTACCAAGACGAACCCTATACAATGATTTATTCTCTAATGACTGGAAAAAGAAATGGAATTATTGAAACAAATCTTCATAGAGCTTGTGAAAAAAGTGGACTTGAATCAGTTACCTTTGAAAAAAAAAATAATTTACTTATAGAGAACAAAAGAATATTGGGAGAACTATTATTTTCAAAACCCTGTCCAGCAATAAAAACAGATATACTATTAGATCAGGAGATTGTTGGACTTTTTGCTCACGAAGCAATAGGGCATCCCTGTGAAGCAGATGCTAAATTAGTAAATGCAACTGTGCTTAAGAAAAAAGGAATAGTACTCACAAAAAACAAAGAGGTTACAATTGTTGATGATCCAACTATTAATGGATTTGGGCATTTCGTGTATGATGATGAGGGAATAAAAGCTAAAAAAACAACTCTAATAAAAAACGGGATTGTAAATGAATATATGACAAACATTGAGACAGCAACATCGGAAAAGGAAAAATCAAATGGGTCAGCAAGGGCAGAAAATTTTTCAGCACCCCCAATTGTAAGAATGAGTAATACTTTCTTCTTACCGGGAAAGGATAAACACAAAGATATGTTAACTAATTTTAGTGGTTTTTATCTTAAAGGTTTTGCTGGAGGTATGGTTGATCCTTCAATTGGCACCTTTATGTTTGGAATAAAACAAGCAATTAAATATGATAGGGGAAAGATTGTTGGAAAATTTAAACAAGCATCAATTTCAGGGAACATTTTAACCTATTTAGATAACATTACAAAAATTGGGGATAACCAAAATGTTGGAGGATCTGGTTTTTGTGGGAAGAATAACCAGACAGCATATGTTGGAGATGGAGGCCCAATCTTAAAAATAGATAACGTAATGGTTGGTGGAACAAAACATGAATAAAGAAGAAATTTATAATTTTTGTGAAAAAATTTCAAAAAAAGAAAATATTGAGTTTATATACTATTCAGGAAAGAAAACAAATATTGATTTTGAGAAATTCGATGTTACTAAGAGTACAAACATTGAAAGTACTGCTCTTTATATAAGGGTTATTGTAAATGGGCAAATAGGATTTTACACCATTACAGAAATAAATGAAAAGAATATAAGAAATGGTATTAATAAAGCAAAGAAAATTGCAAAATTAAAGAATGATATTAAAATAAAAGATTTTGGAAATGCAAAACCAAAATCACATATTCATTTTGATAAACAAATAAAAAATATAGATTTCACAGGTCTAATCCCAGATATTAAAAAACAGTTAACTAAAGACAAATACATTACTTCCTACGAGGGAAACCTAAACAAGATGGATAACTATGAGTTTTATATTAATCCCTACACACGCAAAGAAGAAGAAAAATCAAGTATTAATCTGGGAGTATCTGTAATTACTAAGGACAAAACACAATCTAGTGCATCCTATTCAAACACATTCACAAAAGCAGAGGATATAGATATTAAAAGAACATTTAATCAAGCAAAACATGATGCTAATCTATTACTAAATCCAAAATCAGGAAAAGAAGGGGAGTACACACTAATTTTCACTCCTGATGTATTCAATAATCTACTTTCTGGACTAATAATACCAGCAACAGTAGGAGAAAATATTGAAAAAAAAGAATCATATTTACATTCGTTTATTGGGAAAAAAGTATTTTCAAACAAACTAACAATAAATGAAGAACCACACATAGATGATTTTACAAGTTCCTGTTCAATGGATGATGAAGGATTTAAAACGGAAAGAAAAACAATATTTGATGCAGGTATTTTCCAAACTCCAATCTATGATCAATACAATGCAACAAAATACAATAAAAAAACAACAGGAAATGGATTTAGAGTTGGAAGCACAATTTCTTGTAATCACACTAATTTAATTCAACTTCCTGGACATCATAGTATTGATGATATAATATCTAAAACAAAAAAAGGAATACTTGTTTATTCTCTTCTTGGGATGCACACAAATAAGATTACAACAGGTGATTTTTCATTAATTATTGGAGCAGGAAAAGAAATAATTAATGGACAATTTAAAAACACAATTACAAACCTAAGATTTACTGGAAATATTATAGACACACTAAAAGATATTTATTTTTCTAGAGAGCAAAAATTTAATGGAAATGGATTATTTTCATTTGGGATCATTCCAAAAATCAGAGTGATATAATATGGGAATCACATTGAAAAACATTAAGCGAGAGCAGCTTATCAAATCAACAAGGCCAAAACAAAAGAAAAGACCAATGGGCAATAAACAAATTTTAGATGAAATTAAATACAGATTAAAACCACAAACAATTGGACTTAACCCAAAAGAGATCAGAAAATTACAAATATCAACTGTTGAGAATTTTTCAACTAATTTTCTTAAATTTAGAAGAAAGAATAAAAGAAATCCAAATAATTCAGAAATACAGCAGCTGATAACCAAAGCAATAGCAGAAACATATTTGGCATTGAGAAAAAAGAGAACACAAGAATGAATCCAAATAAAATTGAGACAATATATAGGATATTAAAAAAACAGCTTAAAGGGTACAGCATTCCAATTGCTGAACAGGTACATGTGAAGAATAAAGAGCCTTTCTTTGTTTTAATTGCAACCATTCTTTCCGCAAGAACAAAAGATACAACAACTTCTAAGGTTTGTAATAGATTATTTAACAAAATTAAATCATTTTCAGATATTGAAAACAGTTCTCAAAAAGAGCTAGAAAAATTAATATATCCCGTTGGATTTTACAGAACCAAGGCAAAGAATCTTAAAAAGTTGCCAACAGAAATTAATGATATATTTCTTGGACAGATCCCATCAGAAATTGATGATCTAATTAAATTATCTGGAGTAGGAAGAAAAACTGCAAATCTGGTTAGATCAGTGGCATTTAATAAACCAGGGATCTGTGTTGATACTCACGTACACAGAATTACAAATCGTCTTGGATTTTTAAAAACCAAAAGCCCAAATGAAACAGAAATGGAACTTAGGAAAATCATACCCAAAAAATACTGGAAAGATACAAACTATTTATTTGTTATACTTGGACAGAATATTTGTTTCCCAAGAAATCCAAATTGTAAAAACTGCCCAATCAATACTTATTGTCCAAAGATAAATGTGAAATAAACTTTATCTTATATTAACTGGTTTTGATTTTTGCACGTTTTTCATAAACTCATGGAATTCATTCTGAGCAAGAGAGTACTTTCTTTTTAGATCACCAAGATATTTTTCTTTAAGATGATGACTAGGATAAATAAATGTTTTAATTCTATAATCATAGGCTTTTAATGGAAAGTAGTAACACATCTTAAGTAGTAGATCTATAAAAAAATTCTTTTCTGGACGACTGTGAAGATATTTGTTAGTTAGCATATATCTAAACACAACATCATTGGCAAATTTATACATTATAAGTTTTGGAAAATACACATGTAGCTCATCCTTATATTTTTCATAGGCCTTTGGAAAGTCTCTCTTCAGAGTTCTTTTAAATAATGCTTTTGGATAACGTCTAATCTTCATGTTATTTCTTTCGCGAGCAACTTCTGCTTCCAGAAAGAATTCTAAAACAAGATGTTCAACCCTATTGAACATTCCAATCTTCATCAAATGACCATGAATGTGCTTATCAAGTATGAAATGAGAAACAAAACCAATAGCAAAAGATCTTTCCTTGCTATTATGTGCTTCTAGAAATAATTTTTTTGCAACATCTAATCCAAAATCATTTGTGTGTAATGCAACACCAAAATTTGCTTTCTTCCTACCAAATAACTTAACATAATATACATCAGCTAGGATAGATCCAAAATATGCATGAGGTAAATCTACTTTTTTAAATAAATTAGGATACCTATAATATTCTTCTTTAACAAAATGTATGTGTGTTGCCTGGGTTGCCATAAGATCTCTCCATTAGTTTACTTCACAATTAAAATCCTGTAGATCAGATACATTATAGTATACATTATTATCCACAACGATTGCAGGGTAGTGTACAACATTATAATCCGAAATAATTTGATTTAATATTATTATATCTTTATTATAGGGGAGGACAAAAACATTTATATTATCGCACCTATCAGATAATGAATTTAGAGTATCTTCAAATAAACTATTTATGTGTTCATCCTTAATTTGATCTAACTTTCCTTGATTTATTGTTTCTGAATAAAAATATAAAATCAAGGTTTTATTTTTATCACAATCTATATTTAATTTTTTATGATACATCCACAGTTTAACATTAGTGAGTACATACATATATTTTATATAATTACTTGTTGGTACAAGTGCGTTTTCGTTTATTTGTTTCAGTCTATCAAATAATTGTCTATTGAGATTATATTCAGCACTATATTGTTTCTCAAGAATGCTACATTTTTCCTGTACATTGTTTGTATCTTCTATATAAACCATAAATAAATCATCAAGAACCATTTGTTGATTTAATAGTTTGATGTCTTCCTCATAACCATTCTTTTTGTAATTATCATAGCCCATAACTCCAAAAAAGATAATTATTAACATAATTAATAATATTAGAAAGGCAGTCAAAAAAACATTGAAACTTATGTATTTTACCATTTATATTTCACTCCAAAAACACCATATATAATACTAATAATACTTATCAAAAGTAATATAAAACCATGTACAAAAATCATATAAATTAATGGAATTATATATTTCCTTTCCATCTTAAAATTATTATATTCAAAAGAGATAATAATAAAATAAAGTGCAACAGTGACTGAAATTAAAACTAATAACAATAACGAATTCATAAATGGAGTAAAAGAAATGTGAAGATGAAATAGATCCGAAAAAGAAAACCCATAGTGTACGAAATTTAAGATATAATAATATAAATTTAGAACTAAAGTGCTTACAAAATTATATATGGCCTTAGAAACAAATAACATTCCAAGAATTAAAGATAAATTAGTATATATGAAGAAAAATGAGAAAAAACCAATATTTTTTTTAAATAAAAAATGAATGTACTTACTGGTTACATCATAACCCCCTCTAAACCACCTGATTCTTTGAGTAAAAAATCCTTTCCAGGTATTTGGAACAACTGTTTTTGCCTTTGCATCAATAACAAACTCTGCTCTATAACCCTGTTCAATAAATTTATACACTATTTCCTTATCCTCTGTAATGTTTTTCACATCATATCCTCCAACCTGATTAAATATCTTTCTTTTATAGAGACAAAGTGCTCCTGTTCCAATATCCAATGAATTCATTGCAGTCATAATCATTCTAGGGAAACCAAAACCAAAGTTATACTCAACCACCTGCATTCTTTCAATAAATGAATTTGTATTTGTTACTCCCACAGAACCAATTGCCATCACAACATTATCCCTAAGAGTTCCTGTGAGTTTCATTAGGACATCCTTATTTGGAATGGTATCCCCATCCACCTGGAATATATTTTCTTCCTTTATATATTTTAATCCTTTATTTAACACAACAGATTTAAGATTAATATCAGATTTCTGAAAATATTTTTTAGAAAGGATTATTTGCTTAACTCCAGAAACATTATCTAGAAACTTACAGGTGCCATCGGTTATAACATAGATGGTAAATGGGATTGGATATTTTAGTTTTTTTAATCTTTCAACAGTTAAAAGAATTGCTTGAAAATTATTATAGGCATAGGTTACAACTGCAACCGTAGGAACTTTCTTTGGAAATGGTTTGGAGTTAGAGACTGTTGGGTGTACCTTTGCAATAATTATAGAAAGTATTAAAAAATAAAATAAAAAGCCAAAGGTTATTAAAATAAAGTAAATATTATAGCGTTTTACGAATAAACTAAATAAAATAACGACTATAAATACAAATAAATAAAAAATTCTTTTTTTAATTAATAAATCTATTTTTTTAAAACACATATTAATTCTATTTTGTTATATATATCAGACATAATATCTATTTGAAACTATTTAAAAACATACTACATATTTTATTTATTATTAAAAATATTATAATTAAGATAATTACAACACAGATTCATAAATTTATATTTATTAAATAAAACAGCACAGGGTTCACTATATGGTTGAATGCCTTGATTACTAATTACTCCAAATTTAAAAATATCATAAAATTTCTCAGAGTAATCTGATTTTTCATTACAATCAGAACGATCACCTAAAACTAAAAAATATCTGTTCTTATAAATTACTGGAAAAGTACTTTCTAAAAGTAGTTGATTTTCTAAAGGGTATTGATATAAATATAAAATCATTATTTTGTGATTGTAAATAGATAGATCATTAAAATAAATTTCAATGGGGAGCAAAAGAATATTTTCATCTATATAACTAAAATATATCCAATTATCAGAGTAGATTAAACAATCATTTAGATTGACATCAGTTATAAATTCAACAGCAGACACATATCTTTCTTTTAAGTGTTTATCAGAAGTATAGTTAATATACAATATACACAAAGAACTAATAATTAATAGAATAATTAATAGCCAATACAATTTTTTAAAACTAAATATATTTGTGAACTCAATGATTTTTTTGTTACACCTAAATAAAGATAAAAACCAAACTAAACCAAAATATGTGAAGTAGGCCAGCGGTAATGCAATTACAAACAAATACCTAGCATCTTTAAAAGGAATTGAAAAATAAGAATAGATAGTATACAGCAGAATAATAAACATGATAATTGAAATCCTAAGGTTTATTAATTTATTAATTTTTGATTTATATTTAATAATTGCATAACCAACAAAACACAAACCAACAATCATGAGTAGAAATAGGATTGACTGATTATAAATAAAGTGTATTAGCTGAGGTGCTTGTTCAAGGCCAACTCTAGAAGTGATGTTTTGAAAATATTGATCAGCTATACTTGTGAAAAAGTTTCCAAACTTAATACGATTATATATTAACCACGGACAAAAAGTAATTAAAAATAATAAAATACTCTTAATTTTATTACCTACACCCCTATGAAACAATAATAATACTCCAAAAACAATTCCTGCGTATCTAGTAAGTGCTGATAACCCGAGGAATAAACCAGCAATCCAATTATTTTTTAAAATAAAATAAATTCCAAATATCAAGAAAGTAAGGGATAATAATTCTGTTCCGTTTAACAGTCCATAAAAAAGAACCATTGGGGTTAGTAGCAATAAATAAAATAATTCTTTATTAAAATTCAAAGTTTTAGATAGAAGCACAACACCTATGCAAAAAGATATATTAACTAATATAATATAAATTATTTCTGCAGTAGCATACCCACTAATTTGTGCAAATAAACCTATTAGGAAAGAAGTTAATGGAGGTCTAAAGGTCTCAAAATAAACCCCATTATCAAACAAGTGTTTTGCATTTAAAACATATGCTATAAAATCCCAAGAAAAAACAAAAACGTGTTGAACTATAAAAAATAAAGTTGTAATTAAAAGAATCAATAAGATATATTTATTTTTTTTAATAAAGTCAATAATTTTTCTATTCACAATTATTCCTCAAAATTAAATTAGGTGTAATTTGGACAGTCGTTTCTCAATAGAAGGTAAAAGATATGCTTTTCTTGAAATCAACCAATTATGGGTTGTATTTTGAAAATGTTTTGAAAGCTCTCCAAAGTAATATATCCTGGTGATCTTTTGTTTTAGATCTATAAAAATTAATATTTCTAAGTCAAACTCATTTTTCAGGTATTTTCTTGCAACAGCTACGTCAAAAAATTCACCATAGGTTCTTATGTTTACCATTAATATAGAAAAATCACCAACAGAAACTATCTTTCTATCCTCTAGCATTCTTTGTTTAATACTTTTTTTAGTATTTAATTCAAACACATCCAATAAAACTTTTTGTCCACTGGGCAATCCACTATATTTTTTTTTTAATTCAAAAATTGCTTTTTTATCAGCTATCCTTGTGGCATCACTTGAAAGATTAAATGTATCTACAATAATAGCATAGTAAAATAATTGTGCTTCATTTCTAGTAATTAAAATCGTCTCTTTTTTATAGAGATAATAAATTATAGTTGCACAGGCACCCCAATTATTACATTTTTTAAATACTTTTACTTTTTGTGATTTACATGTTCTATGATGATCAATTATTCCAAACAATTCATTTGAATATCCTTTTCTACCTATTGATGATTCTGGAGAATTGTGGTCAACCAATACAAATTGATCTGTTTTATTTATTCTTTGATTTTTTGAAAACTCAAAACCAAGTTTATTTATTATATTAATTAAATGTTTATTTTCTTTACCAAAATAGATTGCTTTTGATTCTAAATTAAACTTTTTTTTAATATATTTAGGAGTAAGAACAGACGAAGCAATACTATCTAAATCAGTTGTTGGATAGGTGTGACCAGTTATATATATCATAATTTTCCTATTTATTCATTAGTAATCAAATATATTAGATACATAATATATAGAATGTAAAGTATATAAAAACTATAGTTTGGATAACTAATTTGCTTGGACACGCACCCCCCTCCAATAGACATATACCCCCCCTTGTAGTACATATATAATAGAAAATAGGAAAAGCGGAGGAGTATGAAGAAGAGGTGAAATTCCTCTTTTCTACTCTTTTGATTTAATTTTTTTAGAAACAATTAGGATGATCTGGTCTGCCCCAGATCATCTCTCTCCCCTAGTAATTAAAAAACAGAATTGTGAAACAAAGAGGTAAATAGATTATGAAAAAATTATATTTATTAAACTCTCTATATGAGAATGAAAAAAACAGAATTGTGCTTTATTTCGCAGATAATATTCTTTCATCTAAATTTGATTTCACATATAAAGAAAAGTTTAATCCCTATTTTTATGTTGATATCCCACTAGATCTTGGAAAAAAACTTCTTTATGAATTTAAAGGAGACATCAAAGTAGAATTAATTGAACCCAATATAATTAAAGTAAAAGCAAGAAATTATGAAATTTTACAAAAGAGCTCAAAAATCATCTCACTATCCACAGGTAAGAACATAATACTTCTAGAACCAGAAAGACAATATTTATTAAATAATAACTGGAGTTATTATGACACATTCTGTATAACCCACGAAAATAAAATTAAAAAAATAAAAGATACAAATGATTTACACATTGCAATTAAAAATGTAATAGAAAATTTGGATAACACGGAAAAGATTAGGCTTAGCACAATACTTACAAAGAAACTAATAACCTGTAATCTATTATCCATAAAACCAAACACAGAACTCCCAAACGAACAAATATTAAATATGCTATTTGAAAATAATTTTTATAAAAAAGCACTAGTTATAAAAAACAAACCAATCATTTCAATCCCAAAAAGAAAAGAAATATTAAACAAAAGCTATTGCCTTGATTTTTCAGGAGTGATTCCACATCTTCTTCTAAAAGAAAATTACAATATTGGATTTGAAACTATTAACTGCACCTGTTGCAAGCCAAACCAAATATTTGAAGCAAATACATTATCAAATTCATTAGTTGAAGTAAGATTTGAAAAAAATGGATTTTATTTCATATCAACCAACAAACAATTTAGATACAAATACCACCAGGAGGATGAAAGAAAAGAAAATAGGCTTATTTATATGCACGAAAATAAGATTAGAGACCTTCCATCAGGTCCTTTTTTCTCTGGAGAAAAGCAATTAATTCCATTATCTGATGCAATCAGATTAACTGAAACTGGGGATGTTACCATAACCCATGAAAACAACAAACTTAGTTGGTATTGCCTAAAGAACGAGTCATTTATATCTGAAATAATTTCTAGATTAATAAAAAGATTAAAAATCATAGAAAAATCAATATCCATTAGTAATTATTTAAATTATTCTAAAAAAATATCAAACGAACTTGATAATAATTTTTCATACACTCTATACATGACCGAATATGCTCTTCTATTAAATCTATTATCAGAAATACCAATATTTATGGCCCACACAAACACTAAGTTTTATACTCCTGAAGTCACAAGTGCAATTAAAACAATTAAAGAAGATCTGATAGTAAGAGCATCGCCATCACCAGAGGATGTTCCAAGATTTACAGAGGTTACAGAAAAAGAAAATATATGTACAACTAACAAGAATTTTGTTTTAGATATAAATACATATTTCACAAAAATAAATCTTCCAATTCCTAGATTAGTGGTTAGTTAAGAATAATATTTCTGCACAGGGTAAATTTAACTTTATTTAAGTAAGGTTATTTCTATTGCTGACACCTTCATGGGAGTATTATTTTCTGTGATTATCTCTTCAGTGGAAATATCTATACTCTTTATCTTTAGTGTGTTCACAAATTTATTTTTAACAATCTCTGCAACATCAACAGCTTTTGATATTGTTTTTCCTCTTGCTTTGATAATTACTGAGTCAACACCCTGATTAAACTGTGTAATAACAGCTAAAACATAGGACATTGTATTCTTCTTTCCTATATAAATTATGTTATTTTCAGTCGTGTCCATATTTTTCCCCCTTGTAGTTTTAGTTGTTGCTTTGTGAGAATTGTGTAATTAATTTATATATATATTAATAGAAAGTATTTAAAAACACTAATTTTAGAGGAAAAAAGCAGACACCATACAATCTAACTTCTTAAATATTTAATTATTTCGGGAGCAAGAGTAATGAAATTAGGATTAGTTAATAATCGTGGCATAAAATAACTTGGAAAATCCATATCACCTTTTTTTTCTAAGAATTTTTCTATACCTATTTTTTTAAGTTTAATTAATAGATTTTCAAGTTCAATATTAGTTTTGGAATCTATATATTTTCTAATCTTATAATGTGTTTTAAGTTCACTAATGTATTTCGAGAGATGATGTTTGTAATTTGTTTCAAGATCTTTAAATTCCTTTATTCTTTCATTAATTGCTTTTGCGGCTGCTTCAGCGGATAACAATCCAAAATTAACTCCACCACCTGTTGTTGCCTTAACAAAACAAGCTGCATCTCCCACAACCAAACGATTATGGCGTGCATATACATCCAATGGTTTTGCAACAGGAATTAATCCAGAGGTTGTTGAAAGAATATTGTCAAATTTTATTTTATTTCTGTCTATAAATTTATCAAATTGCTCTTTTGGGTTTTTTGTTCCTATACTTGTACCTATTCCTATTTTTGCTCTATAGGGAGATTCAGGGATTACCCATCCAAACAAACCTTTTGCAAAATCACCAAGATATATTGAAACACCCTCTGTTCCAAACTCACCCTCTACTAAAATCTGATAACTGTGTATGAATTCAGGTTCTAGTTTTTTAGTTAGTATACTATCCCTAACAATAGAATTTGGGCCATCCGCCCCAATTAAAAAATCAAATCTAAGATCAGAAACAATTTCTGTTCTTAGGTCTTTTACCTTAAGATAGGTATCTTCAATGGAAATAAGCTTTTGATGATATTGAATATCCACTTCCTGTGATAGGGCCAGATCTCTTATTTTTTTATCAAATCTTTCTCTATCAATAACATAGGCCTTATAATCTCTAGATTCTACTTTTAAAGTAACCAGATGGGGTCCAAATATATCTGCGCCTCTTACTTTATTAATTATATAATCATTAATATTTATATAATTTTTAAGTTTTGTTTTATTAAATCCAGATATTGAAATAAGCCCAGAACAAGAAACAGGAATCCCTATCTCATCATGTTCTTCAAGAACAGTAACAAGTATATTTGGATTAAGCTTCTTAATTAGATAAGAAGTATAAAGCCCTATTGGACCACCACCAACAATTACTATTCTTTTATCTATTCCTTCTATCATGTTAATCTCTGTTTGATCGTTTTACAGCATCTAATATGAAATCATAATTACTTTGGAACTTATCATCAGCACCAACCTTGTTTTCAGTTGGATCTCCCATTCCCTGATTAACATCCTTATTAACAAATTTATCAGCATCAAAATTCGATAATTTATCAAAACTCCCTTTTCCTAGTGAATTATAAATTTCATCTTTTGCTGTTGGTTTAGCTAATCCCTTATCTTTTCTCTTATTTGCAGAAACAACAACCCAAACAATAATCAACAGAATAATTAATGCAAGTACAAAAACAGTAATATAGGTTAATAATTTCTTTTTAATATTTGATGAATCAACTGTGATATTCTCAGATGCTACCTCTCCAGATAAAATAACTGGAGATTTAAAATAAACTAATTCAAATTTGGTTACAACATCAAACTCAGTAACTGGACTTTTCTTATTATACTTAATCACAGTTGATCCTTTTGCAGGAATTGTTATAGCATACATTATTTTTGGATCACTAACTAGAACTTCAACAGGGTCAATAAATATTAAATCTTTTATGGTTGTTGCAAATTCCTTTGGTATTTCTTCAATAAAAGTAATTGTTATTGGACTAGATGATGAATTTTTAAATTCTAATGACACAGAATAATATTTTTGTGAATTTATTTCAATAACTATAAAATTACGATCAACTGTTATTACTCCTTGACCATACAATACATTTGTGTCTACTATAAGATTTGTATCAGATGTTAGTAGATATAAGTCATTAGATAATTCGGTGGTATATTTACTAGAAAAGCTTTTTACTTTAATAATTGATTGATTTGGAAGTTCACCTATTATTTCTAGTATAAGATTATTTGCTTGATTATAAAGCTCATTTGCTGAAATTTCATTAATTCCAACTAATGCTTGTGCAGCTGCAATTCTTTCATAAACTGTATTTAGCTTTGTATTCACATCAAAGTTAATTGGAATTAATAGACCCTCATAAATCTCCAATTTTGAATCAAGTTCATCTAAATTTAATTTAATTGATGCTAGCAGTTCTTCTCTCTCCACCATAACTTCATTAACATTATTGAATTCGATAACAACTTCCTTGATACCCACATTTAATGCTTTATCATAGGCAAGAACCGAAATTGTATGATTTCCGTCTTCATAGGCAAAACTATTAAAATCACAGGTGAAGTCAACTGAATTACTATCCTTCAAACAAAGTTCATCAATATCATCCATTAGATATTGTACTTTAAACACATCATCTGATAAATCAACAGGTGTAAATGTATATACACCATTAACATCTGAATAGTTAACATCCAATGTGGGTATATTTGCGTCTGCAACAAAATCAAAGGTATCTGTTGCACTCTCATTGCTTGAATTTCGTCCAGTTATCTCAATAATACCAGTTCCACTGGTTGTAATATTATAATCTCCAGATATTTCGTTAGCTGTTGTTGCTGCTAAAATAGTTACATAACTACCTGTCCCAATTTTTATTTTAATTATTCCTGTTCCAGATAATTCTTCATCACCTATTGCACTTATGTGAACTAAACCCTCTTTCACATAAGTTATATTATCATCCACATTCACTGGAGATACAGAAATTGTAAAACTTGGACCAAATCTTTCTGCAGTTCCAATAACTTCGGTACTTAATGCAGATTCATTGTTTGCATAGTCAACAGCAGATAATTTAAAATAATAATTCTTATCCTCGTTTGGAGAAAAGGTGTACTGTTCATAATCTGTTGTAACTTTAGTTGAAGAAATAGTAACTCCACTTCTATCAGAATAATATATATTATAATAATCAACACCACTATTGTTATCAGTTGATTGTGCCCAGGTTAATTTAATTGAACCATTAGTAAGGCTAGTTGCTTTTATGGTGGATGGAATTGATGGAGCCGTTGAATCATATTTAATTGTATTTGATTTTCTTGTAATTGTATATGGAGAATCCTCTGATCGTGCTTCAATGTAGATTCTTTTGGTCTCGTTTGTTGTTGTACATCCATTTCCAGAAGTAATGTTAAATTGAGTGTATTCAAAATCAGTATTATCAGAGATTTCTATCCAAGAAGTAAAGGTTGATGCATTACAACTAAATCTAAGTGCATTCACATCAGATGAAGTGGATATCGTGAATTTTGGTGTAGAATCATTTGTATAGGTATTATCATCATCAATATCAAAAGACAAGCTTGGACCAGTGCTAATTGAATTTGCATCTACTGCACTCTGATTCCCAGCCTTATCAACAGCAACAACACCATAATAATATCTTGTATCCATTGATTTATCAGTAGAATCCACACAACTTTTTGTTTCAGCTGCAAGAACAGTACAAATTAATGTTTCATCTTCATAACTTGTAAAATTAGAGGTTGATCTATAAACATTATATTCTAATAATCCACTTCCAGAATCTGTTGAAGTCCCCCAACTAGAAATTGTAATATTATCATCAACAGCTCTTGTTAGGCTTGGCTTAGTTGGAGTTGTAGGCCCAGTTGCATCGATCTGAACATTAAAATCAAGAGATAAATTATTATCAACATTATCATTAACATCGAGTGCTACTTGGTAAATATTACCATCACCCCAGGTTCCTGTTTGTGAATGATAAAATCCAAGATTTGTAAGATTATAATCCTTAGTTACTGTTGTTGAATCAGGAAGAGTTATCACCATTTTTGTTGCAACTGGAGAGCTGTCAATTCCAGAACCAGATTCAGAAATAACTACATTAATCAAAAATGTATTTGAATCAACATAATAAACAGTATTATTTGCTAATGTTCCTAAATTAAAGCTTGTAACAGTTGGTTTTGTATTATCAATATAAAGCACTTTATTAGTATCAATTACTGCTTGACTAGCACCCGCATTTCCTGCAGCATCCATAGCATCAAGAACAACATAATAATTACCATCAACTAGTCCAGTTCCAATAGCAAGGTTAACTGGAGAAACATTAGAATCTTTTTGTACTTTTTTAGTGTATGCAGAACTATAACTTGAAATATTACTTGAAGTTACAATGTATGCAAGATACTTGTTTATATAACTATCAGCATCCGTATACCCTGATGCATTTAAATTCACATCTCCTCTATAAAAGGTATTATTGGTTGTTCCAAGAGAAGTTATTGTAAACGTTCCAATAGTTGGCTTTACATTTTCAACCTGTAGGGTATCAGATTTACCTTGCCCATTATTATCAGTAACTGTAATGGTATCAACTTCTGCAGAAACCATGATTGGTCTTTTTGGGTATGTGGAATGATAGGTGGGAGTTAGGGCGTTAACATCAATATAAAAATTACCAGTAAAACTAGTCCCAGAAACATCCGCATTAAAATCAAAATTGCTTGCTTCCGATGAACTTATTCTTAATGGAATCAAAGAATTAGTAATTCCATTGGTGTCTGTTAAAACCCCTGTTATCGTATATGCTGTGTCGACACTTGCTGCGTTTGTTATTGACTCAACTATATTAAAAGTACTAATTGTATAAGCATGTATGTTCATTCCAAAAAATAAGGCCAATACAACTACAAAAACAAGATAATTCCTACAATTCATATTTAATCAATTCAATTATTTTTTCTAGACTTTAGCTTTTAATAAATTTAAAAGCATTTATTAAATAATTTATATATTATATTATATAGTTAATATTTAAATACATACTCTTTTACAAAAATGTGATTAAAAATGATTAAAACTATTGAAAAAAATGGAAAAAAAATAATTATTATTGGAACAGCACATATTTCTAGTAATAGTAGAGATCAGGTTAGAGAAATTATTGAGTTAGAAAAACCAGATATTGTTGGAATTGAACTGGATGCAGCTAGATTCTATGCTATGATGTCTGGGAAAAAAAGTAAAGCAAAATTTTCTGATATATTGAGAGCAAGAAAACCCTTTCTTTTTCTTTTACAATATTTTCTTTCAAAATATCAAAAAAAAATTGCAGCTGATTTCAATATGGAACCTGGAGAAGAAATGAAGCAAGCAGCAATCTCTGCAAAAAAGGTAGGGAGTAAAGTATTACTTGCAGACAGAGATGTAAATATTACTCTTGAAAAATTATATAAGGCGCTTACTTTCAAAGAAAAAATTAGACTATTAACTACTGGATTCAAAATGCAAAAAGAACTTGGATCAGATATATCTGTTAAGAAAATACTTAAGGAAGCAGAATCTGAGGATAGTGAATTTATTAGAAAGATAATGGATCTTCTTGAAAAACGTCATAAAACACTAAAGACTGTATTGATTGATGAAAGAGACGAGTTTATTGCATACAATATCCAACAGGTTTTAAAAGATGAAAACGTGAACAAGATTGTTCTTGTTGTTGGTGCTGGACACCTAACAGGAATAATAAAGAACATGGATAAAGAAGATATAGATATTAAAAAAATATTAAGTATTAGAAACAAGTAAATTCAAGATGAGGGAACCACATACACATATATTTCCGGTCAAACCTGGTGAGTTTTGTTCCCTCAACTGTCGGATTTAGGTCGTATTGTCATCTATACTCCTATTTACAGTCTCCTAAGACCAACCACTTTTGGGTTAATCTTGAAATCTTACAATCCAAAATAAAATAAGTCTGAACCAATATATATAAATCACACTACTTATTATGTACCAAAAAACACACGCAACAACTTATTAGTGTACACCTAAACAATATTGAAACACACAGGCGCAAATCACTCACAATTAACTAGAAAAAGTAAATCTAATCAACAAAGTTTACTTTTTGGTTTATTTAATAATTGTTCATCAAGTATATGAGAAAAAGCACCAACCGATAAAAGTTTTTGATTACCATCAAGTGTTCTTACAATAAACTTGTGTATTGACTTTTCCTTTGGGCCAATAATAATTATATATGGAATTTTTTTTAATTCAGCATTTCTTATTTTTTTTTTAATATCCCCTGATTGATTTTCAATTTCAATTCTTGCCCCTGTTTTTGAAAGACCAGTTTCTATTTCATTACAAAAATTAAGCATATCATTTCCATTTGGGATTAGTTTAACATGAACTGGCAATAACCAAAAAGGAATTGAATTCATTTCCTTTTGCAATATTGCTTCTGGAATTTCATAAATATATGTTTTATCTTTATAACTAATAGAAAAATCATTCTTAATTTCAATTAACGAAGTGTTTTGAGACCCAGAAGTACTCTTATTGATGGGAACATCTGTGGTTTCTGAATTTTGCATAGTAGAATTAGAAACACAACTTGTATTCTTATTTGCATTTTTGAAATTATTACTTTGATAATGATTATTAAATTTGTTTTTCTTAAAAAAACTAAATCTCTGTTTTAAATTATTTGTTCGTTCCATATAAATATCATCCAAATTAAATAAACATAAATGCAAGCGCAATAAAATTATATATTAGATGTGCAGAGAAGGTAACCCATATATTTCCTGTCTTTTGATAAAATCTTGCTAGTACAACACCCAAAACAAAGGCACCAATTATTTCTGTCACTGAGCCATAGAGTATATGCCCACAAGCAAATAGAGCTGAAGAAATAATTACGCCCACTCTCTTAACTAAAAAACCTCTAAAAAACCATTCCTCTAAAAACACTCTAATAACAAACAAATATATTATATAGATTGCAGACAGGGAAGTTATTTTTTCTCCAACAACAGAAAGATCCTGCACTCCAAATAAGCTTGAAACATAACTTATTGCAAAACTTATAATAAACATCAGAAAGAAAAGAATAACTACATTTCTAATAAATATTTTCCAATCAATTCTTTTCAAACCTTGAAGTTTAATTAATTCTTTTAATGTTACTACTTTACCATAAAAATACAAAAAGTATAATGGGAAGAATAAAAGAATGAAATCCAAAAAAAAATCATTTATTATAAAACCCATAATTTAAAATCTCGGAAAATTAAATTCATTCCCAAATGGTCATCCCACAATTTCCGCAGGCAAACCTGGTTCTACTATCTTTTCCCTTATGTGCACCCATAAATGTTCCAGCACCACATTTAGGACAATCTTTACCTTTTCTTGTAACCTCATCACCAGTTACAGAATAAAATTTACTTTTCTTAACTTTTACACTTTCTTTATGTTTTGGTTTTCCTTTTTTTTCTTTACCCATAATTATCACTTTTATTCTTTATCTTCCTTTGGCTTTTCTTCCTTTGGTTTATCTTCCTTTGGTTTATCTTCCTTTGGCTTTTCTTCCTTTGGTTTATCTTCCTTTGGCTTATCTTCCTTTGGTTTATCTTCCTTTGGCTTATCTTCCTTTGGTTTATCTTCCTTTATTGGTTCATCATGTGTTCCTGTTCTCTTTAATCTATATTCAAGCTCAATTTCTCTTAAAGCTTTCATATTATCATAAACCTTAATATATGCCTTTGAGATTTTAGTACCATAATCCTGTGATATCTTATCAATAACAATAAGCTTATCATCAATACCAAGGAGTGCGGCAATCTTTTTTTGGACCTCCTGTCTTGAAGGAGTCTTGTCAGCTCTTATTTTTGCTAAGACAGATGTTCTATGTAACAATTCATTTTTTGATTTTTCCATTTCTATTTCCATAATTTTTCACCTAATAGTTAATTTTCATTTTATCTTTTAGAGAGGAGATAAAAAACAAATCTACTTTCGTAAATTCATGTAACTGTTTTGAATAAATATTTATCTGCTAAGTCTTAATGCATACTTTCCTGGAGTTGTTACTTCCATTGCTTTTCCAATATCTGATTTGTCTGGATCAATGATCAGTGCGGTTCCCTTAAAGAATGTTGTGAAAATATTTGATCCACAAACAGGACAAACTTTAACAACTTCCTCTTTTCCTTCTTTTGTAATTTCTGTTTCTTCAACAATTTTTCTACATTTTCTACAAACTTTTTTACTCATTTCTTTTCACCTTTCTTTTTTTTTGGTGATTTTTTTGTATCTTTCTTTGATTCTTTCTCATTATCTTTTAATTTCTTTTTTTCTTTCTTAGTATCATATAATTGCCACTCTGGTTTACCTAACCCAAACCCTCTCATGGTTAACCCAATCTTTGTATCAGCAATTGATTTTTTAAAACTAATATTTGCAACTCTTGCAAGAACCTTATCCCCAACTATCAATGTTCTTTTACTTTCTTTTGCAACAAAACCAGGTAATTCTGGATTATAGGAATTAAAATCTTGCATTACTTGTGAAACATGACACAAACCTTCAAAAGGCCCAATACTTATGAATGCACCAAAGTCAGTTGCCTGTGTAACGTTACCTTGAACCATTTCATGAAGCTTTGGCATATAGGTTACTACCTGAAATTTAACTTTGAAAAAAACATTAGAATCACCAGGAATAATCTCACCAATATTATTTTCAAGAACATCTGTTACAAGAACGATTAATCCAACATCTTTATCAATTACTCCTTCATAGTCTTTGCATAATTGATCAAGAATAATATCTTTTAATTCTCCAGATAAGCTTAGAGGAGAAACCGCAACAATTCCTTCAACATTGTATTTTTTATAACTCATATTATTTTCACCATCATCTTTATTCTAATATCTTATTAATTTTATTTACTCTCGTCTCGTGCCTTCCACCTTCAAAAGGGGTTATTAAAAATAATTTAACAAACTCCAAAGCCTCTTCTTTTGTAATAAATCTCGCTGGTAATGCAATTATATTTGCATTATTATGTTCTCGTGCAAATTTTGTAATATCTTTATTCCAACAAAGGGCAGCTCTAACATCAGGATATTTATTTGCAACCATGGAAACCCCATTTCCTGTTCCACAAATTATTATTCCTTTTTCATATTCTCCAACATTAATTGATTTAGCAAGTGGGTGAACAAAATCAGGATAATCAACACTTTCCTGTGAAAAACAACCAAAATCCTTTAAATCATACCCTTCCTTAGATAATTGTTCTTTAATATATTCTTTCATTAAAAAACCAGCATGATCCGATCCTATTGGGATTAGGTTATCCATTATCTATTATCTCCTATAATTTTATTCTAATATTGCACCCTGTGTTTTTAGAGTAATTATCTTTGCATGTTTAAATCTTAATTTTTCTTTTAATATTTTATCGTTCGTGTATATAATATAATCTTTACTGTAATATATTAATAAATTATCTATTTTTTGATATCTTTCACTTTTGTCCACTAATTCATTGGGAACATCTATTACTTTATATTTCTCTTTAGCTTCAACTTTTTTTAAATATCTTAGAAGCATTTCTTTTCTTCTGGGTTTGTCCTTAAATACTTTTTCAACCTCACTATAGGTTTTATTAAGAATATAAAACTCTGCACTTGGAATTAATAGGGTAACTGCATCAAATATATCTTTTTGATTTTCATACATATAAATCAATATATTCGTATCAATTAAAATTTTATTTGATCTGCCCATATCCAGATAATCTCCATCTACTGTTTACGTTTCTACTAATTGCAACCGTATCATTCTTATAATAAACACAGTCCTTATCAAGAATTAATTGCAAATCACTACCCTTAATCTTAATAATTGTTGCAAGATATGCAGCTGAACCAATAATTAAAACGATTTTTTCAGAAACCTTTAGTGGGGTTTGATTTGGTTCAATCAACCTATCAATCTTACTATAATTTAAATTAATTTTGGATGAAATTTCTGGTTTATTTGTATCTGAACAAATTAATTGTCCAACCATACGATCAGAAAAGCAATAGAATGAATCAATTTCTGTTCCAACAGCAATAAGCCCACCTGGCCTTACTGATTTATAATTAATACCATTTGAATTTAATGATTTAATTGTTATTTGGATTGGTTTTGTAATTCCTGGATATAACCAAACCTTATCCCCTACACTTAGGGTTCCTTCCAATATTGCCCCACCAAGAACACCACCCACTAGCTTTTCAAGGTCTGTGCTTGGTTTATTAACATCAAATGACCTAACAACCTGCATTTTAAGTGGGAGTTGATCATTATATTCAGGTGTTGGTATTTTACTTACTAGTGCATAAACTAATGCATCTATATTTGTATCAAAATGAGCTGATGTTGGAATTATTGGTGCATCCTTATATCCCACTTCATCTAAGAATGCTCTTAATTTTTCGTAATTTTCAATAGCTTTTTCTTTTGGAACAAGATCAATCTTATTCTGTGAAATAACTATATTTTTTATGCCATGCATTTTAAGTGCTAAGATATGTTCAACTGTTCTTGGTTGTGGGCACTCCTCGTTTGCTGCAACAACCACGATTGCTCCATTTAGGAGGGTTGCACCAGACAACATAACAGCCATTAATGTTTCGTGACCAGGAGCATCAACAAATGAAACTCTTTTTATAAAATCAGTTTTACTTCCACAAAGTGCACAAACATTTTTTGTACCATAGGCAGAAATTCCAACACACTTTGGACAATGATAAAAATCAGCATCCGCATATCCTAGTCTTATGGATATCCCCTGTTTAATTTCATCAGAATGTCTATCTGTCCATTTTCCAGTTAATCTTGAGGTCAAAGTGGTTTTACCATGATCAACATGACCAACAACCCCAATATTAACCTCTGATTGTATTTCTTTTACCATTTTCATTATCACATCTATTTTATTTTTTTTATAGTAATTTTTCCTGCCATATATTTTTTTTTAATTCTTTTTGCTCTATTTTTATTTGAGGAACCAGTTAGTTCGTATTCATTCCCTAATCTTAAAAGTTCTGGTTTTGGAATTCTTTTTCTAGGTAATCTTCCAGGTAGAGGCATAAATTGTCACCATCATTTCTTTTTACCCATTGGTTTTGGAATAGTGTCTTCTTTTACTTCTGCTTTTGATTTTTTATGTTTTTCTTCTAGAGTTTTTGTTGTACCTGCAATTATCCTCATATTTACTTGTTGAATTGTATTATCAATTATTCTTCCAATAATTCTTTTCTTTCTTCTTTCTCCCTTTCTTGTGGGTCTAAAGCCAATTCCTCTTGTTAACAACACTCTCTTACTTCCTGTTTGATCAAGTGTTGCAATCATAGGGAATCCTTGTTTATTTGATCCACCTGTAATAATTCCTTTAAGTCCTGCTTCAATAAAAGATAAATCAACTTCATCTTTTATCTTCTTACCAAGAAGAGTAAGCATTGTTTTTTCGTCTGCCTCAACAGAATATGTTTGTGCTGATTTTGAATCAGATATGTTTAACTTCATATTATAATACACCTCTTATTATTTCAAATCCTAATTTATATTTTTTATTCTAATTATTGGTTATTTATCCAAGAAATATAACAACTATTTTTCATCTTGTACTTTGTATCTTCTTTTTTGTGCTTCCTGTATTAATTTTTCTTCATCACCAGTAAACTGGAGCCCAATCTCTTCAAGCTTTTTAATATCTTCAAGAGAAATATTAACTGTAAACACAGAATCTTCTGTGAAATCCTTTAGGTAAGTTACTCCCTTAACTGAAATTGCTGCTTCTTTATCGTAATCTAAAGAAATAAGCTTGTTACCTTCTGTTTGAATTCCTTCAACAATACCAAACTCTTTTCCATCTTTATCAAGCAAAGTGGTTCCTGGAACTAATTTACCAGCTAAAACTTTAACTCCAAAGATTGCGGGTTTACTTACTCTAAATATACAATTTTTTACAACCTTAATCTTACAAGGATATACAATTTCTTTTAATAACTTATCTTTTTCTTGCCTGTTTAATTTAATAAGCCAAGCCTCATAGTCTTCTATTAATTTATATATAATATTGTTTTTAAATATAGGGATATTGCTCCCTATTGCTTCTTCTTCAAGTTCCTTTGATATATTTGAATTAAATAAAAATAAAACACCTTTCTTTGGATCTCTCTCATTAATTATTTTTAATTCCATTATATCTTTATTTGTAACATCTCCGATATCTGATCTTGCAATGCAGATGAAACTTTTCCCCATTAATTTAATTAATGCTTCTAAAGATCCTAATGTATCTGATTTAACAAACGCACCCTCTGCCTCTCCATTCGTGATTACACAAGATAATGGTTTTGTTTTTAATGTTTCTATTGCTTCCCTATCATCACAGGAAACAATTACACTTCCTGGGATGCATTGATCTAGGCTTGGTGCAACAATCTTAACTCCAGATGCAGCAGATACAAAATCTACATTCTTATAATCTCTTTTTTTATTTACAGCAGACATTACATCTAATTTTAATAGAGCTTTTATTTTAGTTTCAATAACTCCAGATTTGGATATAAATGCAATTTTATCTTTAACTCTTAATATTCCTTGATAAACTATAATATCTGCAGTTGAGCCTACGCCTTTAATTTCTCCAGATTCAAGTATTGTTCCCTGTGCATAATCTTTTTCATCTAACTCTAATTTAGTTCCTAAAAATTTTTGAGATAATGTTGCTAGGAAAAGAATAGATTCTGATAATCCATAACATTTTTCAGCAGATATTGGAATGATTGTAACTTGTTTTTTAAAGTCTGTAACCCTATCAAATCTTTCAGCAGCAAAACCATGATTATATAATTGTCCAACAATTTTATAGATTTGTTCATCAAGTCTTTCTGAAACTGATTTTGATTGTTTTTCAAGAACACTAGATATATCATTACCTTCCTGATACCAACCCTGTAGAAGATCAACCTTGTTTGCAACAACAATAAATGGTACCTTATACATTTTCAATATATTTAATGTTTCTATATCTTGTGCTTGAAGGCCTTTTATAATATCAACAACTAGGACAACAAGATCTGCTAAGCTCCCTCCTCTTTCACGAAGATTATCAAATGCATTATGTCCAGGAGTATCAATAAACAATAATCCAGGGATTGTAACTTCAAATTTAAATTTTGTTAATAGGTGACCACAACTATGTATGATTGTATCATAGGTAATTTCTGTAGCCCCAATGTGTTGTGTTATTCTACCAGGCTCTTTATCTGTAATACAGGTTCCTTTTATCTTATCTAGAAAAGTTGTTTTTCCAGAATCGATGTGACCCATGATTGTAATTATTGGTTGTCTATACAATAGTTTTCACCAGGTTTAAATTATTAAAATTAATTTCTAATTACAAGAAAAAAAATTAAAAAAGAAAAAATGGAATTACTGTGTTCATTCATTTTTCTTTTGCCCTCTACCTTGTCTTTTCTTTTCAATATGATAGGTTTCAGTCCATCTTGTTTTATGAGACTTGTATTTTTTATCAAGTGTATTCTTTTTACACTTTGATGAGCAAAAGTTACTTACAGTTCCTTCTTTCTTTGCATACACAATTCCTGTTCCTTTAGGAATTTCCTTTCCGCAGAATGTACATTTCATATTTAGTTACCCCTTTTTAATGGACTCTTATGTCCTTTGCTTCTGTTTCTGGGTTCATTAAGATAAGGATATCTCCCTTACTTACTGTTCCACGTACATTTCTTTTTTTGATACGGCCTTTTTCATAACCATCAAGAATCTTACAAAGAACTTGTGTAGCTTCTCCACGTGAACCTGTTCTACCTACAATTTCTACGATTTCAGCAGGTATACCTTCTTCAGCCATATAGATCTACTCCTTTATTTCTTTTATTCAGCTTTTGGTTCTTCAGCTTTTGGTTCTTCAGCTTTTGGTTCTTCAACCTTTGGTTCTTCAACCTTTGGTTCTTCAACTTTTGTTTCTTCAACTTTTGTTTCTTCAACTTTTGGTTCTTCAACTTTTGGTTCTTCAACTTTTGTTTCTTCAACTTTTGTTTCTTCAGTCATATAAATCTAACTCCTTTATTTTTTTTATTCAGCCTTTGGTTCTGCAACCTTATGCTCAACTTTTGGTGCTTCCTTGTGTTCAACCTTTGGTTCTACAACCTTATGCTCAACTTTTGGTGCTTCCTTATGTTCAGCCTTTGGTTCTACAACCTTATGCTCAACTTTTGGAGCTTCCTTGTGTTCAGCCTTTGGTTCTACAACCTTATGCTCAACTTTTGGAGCTTCCTTGTGTTCAGCCTTTGGTTCTACAACCTTATGCTCAGCTTTTGGTGCTTCCTTGTGTACAGGTGCTTTATGTTCAGCCTTTGGTGCTTCCTTGTGTTCAGTTATTTCCTGAATCTTACCAATAAGTGATTGTAATTCTTTTGTTACAACTCCAGCATCCATTACAGCTATACAACTAGCTTTTGCAGAAATTCCAACTGCTTTTCCAAGATCATCCTTTGTTTTCACATAGGTGTATGGAATGTTTTTTTCTTTTGCAATTACAGGGATGTGCATTACGATTTCAACAGGTGTAACATCTTCAGCAATAACAACTAATTTAGCTGTATTTCTTTCAATTGCTTTAGTAACTTCATTTATACCTATCTTTATCTTACCTGATTTTGCAATTTTTTTAAGAGTCTCATCTTGAAGAGATCTTAAATCCTCTGATACAGAAAACTTTATGTAATCTGACATAATACTTCTACCTCCATGGTTTTGTCATCGGTTTTTTTGTTAAAAAATAGCTTTAACTATATATATTATATATAGGGAAAAGTATATAAATAGATAGATGAAAAAGAAAAAGAAAAAATTAAATTATTGAAAAAAGCAATTCTACTTCTTCCAGTAATCATCAAAATGAGAAAGCAATGCTGTTGCAAGACTTGGATTATTCTCTAGAACAGTAAGATGATATGATTTTTTTGGATTTGTTAAATCTGTTAAAGCCATAATTATTTTCTTTCTATCAAGAACAAATGCATCCAAAGAATGATTAACTTCCTGAACATTAAAATGCTTAGGTAAGTCATGCACCTTGGTCATTGATTTTGTTAAAAACTTCACAGAAATATTTTTGTTTGCCATTAAACCTTTAAATGCATCAGCTCTATCATCCATGTGTGTAAACCCATGAACTTCCTTTTGCACACTTTGAAATTCCTGTGCTAAAAATTTATTATAATCTTTAATATTATTAACCTGTAATATTTTTTCAGTTGGACCATTTGCTTTCTCTGACCAATGTTTACCAGCAACAAGCTCATCAACCTTTCCAGCGAGTTCTTTAAATTCTTTACTTTTAACTAAAAGTAAATTATTAAATATTTCATCAGGATTAATAACTTTATAGGTTTTTGGTTTCTTATAAACTTCTAGAACAAGCCCTCTTTCTTTTAACTTTTCAAGAACATCATATATTCTTGTTTTAGGGATTTCTGAATTTCTACTTATTGTTGGAGCATCACATTCAGAAAATTTAAATAAAGTAACTAGTGCTTTTGCTTCATATTCTGTTAAATTAAGCTCTTTTAATAATCCAACAACATTATTTTCTTTCATATCTTGCACCCATTACTAATTATATTAATATAAAACTATATTATATATATTACCATATGGTTTAAATAGTTAACTATAACACGTTAACAGTTCTTTTTAATTCACAACTGATTTTTCAAGCCTTTCAAATCTTCCCTGTCTTCTTGGTCCAAATCCAGTTCCTGCTCCTCCAGGTCTTGAAAATCTACTTGATCCAAATCTTGAAGAGTTTCTGGACATTTCCTTATCATCCTTTGAATCATCTGAAAGAGTGTACACAAAATCTTCGATTTTATAGGCATACTCTGCCTCTGATTTTATAAGCCCATTCATTATCATAAGTTCTCTATTTAAAAGCCAAAAGAACAATGCAACAGATTTTCTTCCTTTATTATTAAAAGGAATTATTAAATCAATATCTCTAACATTACTTGAAGTGGTTGATAGTGCTGCAATCGGAGCTCTTATTTTCTTAGCTTCAACAATAGCCTGTCTATCTATGTTTGGATCAATAATAAATACCATTTTAGGTTCAGTAAAATGTTCTGATTCTGGATTTGTAAATGTTCCTGGAATAAATCTATCAACCTTTACATTATATCCGAAATTTTTTTCAAGTAATTTTAAACCAAATAAAGCATATTTTTTTCTAGATACAAACATAATATCGCTTGGATTGTATTTCGATATAAAATCAATTGCAATCTTTATTCTTTTATCAATTATTTGAACATCCATAACATTTAATTTATCACTTCTAGATTTAAAGATAAATCTTCTCATGGCACCATTTTTATACTTGGTACCGATGTGAATTCCATTCTTTAAATAGAGATCAACATTAACTAATGTTCTCATTCCAGAATTTACTGGAGAATTATTATTTTCTTTTGATTCGTTTGCTTTTTCCATTTGTTTTCACATTTTATTAATTTCTATTTTTAATATTCCATAATCTCATCTATTGTTTCAACATGTGATAGGAACATTCGTCTACAACAATATTTGGTTACTCCAAGGTGATCTAAAGCTTGAGCTTCTGTTTTTTTCTCTTCTTTAATTAATCTTAAATATTCATCATACTTATCAGCAACAACCTGACCGCATGAAAAACAACGAACTGGAATTATCATATATCATTCACCTCTTAGAGTGTTGCTTTTTCTTTCTAGCACCTAAACCAAGTTGTTTCTTTGGTTCTTTATTCCTCACATCATCAACAACCATGTAACGATCATAGGCAATCATTTTATCTCTTAATGTTTTCTTATTACCACCAGCAAGTAAAATTCCTTTTGCAATACAAGATCTAACTGCTTGTGTTTGAGCAGAAGTTCCTCCACCAGATACGTGAACAAAAAAATCATAGCGAGAAAATTCATCAGGAACTACTTCTGAAACTTCTAATATAAGATCCCTATTATAACCTCTACTAAAAACATCTAGTGTTTTATTATTAACTCTAATGTTTCCAGCTCCTGGTTTTATTGTGGCTCTTGCCATTGCGGTTTTTCTTGATGATTTAACTGTATAATTTTTTACCATAGTTTATCATTCTTTTATTTTTTTATTAATTTTTATTTAAGCTTAGCTCCAAGATATTTTGCAATTTCCTTTAAAGTAACGTGCTCAAGATCCTTTAATTTTTCTTCCTTTGGTACTTCCTTTGCATATGCTTCTGGAACATCAAGGAAAACCATTAATCTTTTCAATGCAACTGCTCCTTTTGGACTTCTTGGAAGCATTCCCCTAACTGTTCTTTTAACAATCATATGTGGATATCTAGGATATTTTGGATTGTTTTCTGGATTTCCATGTTGCTTTTTTTCTGTTCTCTCGTGATACTTATTAAGAACTGATTTTTTATCTCCACTAATAATTACTTCGCTTGCATTAACAACAATTACCTTTTCTCTTGATTTTATTAGAGTTTCAGCTACATTCGTTGCAAGTCTTCCTAAAACTTTATTTTTACCATTTATTACAATCATAGATAACACCTAAATTTCATTTAATAATAATTGCTTTTTTATAATCAATAGAATCTTTACAAAAATCCTTTATTGATTTTATATCCTTATATTTTGTTTTTGCAGATTCAGATATTGAATTCGCATAAATTATTATTTTTTTATTTAAAACACCAGAACCCAAAAGTTTACCAGGAACAATTACAATGGCTCCATCTTTAACTATTTTTAGAGTTTCTAGTTTACTTAAGTTAACCTTATTTTCTCTTCTTCTAGATACATTTATTAATTCTGCAACTCTAATATAAATCTCTTTTTTCTTTTGTTTTCCTGTTGCATAAAGTAAATCAATGATTCCTTTTTTTTCAATATTCATAACATCTTTTTTCATTGTCATATAAACCATCTTTTTTAATACTATTTTTTGATTTAAAATGCAGGGAACAGGATTCGAACCTGCGAAGCACTAAGCACAGGATCTTAAGTCCTGCCCCTTTGACCACTCGGGAACCCCTGCCTAATCATTCACAATCCCTTGAGCCTACTTTAATTTTTTCTTTAATACTGATATATACTCCTTATTATACCTTTCAAGTAATTCTAATAATTCTTTTATATTAGTTTGACCAATCAATTCAATGTTCAATATATAATTACTAGTACCATTAAGTTTTAAACACTCTTTTTTACAAGAATCCATACAAGCTAAACAGCCATCACACATTTCAGAATTTTTTAAAACAGGCTTTCCACCATGCATCTCAATACATTTTTTTGGGCATGCCACAGCACACAATTTACAAGAATCACAACCTTTTTTTGTTTCAAGCTCATACATCTGTGTATAGGAAACAATTGCAGGAGAATATTTAACATGATCATGGCCAACTCCAAGTGTAGCATAGGCATGTAATTTTAAAATCTCATTTTTATTTAGTTTGGTTAAATTTATTGTATCATATGCTACTTTAATATCATTATCTGAAGAAATTAAATCCTTGGAATAAACAATTCCTGGACCTTCTTTTTCAAGTATAAAGGTTACTTTTTTACCAGTATTAACTAATGGAGTATTAATTGGAGTTAATGCGATTCTATTTGCAAGCAACTCATCAATTATGCATGAATCGTTTTCATAAAATTCAATTTCATCTATTGCATAGGTAGGAAGACGATAACCTATTGATCTTCTAAGGGTATTAAGATAAACAACATCAGTGTTTTCAATAATAAATCTATATGTTTTTTTATCGTTATCTAAAAACTTTACTCTTACCATATTTGTACACTCGCCTATTTATTAATATTTATTTAATTTATTTTATTTTTTGGTTCTATACCCTTTCTTTTTTCTACAACCATCATGTGGGATAGGAGTTGTATTTTGAATACTTAATATTCTAAGCCCATATCTTGTTAATGATTTAAGAGCTGGTTCTGCTCCTTGTCCAGGATTATTATAAAGATTCCCACCTGGTGCTCTAATCTTAACATGAACCTCTCCGATTCCTCTATCTCTTGCTTTTTCAGCAATAATTTGTCCGATCTTCATAGCAATGTATGGTGACCCTTCCTTGTGCTGTGATTTGGTTAATTGTCCACCTGATGATTTTGCAATAATTTCTGCTCCTGTTTCATCAGTCAACACAACAATAGTATTATTTCTTGATGCAAAAATATTTACAATTCCTATTTTATCTCCAGCCATATTTCATCACTCCACTTTTCCCTCTTTATTTTCTACGTTAGCTGGTGTGTGCTTATTATTTTCTGTTTTATTATCTTTATCTTTTAAAATGGGTTTACCTTTCATTTCAATAGATTTATCAATTACATTTTTAATATGTGTTTTTGTGTAAGATATAACCTCATCAACTCTAACAATAGATCCGGGAATATTTCTTTTTCTTCCATTAATTGCAATATGTCCGTGAACAATTAATTGACGAGCTTGAAGTGGAGTTAATGCAAGTCCTTTTCTCAGAACAATAGTTTGTAATCTTCTATCCAAAAAATCAGTTAAAGTTAATTTTAAAACATCTTCAATCGTATGATCCTTTGTGAATATTCCAAGCTTAATTAATCTACCTAAAATTTCAGTCTTTCTAATTTCGAAATTATCAGATCTACCAGCTAAAAGAAGTCTTGCTCTTTTTCTTAATTCTCTCACCTCGGTTTCTGCTTTCCAAAGTTCTTTTTTTGTTCTAAGACCATACTCATCCATGATTTTTCTATCTGCAAGTATTCTTTGCTTGTTCCACTTCATTCTTGGAACATCATATAATCTATTTAATCTTTTTGGATCACCCATAATTTTTCACATTAACTTATTTTCTATCCTTTTGTTTTGTAACACCAACAGATGCACCTTTTCTAAAAGTGGATCTTGTTCTTTGTCCTCTTACAGGAAGACCCCACTGTAATCTAAGTCCTCTGTAGCTCTTTAATTTACCTAATTTTTGTACTTCTTTTCTTTGAGCAAGTTTTAAATCTGCCATAATCAAATGTGCGTTTTTTGTTTCGATTCCATCATCAAGCTTAATTCTGTTAAGTAACCATGTGGGAACCTCTTTATCTAGCTCTTCAATAATCTTATCAAGAACAATAACTTCATCATCTGTTAAATAACCAACTTTATTAATATTTTTTCCAATTTTTTCTAAAAACTTTTTTTCAATTATTCTACCTAATCTAGTACTAATTCCATAGATCATCACAAGTCCATCTCCGATCTTTAAATACCCAGGAATATCAGTGGTGCATATTCTAACAATTCCTCTAAAATCCTGACTCTCTTTAGATAGATCTAAATGACTTGGAACTGCTCTTTGCTTTGAATAAATTCTTTCAGGTCTATTTTCCTTAATTCCAAGAGAAGAATCCTTCTTTACTTTCTTATCGGTTTGTTTAGCTCCTTTTTTTGGAGCTTCTTTTTTCTTTTTTACAGCCATATTTAATCAATTTTATTTTTTATTTTTCATTCAATAGGAAATACATGAAGAACATTAACCTTCTTCTCTTTTCCTTTATCTTCAAAATAAATTTCATTTTTTTCTAATCTATTTATTTTAATTTTTTTACCAAAATCATTTCCTTGAATTATAATACAAGAATTTCCAACTTTTAATGCACCCATAATTTTTCACATTTATTCAATTTTTTTAATTATCATATCTATATATTTTGTGTATCTAAAATCAACTTCTTCCTTTGTTAATAATTTATATTTAAGTAAAACTGCTGATAAATAAATATCCTTTCTACAAACTGGACAAATCATTGACGCAAGTGGTGCTTCTGGTCTTCTTTCGGTTTTTGAAAGCTTAAGAACTTCAAAAACACGTTTTCCATGTGGCATACCGTGAAGCATTTCTTTACAAATTGCACATTTGTGTGTTCCTGTTTTCTTTTTCACTAATTGTCTTTTAATTAATCCTCTTGGACTTCTAACTTTTTTGTGTTTTTTAAATTTTTCATTTGGGCCTGGCATAAATTCACCTTTTTAAATAAATTTCATTTTACTAATTTTTCAATTATTTTATCATTTGTATTACTTGTATATTTTTCAATTAATAGCTTATCATATAATGTACTAATTATGATTGAAACTAAAACTCCTAGGATAACATATGTCCAAAATCCATTTACTGTAAATAAACCAAAATTGTACATTATTTTTAAATAATATTTATTAACAAACCATAGTAATGGGAATGCAATCACAAGCATAATAAGCATTGATTTCATGGACATGTTCCATTGTTCACCAACCATTTTAAATGCTTCTTTTTGTTTAGCTTTAACCTCATCCATTTTTTGTTCTTTTGCTAATTTATTCATTTCTTTTTGAATATCTTTACTTTTTTTCTTATGTGCAAAATATCTATAGGGATCAACTGTGAAATGTTGTATTAATTTATTAAGTCCAGCAAATACAATCACAATAATTATCATATCAATCCAAACATTAACTAATGGCGCTGTAAACATATTTCATATTCTCCTCTTAGTTATTTTTACCAACTACTTTTTTTAAGAACGAACTTGATTCAAATACTTGCTCTTTTGCAAGTTGTTCATAGAACCTATATACTATTCCAACAGTTAATAGAATTCCAATTCCAGAACCTATTGCACCAGTTAGATCAGATAAAACAGCTAATATTCCAACAAAGATTGATCCCAGAATCGTAATTGTGGGAATATATCTTTTTAGCACCGTTGCAAGCACCCTTTCATCTCTTCTAAATCCAGGCATGGACATACCCTGTGATTGCAATTGACGAGCAACAGATTCTGAATTTTGCCCACCCAGTTCAACCCAAAATTTACCAAATACAATACATACTAAAACAAAAATCACACCGTATATAAATGCTTGACCCCACATTCCAAAGGTTGCACCACCAAGTAACGTATTTTCAAGTAATCCATATTGTGGAGTTAGGAAAACTCCGATCTTGAAAAATAAATTTTCCAAAAAGGTCCCCTTCGCAAGATTCACAAACAGCACAACATTTGCAAATAATGTTGCTGTCAGGATTACTGGCATGTTTGAAACATATAAAAGCTTAACGGGATATTTTGCACCCATTCCACTTCTTCCTACTGTTAAAGGAATATTAACATGCATACCCTCAACATAAACAACTACAAAAAATACAAGGAATGTAACTAGGACAGGTAATATTACTGTTGATAATAATTGCAACATAGCACCTGTTCTTAGGGTCTCAATCGCAATAAATATTAATCCTCCTGTGCTTACTGCAGATGGAAGACTAAATACTCTCCAAAGTATTTGTTGAGCAACCCCTCCAGCAATAAATAGTCCAATTCCAGAACCAATTCCATATTTACTTACAACCTCATCTAAATATAATAATATTATTGAACCCAAAGCTACCTGAATTACAACAAACAGCCACATACCTGGCAATGGCACAAGCATACCTACACTAACCGCAACAATTGCTTCAACAAATCCTAAAACAATTGCAACTAATTTTTGTAACAAACTAAACTTAGCTCTATCTTCAGGATTAGAAAAGTTCAGATTAATCACTTTCACTCCCACAAGCAATTGCAAAATAATTGATGCTAAAACAATTGGACCAATTCCAAGACTAATTAGGGTACCAAGATCACTTGCCATAACTGTTTGAAAGAATTCCAAACGAAATAAAGCAGTTGGAGATATTCCTATTAAAGCAATACTACCAAGTATAAAAAACAAAGCTAGAACAATACCTGTCCAAATTAATTTTTTCTTTATATTTGGGACTTTTACAGGATCCTTAACTGATGGTAAGATCTTACCTAATACATCATAGAAACTCATTCAACCTTCCCTCCAGCCTTCTCAATCTTTGTTTTTGCTGTGTCAGTGAATTTTGCATTTTTAATTATTAATGGTTTTCTAATGTTTCCTGATCCTAATATTTTATCAAAACCTAATTGCTTCAAATCAATTTCCCTATTATTTCCTGCTAATTTTTCAAGATTGGTTAAATTAATTTCAAGTAATTTTGTTTTTGCTTTTAATCTAATTTTAGTATTACAATTTACATATGGCAAAAATTTACCTCTCTTATGTTTAAAGGATCCAGCTCTACCACGTCCACCATTACTACCTGCACCTCTATGATTTTTGGTATTACCCTTACCGTGCGTACGGTGTCCTCTTAATCTATCAACTTTTGATTTACTCATAGTATCACAAATTTTATTTAAATCATTTTTTTAATTAATTTATTAATGTGCTCTTGTCTATTTCCAAGTGCACCCCCAATAGAAAATGGATTCTTAATTCCTTTTCTCTCATACCCTTTTCTTGGTGGTCTAAGTCTGAATACTGGTTTTAAATTTAATGTTTTTACTGTTGTTTTACCTGAAATTAAATCTTCAGCAACTTTTTTTGCTTTCGTTTCATCATACATTTCTGAAAATGCAATTAATTTTCTTTCAGAATTATAGGCATTACCTCTCTTAAGCAAAAGTTTTGTTAACGTATCAGCATCAATTATTCCCCAGGTAATGTAATCTTTTCCTTTTTTCAACATACCCGCAATTTTATCTGATTCCTTATATAAAACGCAATGATTAACTCTCGTTAAATTCAATAATTCAATAGTGTCTTCAATATCTCTATTAACACTAATTTTCCCTCTAATTCTTATTATTGCATACATACGTAATCAAACCTTATTTTTATTTTATAATTATTCCTCTTTTGCTTTAAGTTTATCTGAAAGTTTTAATTTTGATAAATTTGCAAGTGCGTCAATTGTTGCTTTTACAAAATTTAATTTAGTATCAGTTGAACCCCTTGTTTTTGACCAAACATCCTTAACACCAGCAATCTCTAAAACCGGTTTAATTGCATCAGATACTGCAAGCCCAAGTCCATTAGGTGCAGGAAGCAATTCAACTCTCAGAGATGCGCATTTTCCAATAGTTTGATAAGGTATTGAATGTTTGTTGGTACAATTACATTCCCAACTTCCACAACCTCTTTTAACATAGGTCATATTTAATTTAGCATCCTGTACACCTTTTTCTTGAGCACTGATTCTTTCAATATTTTTACCAGATCCAATGCCAATGTGACCATTGCCATCTCCAACAATTACAGAAACTCTGAATGAAAAATGACGACCAGCTCTTGTAACTCTAGTTGTTTTCTTAATATCAACAACCTTAATTTTTAAATCAGGAATTAGGAAATCAATAATTTGTGGTTCCATAATTTTTCCTATCCTCTTAGCATCATCCAGTGAAGTTATTTGTCCATCCTTAACAGCATGACCAAGCTTTGTTTTTGGTGCCCAGGTTGCTGGATCAAATGGAACGTTTAATGACCTTTCAGCTCTTACGCGTTTTTTAACAATCACTTCAGTTAAATCTTTCTCAAGATCTTTTTCTTTTTCTTTTTCAATTAAAGTTTTTTTATCAAGTGGCATATATTATCATTTTTATTTATATTTTTATTATTTTTTGTTTTAATTCATCAAAATCTTTAGTAATGTTATTTTTTAAGTATTTAGAGATTTCTTCTCCCTTTATCCTTTCCTCACTAGGAAAAGCTTCTTCACTGTAGGGTACGTCCAATCCAGAATCAACAATTGCCTTCAAACCAGCAAACATTTTATTCCCTGATTTTACGTTACGCCCAATATCAAATACAACTTCTTTAATTCCTTTCTTTTTTGCAGATGAACATAGCAATAGTGATGTAAGATAAATTGCTGGAGTATTTTTTAAACTATACTTCCAACCTAATTTCTTAAGATCATTACTAGTTATTGAAATAATGGTTATGTCACCATCTTTTTTGTATTCAATTATTTGTGCTCTAACAAGTTTGTTTGAAATTCTCAGAACAAATCTATTTTTCTCTGATTTCAAGATTGCAAGTCTTTTAGAGTAATTTGTTTTTTGTTCTCTCTTTCTTCTAAACTCAACAGAGTATATTGGACCACTCTTCATAATTATTTCACCATTATTTATTTAATTTCATTAACATATTCTTCTAGATGTTTTTTACCTCTAAAATAGTTTCCTTTAACCATTCTATAGAGTTTATGATAGTTTTTATCATTTAAAGCATTTTTGTCTTTAATTTCTTTAAGTTTTTTTCTTAATCCTCTGATTTTTAAATTGTAAATATTGTCTTTTTGTCTTGCTTTTGGAGTTCCTTTTCTTTTACCATGCCCTCTTTTTCTTTTTAGTTTCTTTTTTTCAAGAAGTATCCTTGCTCTTCCTCTTGATTGACCAGTATCTTTTCTTGTTTCAACAATCCCAGCGACAATTATTTTTCTGCCATCTTCTCTGGTTATTGCATCATCAACCATTTTCTTATTATCTGCATATTTTTCATTATTAATTACAAGTCTGTTTTTACCAACTCTTAATAATTTGCTTGACATTTCAATAAGTTTATTTTGTTTCATATTATTTCACTTAATTTAGTACTTTAAGTCCTTTTTCTTTTGCAATTTTAGTTAATTCTTGCTTTTTCTTATCTCCAAGTCTACCAGAGAATCTAATTGCTATTTTTTCTTCTGCTATGTTTAACAAATCAGTCTTAGAAGAAACTAATACTTCAAACATCTTACTTGGATGCATTCCTCTCTCTTCCACAGGATGAGAAAAACCAACTTTTGGCATTGGACCTCTTGATGATGATAATGTTCTGTCAATACCTCTTGGAAATCTCCATTTTTGTAAGTCTCTTCTTCTAACATGTCTCTTATTTGTTAAGGAATAATGTCCTCTAAAGTTCGGTCTGTCATTACTCATAAATATCTTCTCTCAATAATCATTATTTTCAAATTAATTTTTCAGTTATGTAACACCCATCATCAAATATTCTATAATCGTGTCCAATAACTTTTGTTGTCCTTTCCAGGTTCCCAGCAGTTTGTGAAACGTTATATAGGTTATGTCCAGAAACTGTGATTTCTTTTCCAGAAACAACAACCTTAACCCCTGGCATGATTTCTGTTTGTCTTGGTTTTTTTTCTCCAAGAAAGTTCACAATTAATATTTTATCTCCTTCAACTTTAACTGTAATTGGAAAGTGAGAATAAATAACTGATAATTTATATATAAATTCCTTTGTAAATCCAAGATATGCATTTTTAATTAATTTTGTAGTTGTATTTGCAACAGAAACAAATCTTTTAGGTGTTTTTCTTGCAGTAATTATTAATTGATCATCCTTATTTTCAATCAAAATATACACTTGATTATAGGGTATAACCTGAATAATTCCTTTTGATTCAAGAGAGATTGTGTTTTTATCAATGGTAACCTTTACACCCTCAGGAACTGCAAGAGAGTTACTATGCAACTCTTTTTTTATTTTTGGTTTAATTTCTTTTACAATTTTTGTTTTAACCATAATTATTCCTACTTTAATTTAATAAACAAATGCAATTAATCTGCCACCAAGTTTGTTTTTCTTAGCTTCAACGTGAGTCATAATACCCTTGGTTGTGCTTACAACCAATAAACCAACATCTCTTGAAATTAAAAATGACTTTTCAAATTTTTCATAGTCACCGTGTTTTACAGCAAATCTAGGTTTGATTGATTTACACTTATTTATCTTACCATCAAGATAAATAATTAATTTCTTGTGTGGTTTTTTGTCTATGACTTTATAGTTAGCTATATAACCTTCATCCTTCAACACCTTGATTACTCCTTCAAGGAAATTGGAGTGACTTAAAGCACACGTCCTTTTTGCAACGTTTTCCGCATTGTTTATGTTATTTAATGCATCTGAAACTGGATCATTTAAACTCATTAACTTCACCTAATATATAAATTTTACCCCTTAATCATATTTTTTAAAACCTAACTCTTCTGCATAATCATTAAAGCATCTTCTACAAATGTATATGTTATATTTTCTTATAAGACCTCTTTGGGACCCACAAAATCTACATTTTCTTGCTCTCTTAAGTTCTTTACTTGTCTTGCTTAAGACTGGTCTTTTTGATTTTGTATCTGTACTCATTCAATCACGACCTTTAAATTTTCTTTTGCAAAATTCATAGCATCTTCTTTTGTTATTAAATGCTTTTTTCCAACTTTTGCATATTTTAATTTTCTTAATTTTACTCTATAACCTTTTCTTCTAAGAGATATGCAAACATCGAAACCCCTTATCCCAAGCTCTGGATTGTATTTAATTCCAGGAACATCTAAGTATTCCTTAATACCATATGAAAAATTACCATCCTTTGAAAAAGATTTTTTCTTCATAACATATTTTTTTGCTTTTAATGTTAATTCTATAAAATCATTTGCCTCTTTACCCCTAAGAGTTGTTTTACAACCAATTGGAAGGCCAGGTCTAATACCCCAGGTAGGAAGTTTAACCTTACATTTAGTTTTAACTCCGTGTTTTTTTGTAACTAATTCAAGAATCTTTACTGCTCTTTCTAGTTCAGCACCTGATTCTCCAACACCAATGTTAACAACAACCTTGTCAACATATATATCCCTCATTAGGTTTTTTTCTGATTTAACCTTTGGTTCTTTTTTAATTTCTTGTTTTTTGTCTTCCATAAAATCTCACGAAATTTAATTAATAACTATTACGTTTTTTTCAATAGTCTCAAATTCAAAGCTTTTTGTTTTTGCTTTAATCAATTCATATTTTTGCATAGTTCCGGGAGTAACTGCTGTTATTTTTCCAATTTCTCCAACATGCTTCCCACTAATTACAAGAATTTCACTCCCTTTTTCAAGTGGATAATATTCTTTTATTGTTCCTTCAATTAAATCAACCTTAATTGATGCTTTTGGTTTATATGCTTTGTTTGTGGTAAGAATTGCTCTACCATCATTTGTAACTAATTGGATTTGTCCCTTCTTAACAACATATTTTTTTAATATTTTACAAACTTTATAGTTTGATTCTTCTTTAGTAATTTCTTTAACAGAATAAGATCCATTACTTGTTGAAATAATTTTATAGTATTTGTTAATTTTTGGGATTTCAATAACATCAAATAATCCAACTGGTAATCTATGATCATATACCTTTTTTTTATCAACAATTATTTCTCTATTATTGATTATATATTTAATTTCTCTTGCATTGTCTGCTAGATGTAAAATATCTCTAATTACAAAACCAATTGATATGGCTGTTAATTTACTATGTTTTCCTGATTTTGGATTAATTAAAAATCTTTTAGTTTTATCTATTCCAGATACTTTTTGAGCTTTCTGAAGCTTTAAACATTTTGTTTCGCCTTTATTTGCCATTTTATTCCACCTTCTTATTGGTTGGTGTTTTTTTAATTGATTTGTGTTTTTTTGAGATTCTTTTAACATCTGTTAAAACAACATCTATTATTAATAAATTAGATGCCATGAATGGTAATAATTTTTCTTGACCTCTATTATTGCTACGTTTAATATCTTTAATGAAAACTCTTTCTTTTGTATAATTTACTTTTTCAATTTTGCCAGTTTTCCCTTTATTTTCTCCAGTCATTATTTTAACTGTATCTCCTTTTCTAACAGAAAGTCTTTTTTTCCCAACACTTGCAAATAATTTCTTATCAAGTGGAGCTGTTAATACTTTCTTTTTATTATGATATATAGTATTATATAATCTTTTTCTTTGCTTACCAGGATTAATTGTTTTTTCCATATATAATCTTTCTTTTATTTATAAATTTAAATAACTGCTGATGATAATCCAGCAATCTTTGAATATCTTTCTCCAACTTCCTTTGCAACACAGCCTTTTACTTCTGATGCCTTAGGGAACCCCTTTGGATCAGTTAAAACAACTGCATTATCTTCAAAACAAATTCTTAGGCCATTAGCTCTTCTGTATTCTTTTTTAACCCTAACAACAACTGCTCTTTCAATTTTTTTTTTCATTGAAGGATTACCTTTTTTTACAACAACATTCACCATAGTTCCTATTCCTGCCTCTGGATGTTGTCTTTTTCTAGTTTTTTGATTAAATACAGAAATTATTTCAACAATTTTTGCACCACTATTATCTGCACAATTACATCTTGATCCAACCTGAAGACATCTAACAACATTTGCACTAATTTGTTTCATTCTTCATCACCTACTTTTGGAATTGTTTCTGCTAATTTTTCTGTTTGTTTTTCTTTTTTAATGTTTGTTGGATCTACTTTTTTAATTATAATCATAGATTTAGTTTTACTTATTTTTCTTGTTTCTCCACAAAGAACAACATCCCCAACAACCACAGTGATTTCCTCAGGAACATGAACCGCAAAGGTGCTTTTCTTAACACGATATCTTTCATATTTGGGAACAAATTTAATTGTTTTAACTTCAACATGAGCAGTTTTCTTAGATTTCATTCTAATTATTTTTGCTTCAATTAATTTTCCTCTTATTGAAAAATTTTCTTTATCTTTATTTATTGTATCTTTTTTCATTTAAGATCACGCATTATTTCCATATTTAATATTTCTTTTTTTTTAATTATAATTAATTTATTGGTTTTAGTTCTAATTGTTAATAATTCTTTTGTTTCATTGATTATAAGTCCACAAATTCCAACCTTACTTAAATCACTTGAACTTACAATCTTTACATTCTTTCCTAATTGCTCAAGATCTTTTACATTAAGCATCAATAAACTCCTGTAAATATCCCTTTTCAATTAATAGTTGTTTAACCTTATCCTTTTGGCTACCCTGGATTTCAACAATATTATTTTTTAAAGTTCCTCCACAGGCAAGCTTTTTTTTCAAAAATTTCTCAATCTCTTTCCCTTCTTCATTGGTCGTAAATCCAGAGATTGTAGTTACAAATTTTTTAAATTTTTTTCTTTGAATTGCAATCTTTATGTGTTGTGACTCTTTTGATCTTGCACCACAAGTACATATACTTTTTGGCAAATGGCATGTTGGACAAATTTCATTTATCATTATATTATCTTTCTCCTCATCTATTCTTTTTCAACACTTACTTTTGATTTAGGTGTTTTTAAAACAACTGGCTTAACCTTATTTAATTGATTTGATTTGGTTAATAATCTTGCAATCTCTTTTTTAAGTTGTTTCTTCTTTGCTGTATTATTTGATTTGGTTTTTGAAGCAAGCATACCTTTAAATTTTGCAAGTTCAATTTTAAGTTCAGATACCTTTTGATTAATCGCGGTAGCTGTATTTAATTCCACTTTTCTTTTTTTAACCATATAAGAACCACATTTATTTATTCTTCAATTTTCACTAGTTTTTCTTCTTTTATTTCAATAGTTTCAGTTTCTTCGTTTTTTGCATCAGCAACATCTTGTTTTTCAGGAGCAGCAATCTCAGTTACTTTCTTTTTAGAAACCTTTTTTTCAGCAACCTTATCTTTTTTAACTATGTTGGTTTTGGTTTCTTCTTTTGAAACTATTTTTTTTGTTTTTTTAACGATTTTTACTTTTGAGTCTTCTTTTTCCTCAATAGTAACATCTTCTTTATTTGTTTTTTCTACATTTTCTATTTTTTCTTTTCTTTTTTCTAAAATTTCTTCTTCTAGTTTAATTTTAAACTCTGTTGCTAATTTTTTAACATCAACCTTATCACTAAATAGAATATCTGGTGTAACTATTCTAAGTGTAATTCCTATTGTTCCAAGTCCAGGAAATGTGGTTTTTTTTTCACAAAGAACTAAATTTTTTTGATCTCCTGCTTTTTTCATATATCCAAAAAAGAATCTAGATTTTCTTTTTCTTTGTCCCTTACCACTTGTGTTTCCTTTTGCTATGATTTCAGCACCAATTGCACCCGCTTCTTTAATTCCCTTAAGTGCATTATAAACAACTGTTTTCCAAGCAATTCCTCTTCCTATTTGGTTTTGTATGGATTCCATAATTACTTTTGCATCAAGATTTCTATTTAAAATTTCCCCAATTTCTATATGTATCTTACTTAACCCAAATTGATTTTCAAGATCATCAGTAAGTCCTCTAATATTAGACCCTTTCTTTCCAATAATGAAACCAGGTTTCAGCGCATAAATAACTATCCTTGTGTATAGTGATGTTTTCATAACCTCCACATCAACAAAGCCTGCGCCCTTAAGTCTTTTCTTTAGAAAATTTGATATAGCTATCTTTTTCAGCTTATCCTTAATAAAAATATTTTCTTTCAAGATTTATTCCTCCAAAACAATAACTTCTATGTTTGTGGATTTACTTTTTCTGTTTTTTCCGGAAATTCTACCAAGAGGTTGCATTTTGCTTCTTTGTACACCCTTGGTTGCAAACATATGTATTATTCTTAATTTCTCTGCATCTAAATTTTTGTTTTCTGCGTTTGCTTTAACCTCTTCTAAAAGCTTCTTAATTTCAAAAGCTGCCTTAACTGGAAATCTACCAGCTGGGGTTCCACGCTTAACATCCCCTTTTCTATGTGGCACTTTCTTTCTAAATCTAACAAGTGGGAGGTGTTCTTTCATATCAACAATATTTGATGCTATGATAATTGCTCTATCCAGTTTTTTGCCCATAAAGTAATTTGAAAATTCAATACTATATTTACTTGAAATTGGTAAATTTACTCTTTGGGATTTTGCTGATCTCTTTGGATCAATTGGTTTCTGATAATTAAAATTATGAACCATATTATCACTTTACTTTCTCTCGCTTATTGCTGTACTTGATTTTGTTGCACCAATACCAGCTTTACCGTGTCTTACTCTTTTTCTTGTGAATGCAAATTCACCTAAATAATGTCCAAGCATTTCTATTTGAATATCCACAGGAACAAATTCCTTACCATTATAAACTTGTATTTTCTTCCCAACCATTTTTGGAATTACAATTGAATCTCTTCTATGAGTTCTTATGTTTGTATCCATTTTTCTTTGGGTTTCAAATCTTTGATAGAACTGGGAATTACCATCTCTTAAAAGTGTTCTTCTTGCTCTTGATGTGGTAATTTGAGCAAAATCTCTTAGAGACATTTTTTTCAATTCTTCAAGTGTTTTTCCTTTATAGTTAATTTCAGAATCCATTTTAATTTCACGTTTTTTATTTATATAAATATTAAAAAAGAAGAAATATCACTTCTTCTTTCTTCCACTCCTACTTGCTGCAATTGAACCAACCTTTCTTCCAGCAGGATCATGCCTTGATGTTGATTTTGAGTGACCTACGTGATGCTGAGATCCACCAAAAGGATGATCAACAGCATTCATTGCAACACCTCTTACTCTTGGGTAAGGTTTACCTTTTGCCTTCATTGCATGGAATTTATTACCCGCAGTTACAAATGGTTTATTTGTTCTACCACTTGATGCAGTAAAACCAATTGTTGCACGTGCGTTTAATGGGAATGATTTTATTTTACCTGATGGCAATTTCACTAGCACATTATCTTTCTTTGATACTAGTGTAGCATATTGCCCACTTGCTCTTGCAAATTTCCCACCATCTCCAAAAGTTTTTTCAATATTAAATATTTTTGTTCCAGCATCTACATCTCCTAAAAACAAAACATTACCAACTTTTTGTATTGCTCCCTTTCCAAATTCAATTTTTTGTCCAGAAATCAATCCATCTGCACAAATTAAGTTTGTTTTAGTTCCATTTTCTAAAAGGATTTCAACAAGTGGAGCAGATCTTATTGGATCAGTAAACATATTAATAACCTGTCCAACAATCTTATCAGTAAATAATTCATAATTAACATCGCATTTTGAATGTATTGTTGCTTTATATTTTGGAGAACCTTTTCCTCTTCTCTGTAATTTAAGTCTTCTACCCATATCCTATCAACTTTAATTTATATAATACCAAGCTTGTTTGCAACTTCCTGTGCATTACTTGTTTTTGCAAGAGTAACAAATGCTTTTTTTCTATTTTTCATATCAAATAACACATTCACTTTTGAAACCTTAACATTATACATTTTTTCTGTAGCTTCTTTTATTTGTACTTTTGTTGCTTTATTTGCAACTATAAAGGTTAAACGATTTTCTTTTGTTATTAAATCAACTGCTTTTTCAGTAATTACAGGATATTCAATTATTTCATAATATTCTGTTTTTTTAACAGGTTTAATAGTTTTGAATTTTTTTTGCTTAATTTTTATATTTTTAGCCATATGTGTTTCACCTAACTAAACCTTTCTTGAAGCTTATTAATTGCATCCTCTGAGAAGATAGTTAGTCTACCAGCGTGTGTTCCTGGAGCAAGCTCCTTAACAGAAACAAACTTTGCACTAGTAACATCTACTCCTTCAAGGTTAGTAAATGCTTTATAATTCTTAGAATCACCAAGGATGAAAAGAATACTTTTTCTTTTCTTATATCTTCTTCCTCTCATCTTTCCTTTACCAGCTCTTTCTGTTTTTGCTTCTTTTGCTTTCTCAATATTCTCAGAAAGACCAATTTTTTCAAGGAATGAATAAACATCTTTTGTTTTTTCTAGGTTTTCTATATTTTTTTCAATAATTATAGGAAGTTTAATTCCTTCTGGAATCTTACTACCTCTAGTAATTACTAGAGCAGGATTTGCTGTTGCTCCAATAGCTGAAAGAATAGCTTTTGTTCTTTCCTTTGAATTTATTTTTTTAATAAGTATTTTTGCAATCTTAGGTGGATGTGCAGAAGGACCTCCAACAGCGTGTGATACACCAGCAACACGACCAGCCATTAGTACTCTTCTATTTTTAAGTCTTGGGAGTCTTGCGTGTCCAGTGTTAATACTTTTATTCATTGGAGAACCATATTTTCTTGAACCATTATAATAAGCTGTGTTAAGTCTGTTTGAGTATGGAGAAACGCCTTTTGGTTGGTAATCCTTACTCTGACTAGAGATTACAGCCTTTTTAATTAGGTCAGGTCTATAAGATTCTTCAAAGAAGTTTGGGATTTCTATTTCCTTTACAACTTTCCCTTCAAGATTATAAACATTTGTTTTCATGTTAATTCCTACTTATTAAATTTAAATTATCTCGCAATGTAGCTTACATCAACTACTTCTGTCATTTTTCTTGTGGGTCTTATTGCGTTTCTTAGAGCCACAATTCTTTTAGCTGGACCAGGAATAGTTCCTGCAACAAGTACACAACTATTCTTAACTACACCATAGTTTCCAAATCCACCTTTTCTATTAACCTTTGTTGGATCTGTTTCTATAGAAATAAGTTTTTTATTAAATGTTGTTCTATTATGGAATCCATGTTGACCTGCTCTTGCAACTGTGAACATTACGGTTGCAGGATGCCATGGGCCAATTGAACCAACATGTCTTTGGTGTTGCTGGCATTTTGGTCTTTGTACTTTAATACCAAATCTTTTTACAGGACCAGTAAAGCCATGTCCTTTTGTAATTGATTTAACATCAAGATAGGTATCTGGTTTAGTCATTTCACTAATTAATATTGATTTGTTAAATTTATCTTTAAAATAGTTTATTTTTTCTTCAAATGTTCCTGATAAGATGATTTCAAAAACAACTGGCTTCTTTTGACCTGTTGTAGTTGCCTTTAAATCAAGTGCACATAATAGAACTAGATCATCAGCTTCATCTTTCTTTTTTAATAGATCATCAACAGGATTTGATTTGTCTTTAGACTTATTACCTGTTATTCTTTTAGAAAGAAGGTGATCGCGAACTAAAAATTCATAAATTGATTTTTTTCCAGAAATAGAAGAATTTGATTTATATAATCTTGCTCCAATAACCTTGAGGCTTGGAGTTTCAATAATAGAAACAGGAACAGCAACTTCTTGACCATAGCTGGAGGAGTTCTTATGAGCGTCCTTGGCTATTATATGGGTCATTCCAACCTTTACACCATAATAACAAAGTAGTTTACATTCCTTTTGATCAGAGAAGTCTCCAAATGTATTAAACTTTGGGACAATGCTTTTTGCTTTTACTCTTGGGTAAAACGCCATTGAACCATTTCTTGGTTTTGTTCCGCTTGCCATAAATTACACACTTTTTTATTTTTAATTTTTGGGACTAATAGCACAAATCACTATAATCCAAAAAACAATCCTATTTTTGTTTTTTAAAAAAACATATAACACAACTGCTTTGTATTTATATGTTAACCAATTTTTTATAAAATGGTTAATACTGTACGACTGTTAACATGCAGTGTACAAAGCTTAAATATTTTTAAATTATATAATAATTGTTCGGAAATATTTATAAATGGTTTGTTTTTTTCCTCATAACCCTGGACAAAAAACGTATTAAAAATATATAACTCCTACTTTTTTGCTTTAATTCTAAAAAGAAGGCAGCTAAATACTCATTTTCAATTTTTAACGTAAATTTAACGACTACTAAAAAATTTTCTAAACCCTTCTGTATCTTGATCTCCTTATCAAATATCCAGCAATAGCTATAATTAAAATTATTAAAACCATTAATCCAATTGTTCCTGAAACAGTAGTAAATGTAAAGAATGCAGTTAATCCTTTTCTTTTATTATCATCTGCAGAATAGGTTGCAAGATCACTTTCAATTAATTTTTGTGATTGTTGATCAATAACATCAAAGGCAATTGAATCGTTATCTTCTAGTTTATTCTTTGTAACAATTTTGTATTCTATGGTTTTACTTTCATCACCATTAATTGTAAATAATTTATTTCCATCAATAACTGTATTTTCATCAACCTTGAAAACAATTTCAAGATCTTTTGCAACAGAGCTATTATTCTTTAATGTAATTTTAAGATTATATGCGTTCTCAAAATCATTTATCATCATCAAACTATTTCCAATAATTTGAACATCAGAAAGAATTGGTGTTAAATCAACAGTTACTTGGCTCTTTGAAAGTAATGTATTTGATTCGTATAATTCAAAATATCCATTATATTTAGTCTTTATTGCATCTTCAGGAATAACAATTCCAAAATATATTGTTTTGGTTTGGTTACTTCCTATTAAGTATCTGTCTGTGCTTCTTGTTTGATTATCAACTAGATCAACGTTAATCAAACTATCGCTTTCATAAATCTTCCAGGTATCTGGAAGTCCAGCAAGCTTAATAACAATGTTTTTTTCTGTGTTATAGGTGTTTAGTACAGATACATTTGTTAAAGTTCTTGTTTTTTCAGGGGTGATCACAGCAGGATAGGAGGTAAGCATTATTTTCATGTCTGGAGACACTGAAGGGTTTAATTTAGTGATGTAGGTCTTATCTTCGCATCCATTTAATTTAACTGTATAAGCCACATAGGTGGGATTATTGAAATTAGTAAGAGCTAAAGTTCTTGTGAAATCATCATACCCTTCAAGATAGATAACAGGGGTATCAACAACTGCACCATAGGTAGATATATCTATAGTACCACCGTTCAATGATTTATTATTAAATGCTAAATATATTGATTCGCGTGCATTTGATATATTTTGAGTTGCAGGGTAATTTATTTCAAAATCACAATTACTTGCTTGAAAATTAATGTTATCTCTTGTGGTTATTGTTCCTTCTGTTGTTCTTGTGTAATCACAGCTGTCTCCATCAACAAACTTACCAGCAACATATAAATCAGCAGAGCCTTCTCCGGTTACTCCAACTCTAACATATTTAATTGAGTTTGGTTTTATTGTTGCAGTCTTATCAATAACATTAACATTAAGTCCATTCTTATTTAGAACAAGCACATTATTTAATCCAAACTCCTTATTTGTATTGTTTTTAATTGTAATATTATTTGTGCCAGCAACTACTTTTTGACCTTGAACTATGATATTTGAACACATGTCTGATGAATCTAGATTATTTATTGTGAAATCAGATTTTATATCTGAATAGCTACAACTAATCCCGTTATTAAATCTACCAACTAAGGATATTCTTGCTTTTGATGAAATTGTTGTTGTTACAGGTAAGGTCTTAAGATTAAAATTTATAGATGTTTGTGAACTTGGATTAACTACGTAGCTCATTGTATTTTTTACAACATCAGAAAAGCTAGAGTTATCAGAGATGCTTATGTCACTTATATTAAACTTACTTCCTGATCTATTTAATACATAAAATCCATTTGCAGTCGTATAATCCTCAGTAGTATTTTCTTTTTGGGAGATATTAGAAGTAAATATTTGGATTTGTGAACACTCACTAGAACTATTATTTGAAGTATTGTTTATTCTTACTGAAAGATCAACTACTTTTTTACAATGTTTATCTTCACGACCTGATCTTTTCATACAACCATCAACAGTAAGCTTTATTTCTTCAGTAATGTAATTACTAACCTCATCAGTATCTAATCTTAGTCTTATTTTCCCAGAACTATCGCTTTTAACTGATGATGGATCATAGGTTACATCTGCACTAATATGATCAGAATCTTTAACACTAGTTTTTTCAATAACATAATCATAGTCATTTGAATGATTTTCAATAGTTATCTCTTTTGTTTCTGTATCATCCTCATTCATTGTTAGATTTATATTTTTAAAATAAATGTCTGAACAATCTGCATTGCTTGAATTTTCTCCATCTTCTATATGATAGTATACAGTATATTGTTTTGTGCAGGTTAGGTTATCATATCTTGCATTAACTGTAACATCAAATGAACCTGAATAATCAGAATCAATAGTGTCTGCTGTCATATCAATATTTGCGGATCTAGTTCCATAGCTTCCTATGGTATATGGATAATCAATGTTATCTATATCTAAATTAGTTGGGTTTGTTGTTGTTACTGAAGTGATTGTTAACTCCTTGTCAACTGTATTAATCATATATAAATAGTAATTATAGGAATCATCTTCCTGTAAATAAATATCTTCCTGACCAGATAAATAGAAATCATCACAGGTTATTGTTTGGTTAGGATTTGAATTCCCATTCCCGTTTCCTGTATTTCCGGGGGTTGTTCCTGAACTATAAACATAGGCTATATCATTAGCTAATGGATTACCAGAAACATCAGAAATATTTAATTCAATCTTGTATCCTAAATAATCTGCATCAAAATAAAATAAGTTGTTATAAACATAGTTGTAGGGATTTGCAGAATAGAGATATACTGGACTGGTTGGAACTGCCATAACCTGGGTCATATATCCACCAGGCACAATTCCATAAATTACTGGAGAAACATATATCTGTTGATTACCAGTAAACCCATAGCCTGTTAATTGATAGGAAAAATCTACATTATCATAGTAATTAGCATATTGTACATTTAGATATTGTATATATGAATCACTTCTTACATGGGCATAATCCACATCCACGTAATAGGCATTAATATTCCCAATAATAAATAGCATTGCAATTGCAATTATTCCAAATAATATGTTTTTTCTAATCATGTTTAATTCCTTTTTAAAAATGTACTAAGTTAGATAAGACATTTTCATCTTATCCAACTAAATGATAAATTAGTTGTTGCATCTGAATAGCTTACTGTATTATATCCGTAACCATATCCTGTTCCATAATATCCAGATCCATAATAGTTGTCATATCCTGAATAATAACCATTATATCCTGTATATGTAGGATAAACTGTTGTATAGGCTGGAACGTAATTGTATGTTGTATAGGTTGGATACCCAATCATTCCTGTATAGGGATTAATATATCCACCATAGGCATATCCCCCATAGACTGGATAACCATAGCCAACATAGGAATAGGAAATATCTGTTACATCAAAATCCTTTGCACTAACACCAATACTCAAGAATAAAAGTGATGCAAGTACCATAGAAATTAAAATTATTTTATAGTTCATAGTCATATCCTCCTTAAAGGTATATTGTATATATATTTAATCAAACAAATAGTTTATAAAGGTTTTTAATTCCTTGAAGTTACATAATTAAGCTAAAATAATATATAGAGAGATAAACTTTAAAACTAAACTGATTACATATAATATAGTTTTAAAAATATTAAATAAGGAAAATATTATGACTGAGGAGCAATCAGGATCAATTCAAGATATAAAAGCACTACAATCAAGTATACTTGTATTATCACAGAAAATTAAATATTTAGTGCACAATGAAAAGATACTTGGAAGAAATATACTTATTTTAAATAAAAAGATTGCAGCAGTAACTGGTGGTTCTCAAAAAGGTGGAGCAGACATAAATAGTTCAGATGTTTTAGATATTCTTGAAAAACAAAAGGCATTGGAATCAAGATTAAAGCAAATAGAAGCAACCCTTGAACTCTTCTCAAAAAGATATGCTAGAAATGAAGAACTAAAAGAAATGAAATATATAATAGATAACATTAATCCACTAGAGTACACAACAGTATCCCAGGTCAAGAAAATAGTTAAAGATAATCAAGTAAAATAAAATTATTTCTTTTTTATTCGTAGGCGACCTGTACTCCTTCTAAGCCAGAACCAATAGAATCCAAGAACAATTATTACAAGGAATAATCTAAATAAGAAACTATGGAAAAAGGTTGCCCAAGGAAGATTAAGAACAGTTATTAAATAAACAGTAAAACTAATTCTAATTAGATTAAATATAATTACAACCAGAACAGCAAGAGCTGCACCAATTCCTCTTTTCTTCCAAGATGCATTTGAACTTGCAAGTATTGCGGATGCGAGAAGAGCAAATTCTAATATGCCAGTACATAGAAAACTAATATAAATTGGATAATCAATGGATGAGATGGTTATAACTGACAAATGATTAATAACATCATAGGAAAAAATAGTCACAATTCCAAACAAATGATTAATTATAAAGTTGGAAGCTATTCCAAAAAAGTAATTTATATGATTATATAAAAAACTATAACCCAATAGAACATAAATAAAAATAAAAAAAATAAAAAAAAGTAAAAGAAAAATAAAACCAGTTCTTAATTTTTGAAACTTCCTAGTCTTATTTTTTTTCATTGCATATCAAAAAATTAATTTATTTAACAAGAACAGCAGAAACCTGGCCTGATTGTCCAGGTCTAGAAGTAACTTTTGCTAAGTGTTCTTTCTCATTAAGTATTACCTTAATGATTGCACCCTTTGTAACAACCTTCTGTCTAACAAATTGTTTATTAGCATGATTATCAACAACATCAATAACCTTTGCTTTTATTGTTTTTCCTGCTTGTGAAATTAATACAGTTGTTACCTTTGAGATCTTTT